>JADDYB010000361.1_pt1 | contig 14285 bp, 13 predicted proteins | sample 8641941 | NCBI WGS metagenome assembly JADDYB01 (sample SAMN16275377, study PRJNA637457) | freshwater sediment metagenome | isolation source: Lake Kineret sediment | place: Israel: Lake Kineret | collected 2013
GCCAAGCCTCAAGAGATCAGCAAGAAGATCGGCTATGCGGAGGAAGAGATTCAGGCAGTGCCAGAAGGTTCGAATCTGGGACTTGGCTGCGGCAATCCCATCGCACTGGCAGCAATTAAAGCCGGGGAGACCGTCCTGGACCTAGGATCGGGGGCAGGATTTGACTGTTTCCTTGCTGCACAAAAAGTCGGCCCGGAGGGTAAGATCATAGGTGTGGATATGACTGAAGAGATGTTGGAACGAGCTAGGAAAAACGCTTCCAAAGGAGTCTACAAGAACGTCGAGTTCAAGAAGGGAGAGATAGAGAATCTGCCGGTTGATGCTAATACGGTCGACCTGGTCATATCCAATTGCGTTATCAACCTGGTGCCCAATAAGGATAAAGCCTTCAAGGAAGCCTTCAGGGTGCTGAAAGCCGGAGGCAGGCTGATGGTCTCGGATATAGTCCTACTCAAGAGTCTTCCGGATTTCGTTAAGGATTCTATTGAGGCTTATGTGGGTTGTGTCTCTGGTGCTTCAATCAAGGAAAGATACTTAAGCGCCATAAAAGCGGCCGGATTCGAAGACGTGACCGTGATCGAAGAATCCGTATTTCCCTTGGACTGCATGGCCAGCGATCCCGCAGGCCAGGCGATATTGAAAAGCCTGGATGGAACCTCAGATCAATTAAAAGAAGTTGAGGAGTCTATTGCCAGTGTAAAAGTTAGCGCCATCAAGCCGATTTGATAACGAAATATGTAATAAATGTAATTGCATCGACTTGAAAAATATTCCTGACAAATAGAATCTAATTAGAAAAAGGATCAAACAGAAATTCAAAAAATAGGAGCAAGCAGAAGAAGAGAAGTCTACTCTTGCCCCGAATTCCCCTCCTCTAAGAGCTTCATCGCCTACTATAACGCATCATGTGTAAATTTCAATCCTTTACACAGCTCAGGTCCTCGCATCCTATAATCCCCCCATCCTTCAGCGTATACATCTTATGCGCTTGCCTTGCCAGCTTCAGATTGTGGGTTACTATTATCAGGGTCATCCCCTGCTGGTTCAGCTCTGCAAAAAGCTCGAAGATCATCTCTGAAGTTGTTGAATCCAGATTGCCTGTAGGCTCATCCGCCAGGATTATCTTGGGATCGTTTATCAGCGCCCTGCCAATGGCCACACGCTGCATCTCGCCACCGGACAGCTGTCCCGGCAGATGATCCGCTCGATCGCCAAGGCCGACCATCTGCAAGACCTCGTCGATCCTGCACTTGTTCCCGTTTTGATGGCTGAAGAGCAGGGGAAGCTCGATGTTCTCCCGGGCGGTGAGAGTGGGCATAAGGTAGAACTGCTGGAAGACAAATCCGAGGTTCTCCCGCCTCAGCTTAACTAAATCGCGCTCTTTAAGCCCACTTGTCTCGATTCCGTTCAGCTTCAGGCTGCCTGCGGAAGGAGTATCAAGGCAGCCCAAGACGTTCAAGAGGGCAGTCTTCCCAGAGCCGGAAGGGCCGATAATGGAGACGAACTCGCCTTGGTTGACGGCAAAGTCCACGCCTTTTAGGGCATGGATCTCCTCTCTCCCCCGGCGGTAAACCTTGGAGATGCTCCGGGCTTCGATTATCCCGCTCATTCCAGCCCGCTCCTTATGGCCTCCATGGGCGTAAGACGCGCGGATAAAAAGGCGGGATATATCCCGCAGACCAGCCCTAGAGCTACCGAGAAAGCCAGGGCGAAGGCAACAAGCTCCGGGCTGAAGGAGATGAGAGAGCCTGCAGGCGAATAAGGCAGCAGCCCCTTGACGAAGCTCTCAATCAGGCTCGATCCGACAAGGGCAGCAACCGTTCCAATTATGCCTCCGCTGAAAGTGATTATCACAGTTTCCATCAGTACCATTTTGCCGATGTCAGATCCTGATGCTCCAATGGCCTTCATCATTCCGAACTCTCTTGTCCGCTCATTCACAGACATGAGCAATGTGTTGATGATACCAAAGGCGCTGATGATCAGGGCAATTACTATTACAGTTAGCAGGAGCGACTTAGCCGAGCCCGCCAGATTCATAATCGTCCCCATGATCTGGGTCATGGTCACAACCTGGATGTCGGGGATCTTCTCCATCTCCGTCGATACTGCAGAGATGCGGCCTACATCTCTTACTTTGACCGCTATGGTTGTGATCTTCTCCTCTTTGCTAAAGACCCGCTGCGCTTCCTTCAGGGGGAAGAAGTGAAACTGGTCGTCCTGATCGCCAGTTCTCTCCAATATGCCGACGATTGTGAAGCTCTCTTTCTTCGGCCCCACAGGCAGCACCTGGCCCACAGTCAGATTCTCCTTCTCTGCCAGGTCTCTTCCTACCAGCATGACTCGGGTCTCGTTATCGGTGAAGAACCGTCCCTCAACCTTCCACCAGGGCTTGAGCCGCAGCATCTCCTCCATTTTTATCCCGTAGATGATATGGGGCGTGCTCTTCCCGGTCTTTTCATCCACTTTCAGGAACTGATGCATGAGCATGGGGATTGCCAGCTCCACATCCGGAATTCGGCTCACGTTTTCCAGGTCTCCGGCCGCCAAGTACTTCGGTACTACTCCTCCATGGATGATGAGAGAGGCCGCTTCATAAGGGCAGCCTTTGGGGACGGCCAGCATGTGAATCCCCATGCTGTTCACCTCTTTATTCAGCTCCATCTCGTACCCGGAATTCAGTGAGAGAAGGCTGAATAGAACGGAGATGGCGATGGCCACGCCAAGGACGGTGAGTATGGTTCTTCCCCGGCGGCGGATAAGGTTCTTGGACGCCAGGGTGAAGAAATTCATTGATATATCTCTCCACCTATCTTAACTATCTTGCCGATAATCATGGGATCACCGTCTTTGATAGTAAAGTTGCCAAACACCTTTGCATCCTCGCCTCTCTTCTGCGGTATGACGAAGTTGCTCGGGAGAATATCGACGTAGATGCTACCGGTACTGTCATTTACTATGAACCAGCAACCAGAGGGACATTCAGTCTCGATCCTTCCCTCGATTAATACCATCTTGCCTTCATATATTGTTGCATTCTGAAGGATGTCAATGATTTTTATTTTTTCTCCTTTCAGCTCTGCAGGCTCGTCTTTTGCCTGCACGGACTGCAAAATCAGGAAAACCAGTGCTAATAAGCCCAATGTATTCAATAACCAGTTTCGTGCCACCATTTTATCACCCGAATTTTCTCCTTTCAGATTATTGCAGCAAAGATCGACTAATTCACAATTGTGAACGATGATTTTTGCGAGCATCAACGCATTTAAGGATTATGCAGGACTACACAGTTGTCGCGACAAGAAGGAAAATGATTTAGCGTAAAGCGCAAAGGAATATAGGTTCTTGCAGGAATTAAGCGCTTGCCCAAGAGCTGTTCAATTCCATAAATCCAAGGAATTGATGCTTTAGCAAGCCTGTCTAGTCAGCGGCTAACGCTGCATTTGGCACAAATTGCATTCATTCTTAAAGAGATCCGCTCACGCCTCGTAGCCTGTAGCCGATTTGTATTGCTCTCGAATGCGCTGTGCTGCGTCGCCAGGCACTTTTTCCTCTAGCAGGTCGACAAAGATTCTAGCGGCCTCAGGAGAAATGCAAAGAAGACACTCGTATCCGCCCAGAATTTTATCAGCCAGGTATTTGAGATCCTCCTCCGAGAGCCTCTCCAGCCGGTCTTGCAAGTCCTCTTCATCTGCAGCGAAATGCATAGAGACTGGAGGCAGTATGGAGCGGTAGTGGGTGGGCAGCTTCATTTCCGGTGCAAGCTTGGCCAGGATTTCGGTATCTTTTACGCTTGGCTTCCTCATCGATCACACCATTCGAATTACTCTGATTCATGATTAATAAGATTCCTGGTTCTGGCAATTTGGCATGATCACTTGAAAGAGATGGTAGGAAGACGATTCAAAGCGGTGGAAGGGATCCTACTCTAATTGGCCTAATCTCATCTTCCAATATTCATTTCGGATGCCCCGTGTGTTGACATGTCAAGTTTAAAGATGGATAGTGATATAGAACAATCAATTGCTGGGATGACGATGGACAAATTCGATATTATTGTCATTGGCTCCGGAGCTGGAATGCTTGTGGTCTCTCGTGCCGTGGCTGAAGGCATGAGAGTGGCCTTGGTGGAGCAGGGGCCTTTGGGCGGAACTTGTCTGAACAGCGGGTGCATTCCCTCCAAGATGCTGATCTATCCGGCGGACTTGGTCAGAACTCTTCAAGAAGCTAAGGCAGTGGGTGTAGAGGCCACTATTTCAAAGATAGACTTTTCAAAAATAATCGGCCGAATGAGAAAGATAGTTAATTTGGGAAGAAGTGCCTTAGAAAATTCCGTTCAAGCTGAAGAAAACGTTGTCTGGTATAAAGATCCTGCTGAGTTTACTGGAGATTATGCCCTAAAATCAGGGGATAAAAACATAACTGCGTCTAAGATAGCAGTAGCATCAGGCGCCAGATCATTGATTCCACCTATACCAGGCCTAAGAGAGGCCGGATTTCTGGACAATGTATCTGTAATGAATATCGAGCGCCTTCCCAAAAGCATGATCATCATAGGCGGAGGCTATATTGGATGCGAGTTCGGCCACTTCTTTTCTGCCATGGGCACTGATGTCACCATTCTCAGCAGAAGCCCACAAGTGCTTGACGGCGAAGATCCCGAGGTCTCTGAAATCGTCAGCAAGGTCCTGTCTAAAGATCTTAATTTGATTACCGGCATAGAGGCCAAAAAGGTAGAGGTAAAAAGCGGACGAAAAGTCGTTTTCGCCCAAAGAAAGTCGGACAACAAGGTCTATGAGTTTTCGTGTGAAGAGATCTTAGTGGCAGCGGGCAGAAGATCCAACTCCGATATCCTCAAGCCGGAGAAGACTGGCGTGGAGACTGATAACCATGGCTGGATAAAAGTAAACGAATATCTCGAGACTACCAAGCCGAATATTTGGGCTCTTGGCGATGCCATTGGCAAGCATATGTTCAGGCATACCGCAAATTATGAGGCAGAGATAGTAAATCACAATATATTCACTGATGAGAAGCATAAGGCTGACTTTCATGCAGTGCCCCATGCAGTCTTCACGCACCCCCAGCTGGCCAGCGTAGGATTGAATGAATCTGGGGCCGTAGCAGCCGGATACAAGATCCTGATCGGAAGAGCCAGATATATAGAAGTAGCAAAAGGCCAGGCCATGGCCGAAGATGAGGGATTCGTCAAGGTAGTGGTTCAGGAAGAAAATGGAAAGATCTTGGGTTGCTCTGTAGTTGGTTCAGATGCTCCAGAGCTGGTTCAGCAGGTGGTCTATCTCATGAATACAGAATACCAAGATCTTATGCCGATGATCAGGGCGCAGGTCATACACCCCAGCATAAGCGAGGTTTTGGCAAAAGCCTTTGGAAACCTTGAAAGCCCAGGGGAATTTGCGGAGAAACATGGACCAGAAAGGGAGCTGCCAGAGAATGTGCCAGACAACGCTCGCACAACTTAATGCTTAGATGCATCCCTTTTTCGGTTCACGAAATCGCTCCATAAAGCTAATTCAAGAAAAAGCAATCCGCAAGCCAATTTTCCGCATATCAAAAGGATGAAAAGGATATATCATTCAAGCTCCTAATCGAGTTGCGGTAGCATTGCCTTTTTCATCCAACACATTCTGGCTGTAAATTTCATATGTGCCAAAAAGATACTTTTGGCCCAATGCCATTTTTAGAACATACTTTTTGTTTGATTTACTATCGCCATTATTTGCGGAAGGCTTGAGCTCTAAATCAAGGGTGTCATTGGATAGCGATCCTGTGGCAGTCAATGGAGTAATGAGGCTATTCTCAAAAAGGCTTCCATAACCTTGAATCCGGTCTTTGCCATCATCTGCCCAACTCGCAGATTGTATCAGAATCACGTCGGCAGATTGGTTAGTGGTGCTGTTTAGCTTTATTGACCATTTGCCGGAAATGTCTATTTTCGGGACAACGCTTAAATTGGCTGCCGCCGGTTTGCTTTGGATATTAGTGCTGGCTGTTTGGCTTGCTGATGCCTCTGAAATAGGCTGATTTGAAGCAGGATCAATCATATCCATCATCGGATCTTGTAGGTAATCAGTTGCCCGCGGTACCCACTTTCCGCACCCTGCTGACGCATTGAAGCATAGCGATCCGATAATTAAAAATGCCGCAACTAAATTTCTATATTTCATTTTATTGCACCCGTTTAGTATATTCCGTTGCTTGTTTTTGACAATTTGACAAAATCGGTGTCTTTGATTTGACAAAGTCGGCGTCTTAGCTTTGCTTTCTTACTTTGCCATTGTGGCATTTCCTTTGGCCAAGAACTTCCCGGCCGACTTCAACAAATATGTTCCGGCTAATGTGTCATTTACCATAAACAAGTCAAGGTCAAACTGCCTATCTATCTGGTTGACGTAATCTCCTATCACTGTTTTTGCTGTTAATATGAGTTCATTTGCTCTCACGGATCCGCTGGCAGTCAAGGGAATCTTTGTGCCATCCTCCACCAAAGTTCCTGATCCCATGACCCGGTCCAGGTTGGTAAATAGGATGAAGTTCAGCGATCTATTTGCACTTTCATTTAGCTTCACCGACCACTTGCCGCTAGCGTCGATCAACTTGACTGAAGGTTGATCCTGAGAAAGGGTGGAACTTGAATTTCCGGTCTGATTGGCATCGGTGGTATTTGATTTGATCAATGGCTTAGGACTTGGATCCGGCATGCTCATGTTAACTGGGGACTGAGGAATAGCCGAGCCCCGCTCATCAGGTGGGATTCTGGGCTTGGTGGCGGGTGTGTCCAAACTCACGGAAGACTGCGAGTTAGCTTTTTTTTGCATAGAGCTTACATAAAAATCTTGATCAGGCATTACAGCCTCGTCGTAAAGCGGATTTACTCCGCCCTGGCATTGCGAATAAGCCTGAATAGGGAAGTATAATATTAGTAGCGTTAGCAGAAGCTTGCTGGATGTTCTCATTCTTTACAACCTCCACTCAAAGCCAATGCTCGATCACAATATGCTTAAAGCTTGCGGCTCATGCGCTCAAATCCCTTTAGATCAGGAATCGATGTTGTCTGCCGAGAGCCTACATGCGGTTATACCATTGATAGTGGTCGCACCTCCGATAACAAAAAAAACCAAAGCGTTTGCAGGTCGTGGGTGATTACAATTTGAAAGATGCTAACGAATCGATGACCAGCAGTCAAATATCAAGAAAATTCCCAGAGATCCGATTATTCTCGGTTTTCAGCAACTCACATACACGATCCGTTTGCACATACCGGTCATATACGGAGATACAGCCAGGATAGAGACACTGCCAGGATCTTGGAGCCTTTATGTCCCTCGGCCTATTTTATGGTCTGCTCCAGCCCATATCTTCAGTGCAGCCCCGGTCAAAGCTGTAAATTCTTGAAATGGTGTATGGAATGGGCGACGGCTTTAGGTTCAGACTTGTCTCCTAACCATTAAACCTCGCCAATGCGAATTTTCAGAAATGAGGGCAATGTTTTTTGATCAAAATGAGGATTAGTTTCTACTTTACGGCTACGGTCTGCGATGCCAGCGGGATTTTAAGCTCGTAAGACTCTCTAGCTATGAACTTCTCGAGGAGTTCTTTAGCTACTTCATCGGGAAACTGTACTGGCGGGTGCTTCATGGTATATGCAGATATCTCCAGCAATGGTCCAGCAATTTCTCTTTCCATGGCCAACTTGCATACCCTTATGGCATCGATGGAACAGCCGCTGCTGTTAGGCGAGTCTTCAACGGAGAGCCGAAGCTCCAGGTTGATGGGCACATCTCCAAAGATCCTCCCCTCCATGCGTAGAAAGCAAACCTTGTTATCCTTTTGCCATGGCACGTAATCAGAAGGACCAATATGGATATCGTCATCGTCTAGGGGGGTATCCAGCACAGATTGCACTGCTTCCGTCTTGGAGATTTTCTTGGACTTCAAGCGCTCTCTATTGAGCATATTTAAGAAATCTGTATTTCCGCCGATATTCAGCTGGTAGGTCCGATCCAGGGTGCAAGCCCGATCCTTAAAAAGCTGAGCCAGGGTTCTATGAACAATAGTAGCTCCAATTTGAGACTTGATATCGTCTCCCACAATAGGTACTTTGCCATCTTTGAACCTTCTGCCCCATGCTGGATCTGATGCTATGAAAACTGGCATGCAATTTATGAAGCCTACTCCTGCCTCCAAGGCAGCTCCGGCATAAAAGCGGGTGGCTTGCTCGGAGCCAACGGGCATATAGTTTACCAAGACTTCAGCCCCGCTCTCTATGAGCTCTCGCTTCACATCGCAAGGCTTTGCATCTGCTACTACAAACCTTTGTTCTTCAGGATAATTTTTCATATGGGGGGCCACACCGTCCAATACTGGTCCCATCTTCACTTCAACTCCGTTGCGGGGAACTCGAGGATAAAAGACTTTTGTGCAGTTTGGTTTGGCGAAAATAGCATCTCTCACATCACTGCCCACCTTTCGCGCGTCTATGTCAAAGGCAGCCACTATCTCAATATCGCTAGCTCTGTAACCATCAATCTCGTAATGCATAAGGCCAATGCAATCTTTTTCATCTATTGTTTTATAATATTCGATTCCCTGGATTAGAGAGCTTGCGCAGTTTCCTAAACCTGCAACTGCCAACTTTATCTTTTTCAACCTCTTTTCCCCTCCTGGGCAAGTGAAGCTTGTAGGGCGGATCTGAAATCGGATTTTCGTATCAATGCAAGACGTATATAACTCTATAGGACCGCCGGTTAGGTAGACATAGCTATAAATATGGTGGTTCTTAATCGTGGCTCCTCAAAGCCCTTCCATCGGCTCTAGAAGGGCCTTTAGCATATCTGAGAGATCTTTTTTCAGCTTCATAAGTCCAACATCGCTATTATCGTATTCAATTCGGCGGGTCTTCGGAATATCAACTAGATAACTGGAATCCTTAGGAGAGATCAGCACCGTCTCTTTTCCCACAGTATGAGCGATTCCCAGGCCGTACATTACGCCTGGATCGGGACCATCCAGGCTGGCTATTACTATTTTGGCCTCGTTGATCGATTCCCATAACTCCTTAACTGCCGATTTGCCTTTGCGGATATCATCTGCCGGGATGGTTTCCAATTTGGCGGTGCCTGCAGCCTCAATTATAGCCTTATTATATCCATTCGACTTCTCTTCAAAGGGCAGAAGAAGGAGGATCGTTCTATCTCCGCCCGCTGCTAGGGCAGATCCGAAGATCGGCCTGGTGCGAAGCAATGAGAGCAGGCTTATAAATCTAGTGAACTCCGAATCGATGTGATCTGAGGCAATCTTCCTGAGGCTATCTCGCCTATGTTCAGAATCCTCGGCCAATAGCCTGGCTTGAAGCTTTATCAAAAATGGGTCTACAAATCCGAACTCCCATTCTGCGCTATTCATGACCTTCTGGGGAGTCCACGATGCATCAGGATTGTAGATGTAAGTAGAAGATCTATTTTCGGAACGGAGCTGCGCGACCACATAGAGGCTGTCCCTTTCCATGACCGCCAGCATATCGCAGGGAAGCTGGCTCCTGGCAATGCCCTTCTGAAGGTGGCGTTCTTGAGAAAGAGCATCAACCTGGGACATGAACTCATCAAGCAGCCGGTCCACTTTTTCCTGAAGTTCTTCGGGCATTGTGCCGCCTTTGCTCCTTGCTCCATCATGCATCATCATTCTTGCACCCGGGACATGTTCGTTAGGCCATACCATCCATCAGCATGTATAAATGGACTATGGCATGGTTTGATGAAAGGGTTCATTTCGCAGGTTTTATCCCTCGTAAGCTACTAGGTTCAAGAAATGAAGAAGACACTATCGTTTATGGTAGGGATTGTTAACTGGCTCTATGATAGCGTCAGCTCATTCAAATGTGGAGTCAGAATAGAGGGCTTGCCGTGACCTTTCCCATAGAGGTGGCCATCAAGCTCTTGGAGGCTACTTCATTGCCCGATAAGGATGTGTTTTTGAACAAGGCGATCCCCATGAATACATTAATCGATTACTACCGGCTAGCCTGTCACGTCCTTTTCGTCTGCGAAAGATGCGGAACGTGCTGCGCCACCGGCAATCCCATAAGGCTCAGCCAGGAGGATATATCCCTAATCGCCAGGCATCTCAAAATACCTCTGAATAAGGCCATTAAAAAACTCACCATTCCGGACCTTGCTCGACCAGGGGTGCTGAACTTCAAAAAGATCAATCCCTGCAAGTTCTACGATCCGGTTCAAAAGGGCTGCAAGATTTACGACGCCAGGCCCTGGTCCTGCCGGATATTCCCATTTATAGGCATTTACGGCAGTGAGGATCAGATCAAAGTCCATGAGTCCTGTCCGGGATCGGTAAAAGCGGTAAAAACGCTTACCGATGCTTTAGGGGAGTTGTGTTCCGATCCGGACTTTCCCAGGTCCTTCGACCTCGAAACGGTCAAGAAAGCCAAAGAGTATTTCAAAGATGTTTTGACCATTGTCTTATGATATTGCGTAGGTGAGCAGGATCAAACCAACAAACTGCCAAAAAACTCATGGCAATACATCGAAGATCTCTTCTAACGATGCCTTGGCTTTCTTCATTACTTCTACCGGGCAAGTTTTGTAGGCTTTGATCAGATGCTCAACCGCCCTGTTATCCCCGATCTCCCCCAGGCTCCAGGCCGCCCAGGCTCGAACCTCCTGCTCATCCTGGCCAAACATGACTTCAACCAGCCGGTCTAGCGCGATATTATGTCCAATCTCACCCAGAGCGTTGACTGCATTTAGCCTAACAACTGAATCCTCATCTTCAAGAGAGCTCAAAGCCAGATGGCAAGCCTTCTCTCCTTTGATCCTTCCTAGAGACTTGAGCGCCTCGCTTCTTACGGCAGGCTGGCTGTCTTTCAGAGACTTGGCCAGGCATTGTAGAGCCTCTTGGCCGGCAAACTCGCCCATAAATGCAGCGCACCTTCTGCGCACCTCTACATCCTCATCATCCCAAGAGCTGGCGATTTTGTCAATGGCATCCTGGCACTTAAGCTTGGCTAGGCCAGTTATGGCCATCCCCCTGTTCTCAGGTTCAGGTGCGCGGAGAAGATCCATAAACGCCTCGGTGGCTCTTATGCCGCGAAGCGCCATAAAGGCCCGCAGCCTTACATCTTTGGAGCTATCTTTCTTGATGGCCTGGACCAGGTGAGGGACAGCCTCCTGGTCGCCGATGGCCTCCAAGGCAGCTGCGCACCACTCGCGAACCACATAATCGCTATCGGAAAGCAGGGCTTTGCCCAATGGCTCTACCGCTCGGGAGTTGCCAATCTTACCCAGAGTCCAGGCCGCCTTATATCTAAAATCTGAGAATTCGCCAGTCTCTAGCGCTTCCACCAAGGCCTCAATGGCCTCATCTCCGATTTTTACCAGGGCCCAGGCAGCCTTCTGGCGCTCGAAATAATCGTCGCTGTGGCCGAGTTTGTGAATGAGCTCAGTGATGGACTCCATGCTTCTTTTTATTTGGGCATTGTCTTTTAAGCTTTGCTAAAGCAGCAAATGAAGTGATTACGAAATATCTTGGTATCATGATTTTCATGCATATGTTAATCGATGTTGACAGCAAGGTTATGATTATATCTACCTCTCAATTAGGTATTATCAGATAAAAGGATAGTAACCTCTAAAGATGGCATACCTCTTCGGCCCTGTGCTATCTCGCCGATTGGGCCTTTCTTTGGGCGTAGACTTGCTGCGCTACAAAACCTGCAACCTGGACTGCATCTACTGCGAGCTGGGCAAGACCAGATGCAGGATTTGTGCCAGGGAGAGGTTCGTGCCTCCCGATAAAGCATTGAAAGAGATAAAATCGAGGGCAGACGAAGACTTCGATCACCTTACCTTTGCCGGATCGGGCGAGCCCACCCTCAGCTTGGATCTAGGCGAGATCATCAATCGCTCCAAGGATCTGGTGAATGTTCCGATAGCAGTGATTACCAATAGCGCCCTTTTGACCAGCCAAAAAGTCAGAGAGGAGGTCGCCGGAGCAGATATTGTTCTCCCTACGCTTGATGCTGCCACCCAAGCGACCTTTCAAAAGATCAACAGACCGGCAAACGACTTGCGAATTGAGCATATAGTTGAAGGCTTGCGGGCTTTTCGCTCGAAGTTTTCCGGAGAGATCTGGCTCGAAGTTATGCTGGTTAAAGATGTGAACGATCATGAAGCAGAGCAAATTGCCCTGGCAGTGGAGTCCATAAACCCGGACAGAGTTCAGCTAAACACGGTAGTCAGACATCCGGCTGAGCCAGTGCTTCCTTTAAGCGAAGCGGAAATGATTGAAGTCCTAAATGTCTTCCCGGAGGCAGAAATAATTCCAGACTGGGACTGGAGGGTGCCCAAGAATACTGAGAAAAAGCTGCTGGAGATTTTGTCAGCTAATCATTGCACCATCGATGAGCTAGCCCAGCTGGCGGATTTGGAAAAGAATGATGCGATTAAGTATGCCATAATACTTGAACGCGATGGCAAGATCAAGAGGCATTTGATAAAAGGAAAATACTACTTTAATGCCGCTGGCCAGTGACCAACTAGACAGCGCCGCAGCATGAAAACCTGCAACTATTAAAATTGGAATCTCGATTTGAATCCCAAGAATTGGACTTAACTAGAAGGCAAAAGGCTGTAGGCCTCAAGGCCACAGCCCAAAAGCTATATTGAGGGCTAGGATTACTGCGCCAGAAGCTATGCAGCCTCCCACTACTAACTTGGGATCGAGCTTTATCGCAGTATCGTCAGCCTCAAAGTACCTCATCAAACCGGCGGAGGACATCAGGCCGCTGCTATCAGACTTTTTCTTTGCCATAAACAGTCTTCTCCCAGTATCTTATTAAAGTATGTTTCGGTTTGCAGGGCATTTTCCAGGGCATATCTATATTTTACGCATTGGACTTTGCCTCTGGCAGCTTGTCCCCAGCTCAGCTGGCTGGAGAACTAGTGATGCTCGTTGCACTGCGCTTTTTGGTCTGATTTGAGAGAGCAGATTGAATTGCCAAGGCGGATGTATTGGCAGCGGGTTAATTGTCGCTCTTCTGGGATTTGGCAGGTTTGCCCTTCGCTGCTTCTGAAAGAATGGCCGGCTGATTGCCCATAGATTTATTGCCAGAAACATTGCCTATCGACTGATTTGATGTAGACGCACTCGCCGCAGTAGAGACCGTTGCAGCGGCTGTGCCAAGGGTCTCCCAGCCGTTCTGGTTCTGGAATGGATAATTATCCATTCTATTACCTTTTATGGATCTAGGAATTCCCTTGCTCGGATTGCCTATAGCCATATGGTCAGACCAATAATTTCCGCCAATTTCACTGCCTCTGTCCCAGCTATTCGTTCCATTTTTATCTTCAGCTTGCTCAGAATTGTTCAAGAAATCGTTGTGATAGACCTGATTACCTAAAGAATTGATCAAAAGCACTCCCGTGGGATTGGAAGAGATAGTATTCTCGAATATCTGGTTGTAATTCGAATTATTAAGCCAAATTCCACTATTGTTGTTTTTGCCAAAGTTATTGTAACTTATATTATTGGCGTTGGAGCTGTTCAATGATATACCATTTTGATTGTTCTGTGAGGCTATATTCCGGCTAAGGTTGTTTGAGGTAGAGTTGATAAGATATATTCCGCTAAATTTGTTCCCATTCAATGTATTTCTATATATCTCATTTTGATTTGAATCATAAAGCAAAATCCCGTAAACATTGGATACATTGTTATCAATTATCTTGTTTGATTTGGAGCCAAACAGGAATAATGCATCATGCGTTATGGTATTCTTTGCTGCAGTGAAATTCTCGCAATAGGCTAGGGTCAGATGGGCTATATCTCTTCCCTCTATTCTCTTGTCTGACTGAAGGTAGATATATACAATCGGTTCGTTGTCTACGGTGTTTGATTCATCTATGGAATTATTGTAGCTCTTCTCCACCGTGCCTTGCACCAGCAATGCCTGATATATATCATTAAGCTTATTGCTTTTCAGCTTATTTGAAGAAGACTCCTCTATAAAAATACCTATGCCTCCTTTTGAGATCAGATTATCAGTTATTCTGTTGGCATCGGAATATCCAAAATATATAGCCAAGTCGGTAGCGTTATAGATGGAGTTATCAGCAATGTAATTTTTTGAGCTAGCTCCGAGGAATATGGCATCCAGCGTATTGGAAATATTGCACATCCTAATAATATTATCTCTAGAGTTCACCAAGGTAATACCGAAAAGGGAATCTTCTATGCTTTCTAATGAAAGC
>JADDYB010000362.1_pt1 | contig 14262 bp, 14 predicted proteins | sample 8641941 | NCBI WGS metagenome assembly JADDYB01 (sample SAMN16275377, study PRJNA637457) | freshwater sediment metagenome | isolation source: Lake Kineret sediment | place: Israel: Lake Kineret | collected 2013
TACCGCTTTAAGGCGGCAGGAGAATATGCTGCCCAGACAGGTCTTATCGTCTCTATAGACGAAAAAGCAAAATACCCAAGTATCCATCATGGATGGGTGAAGCTGGGAGAGGCAATTGATGAGTTTCGGGGTCACAGGATTGTGACTATTGTTAAACACATTGAAAAGCCGGATTTGGAAACAGCCAAGACCTTTTTACGCTCCGGAGGATACCTTATAAATACGGGCTACAGGGCTTGGAAAGCGGAGGTAATGCTCGGCTATTTTAAGCAGTATGTGCCTTCAATGTATGAGGGTCTCATGAAAATCTCCGACGCGGTCGGAACAAAGCATGAAAAGACGACTCTCTTTCAGGAGTATCATAAGTTTCAGAAAGAATCCGTCGAGATTGGCATTTTCGAGAAGCTGCCCGGGGACAAAAGGGTGACCATCCCGGTTGATGTCGGCTGGGAGGATGCGGGCACCTGGGAGCTTTTCTATAAGGCTTTAATTACCGAGAAAAACCTGAATGTTATCGAGGGAGTGGACACCGAATTTATTGATGCCGACAGAAATTTAATCATTGGACCCAAGGGCAAGACGGTCGGGGTCATTGGCTTGAAAGATATTGTTATAATAGACACCCCCGATGCCCTTTTGGTATGCAACATGGGCAATACCGATAAAGTGAAGGAAATGTTTACGACCTTAGAAAAGAAAAAACCGGAGTTGGTGGAATAATGTTTGATATCGTCAAAAGAATTATCGACATCGTCGGGGGAATCATCCTGATCATTCTTTTTTCCCCGATAATGGCCATTGCCGCCATGGCCATTAAGCTGACCTCTCCGGGCCCGATTCTGGTTGAGCCGACAAACCCCACCGCCCAAAGGGTCGGTAAAGACGGCAAGCTTTTTTACCATTACAAATTCCGCTCGATGATGGTTGATGCCTATAACGTCCTAAGAACCAATCCCAAATACAAAAAACTCTACGAAGAATACAAAAGGAGCAGTTTTAAACTTCACAAAGACCCGAGAGTCACCAAGGTCGGCAAGTTTATCAGGAAATACTCCATCGACGAGATGCCTCAGCTTTTTAACGTCTTAAAAGGTGAAATGAGCATTGTCGGGCCCAGGCCGTACTTTGTCGATGAGTTGGAGGAGCAGCAAGAAAAATACCCCCATACCCGAAAATTCGTTAAACAAACCCTAACGGTCAGGCCCGGCATAACCGGCTACTGGCAGGTTTCGGGCAGAAGCGAGGTCCACTTCGACAAAAGAATCGAGATGGATGCCTACTACGCCAAGAAAAAGTCGTTCGTCTTTGATTTGATGATAATGCTGAAAACCCCCTGGACAATGATTTCTGGAAAAGGGACCGTCTAACCTCAGTTTAGAATTTAAGGTTTTTCCTGTATCATGATTCTATGGAAGAAAAAGACAAAAAAGAAAAAATCGTCGATATCCCTCAGATAAAACCCGAAGAAGCCCCATCCAAAGAGAAAGAACCCGTTGAGGTTCAGACGGAAACGCAAAATAAAACTCCAGACTTCGCCAAAGCCGAAACCAAACCCGAAGAGTCAATTCTTATTCCCAAAGTCGAACCGGGCCGGCCCAAAAACGAGGTTGTTCCTCAGGTTAACCCGGAGGTCAAAAGAAAAATAAACTTGGGCTTCCTGAAAAACAAAAAGGCGCTGGTCAGGATCGGCGCGGCGATCGGGATTGTTATTGTCTTAATTGTCATCCCCATTATTTCCATATTTTTCCGGTCCAAAGGCCTTTACCGGCAGACCCAGGCCTTAATGGCGGCGGCAAAAGGTCAAAACATTCCCGGCATTAAAGCCGAAATAGGCAAAACCAAAACCTCGCTTAATTCCGTGCGTTCTTCCTTTACCTTTATCTACTGGATGAAATTCATTCCTTTCTTGGGAGGCTATGTCAGCGATGCGGACCACGGCCTTAAGGCTTACGGGTATTCTCTCGAAGCCGCGGAGATTACTCTGAATGTTGTCGAACCCTATGCCGACGTCCTGGGGATAACCGCGGGGGTGGCCTCCGACGGCACCAAAACAGCCCAGGAAAGAATAGATTTCGTTGTTCAGGCAATCCCGACAATCATTCCCAAGATTGACGAAATCCTCGATAAAGCCAATAAAGCAAAGGAAGAGATCGACAAGATTAACCCCAACCGCTATCCGGTCAAGTTTGCCGGTAGAGAGGTCAGGGAACCCATGAAAAAGGCAATCGATGTTTTCAACGAAGGAGTTGGTTTGGTCTCCCAGAGCAAGCCTTTATTGGAGGCCGCGCCATATCTTTTAGGACTTGATAGCCCCAGGCAGTATTTGCTTCTTTTCCAGAACGACAAGGAATTGCGTCCCACCGGGGGATTTATGACGGCCTATGCCATCATGAAGGTGGATAAGGCGAAATTCGAACCCGTTGCCTCCGACGATATTTACAACCTGGATGCAAAATACAAGCCCAATATTCCCGCCCCGGAGCCCATTACCAAATACATCAAAGGCCCCTACATCCTTTCCAAAAACCTGCGCCTAAGGGATATGAACTGGTCGCCGGATTTTGCGGAAAGCATGCAGCTTTTTACCGAGGAAGCCGAAAGCGTGGGTATAAAAGATATTGATGGGGTAATTGCCGTTGATACCCAGCTTCTGGTTAATCTATTGGACGCCATTGGACCCATCGGCGTTTCCGGTTTTGGTAATTTCTCCACCCAGGTAGAGCCGAAGTGCAACTGTCCCCAGGTAATTTACGAGCTTGAAAGCTTTGCGGACACGGAAGGACCGATTGTTTGGGATCCGGTCTCGGGCAAAATTGTCTATGCTCCCCCGAACATCGATAACCGCAAAAAAATAATCGGCCCTCTGATGAACTCTATCTTAGCCAACTCTCTGGGTCAGCCCAAGGAAAAGCTCCCGGCCCTGGCCGATGCGGCTTTTAAATCTCTTTTGGAGAAGCACGTTCTTTTCTACCTTTTCGATGAAGAGGCCCAGGCCGGGGTTGAGGCATTTGGTATTGCCGGCAGGATGAAGTCCTCAGACGGGGATTACCTGCACATCAACGACTCCAACCTGGGAGGAAGAAAATCCAATCTTTACGCCACTCAGGAAGTCGAACAGGATATTTCTGTCGCAAAAGACGGCAGCGTTGAAAAAACAGTGACCATTACCTACAAGAATCCCGAGAAGCACGACGGTTGGCTCAACTCGGTTCTGCCCAACTGGGTCAGGGTTTACGTTCCCAAAGGCTCAACCTTAATTGCCGCCGAAGGGTTGGAGGACAAGGCCGAGCCTTACGAGGAATTTGGCAAAACCGTCTTTGCCGGATTTTTCCAACTAAGACCCGAAGGGGTTTCCAAAGTGACATTCAAATACAAACTTCCTTTTAAGATAGACAAGGATTACCTGCTTTATATCCAGAAGCAGCCGGGAACGGACAAGCCTCTTTACCAGATTAAGTTTGAAAAGGTCGAGGAAGAGTTTTTCCTCAAAGCCGACAAAGAGCTGCGTATCCGCATCTAGGGCATGAGAAGAAGCTATGTTGACGAGGCGGTGGTTCTTGCCAGAAGAAACTTCTCCGAGGCAGACAGAATTCTTTCGGTATTTTCCAAAAACCACGGTCGAATTTCTTTACTTGCTAAGGGAGTAAGAAAGCCTTCAAGCCGCAAAAGAGGACATATTGAGGTTTTCAACAGAATTAAATTTCAGGGACAGAAGGGGAGGGGACTGGATATCATGACCGAGGCCGAGATAATCGACAGCTTCCCCGGGGTGAGAAAAGATTTAAAAAAGGTGGCTTTGGCATATTATTTTATGGAAGTTATTGGTCGCACAATCCACGAAGAGGAAAAGAACATTGAGCTTTACAATTTACTCCAGACCTATTTGGAAAAGTTAAAAAAGGAGAAGCACCTCTCCTCCCTGAGGAAAAATTTCGTTTATCGGGTTTTAACGATTTTGGGATTCTGGCCGAGAGGAAGGCAGCTGGGGAGCCCTGATGCGAAGCTTGAAGAAGTTACGGAAAGACAGCTTGTCTCGGCAAGAGTGGGAAAAAAGCTCATGATTTGATTTGTGTTAACGAGGTGGTTTATTATCAATATGGTGAAGTATCTAATCCCCATACTTATCATTCTGATTATTCTTTTGATTGGAGGCTTGGCCTTTTTTGCGGGGAAGTCGGGAGTAAAGTTGCCTGGTGTGGCTTTTACCACCCCTACGGTCTCCCCGACCGCAACCGCAACCGCCTCCCCTACGCCCACAGCAAAGCCGACAAAGACCGTAACCGGTGGAGGAATATTATCTCTTCCCAAATACCAGTTAACGGTCCCCACAGATTGGCAAAATACCCGGGAATCCCATGGTGCGGATGATGAGAGAATCATTCTTACCAAAGGGGCATATAAAATAACAATCCTGCAAGGGGGATTCGGAGGAGCAGTTTGTCTTTACCCCGGAGACGCCGATATTGAAGGACCAAGCGGCAGGTATGAATTTTATAAAGAGATTACCGGCAAAAGCGGAGACCTTTTCCGAAGAAGCTGGGACGGGGATGAGATGACCTCAACGGGATTTGGAATTTGTCATAAATTACAGTACGGATGGAATGCTCCTACCGGATACGGATCCATATCCTTTGTGACTCCCGTTAACAAAACCAGAGAGATGATTGACGAGATGGACGCAATCTTGGCATCCCTCACCAAAATTTAGTGTTTTTCTCCCGCAAGTGCTTCCTCTTTGGTTTTATGAACCGTTCCGTCCGGGTGGTGCGCCGGTGAATAAATGGTGTAGAGCTTTAAGGGTTTATCGGCGGAAGTGTTTATCACATTATGTTCGGTTCCGGCCGGCACAACGACCACATCACCGTTGGCCACGGAGTGCTCCTCCCCCGCCATGATTACCTTGCCTTCACCCGACTCGAATCTAAAAAATTGGTCATTCTCGGTGTGAACCTCCACCCCAATCTCTTCGTTGGGCCTAAGAGCCATCAACACGAGCTGGCTATGCGGTGCCGTAAAGAGAACCTGCCTGAAATAATTATTCTCAAGAGTCAGCTTTTCGATATTGTCTTTGTATCCTGTCATATTCTCACCCCCTTCTTCTTATTGACTATACCTTAAAACGGACATGTGTTAAAATAGTTTTGTTGGGAAGTATCAAGAGAGCGGGGAGGGAACTAGCCCGATGAGCCGCCGGCAACCTTAGGAAAATCCGCCTAGAAGGTGCCAAGTCTAGCCCAAAAGGGAAAGATATGGGTAATTTTTTAATTGCCAAAACATATACCGTCGAATCCGTCACTTCCGGTCACCCCGATAAAGTCTGCGACCAGGTCTCCGATGCAATTTTGGATGAGTGTCTTTTCCAAGATCCCAAAAGCCGTGTTGCGGTAGAAACTTTCGGCAGCCACGGTCTTTTTGTCATAGGCGGAGAAGTAACTACCAAAGCCAACTTTAGCGCCGAGAGGATAGCCAGAGACCTTTATAGGAAAATCGGGTATAAAGATAGACTTAAGGTAATTACCAATATCGTTAAACAATCTCCGGATATATCTCTGGGGGTAGACACCGGCGGGGCGGGAGACCAGGGAATTATGTACGGCTATGCCACGAATGAAACACCTGAGTTTCTGCCTAAAGGCGTTGTTTTGGTCCATCAGTTCACCAAAGGGCTTGAGGAATTAAGGAAGAAAAGAAAAATCTCCTGGCTTCTTCCCGACGGGAAAGCCCAAGTGACTATCAAAAACGGAAAGATTGAAACGATTCTTGTTTCCTGCAATCACAAGAAATCGGTGGCGCTGCCAAGAATCAGAAAAACCATTATCGGAAAACTGATTAAACCCTTGGTGGGAGATATCAGGGGGATTAATATTTTGGTCAATCCCACCGGCAGGTTTGAAGTCGGCGGGTTTACCGCAGACACGGGACTTACGGGCAGGAAAATTATGGTCGATACATACGGGGGGCTTATCCCCCACGGGGGAGGCTGCTTTTCGGGTAAAGACCCGACCAAGGTTGACAGAAGCGGGGCTTACATGGCCCGGTATGTTGCCAAAAATATTGTCGGAAAAGGTTATGCCAAAAGCTGTTTGGTCTCTGTTGCCTATGCAATAGGCAAGGCAGAACCCTTAATGGTAAATGCCGTTAACGAGGAAGGAAGAAATATATCGCCACTGATTAAGAAAAAGTATGATTTCAGACCACTGGCCATCATTGAAAGGTTGGGATTAAGAAATCCCATTTATCTTGCGACAGCCTCGTATGGACATTTCGGCAAAGAAGGTCTTCCCTGGGAAAAGATTGAAAAATAGAAAGCCTAAGGTGATATCATTATTATATGGCAAAGGTTGATTTGAAAAAGCTTATTGCTTCTCTCTTGGCGCCGTTTATCGCCGGAGCCGTCGGCGCCGCCGCTACCTCCCCGAATATCACTCCCTGGTATGCGAGTCTTGCCAAGCCTTCTTTAAATCCCCCCGCAAACATCTTCTCCATCGTCTGGCCGATTCTTTACCTCTTAATGGGAATCAGCCTTTATCTTGTCTGGTCCAAAGGTAACGAAAAAGAAACAAATCTGACGGTTCGGTTTTTCTGGAGACATCTTCTCTTCAACGCTCTCTGGTCGGTCAGTTTCTTTGCCCTCCAGAGCCCTTTCTTGGGACTGGTAAATATCATCGTCTTGGATATTCTGGTGGTTATTCTTATCGGCAAGTTTTACAAGATAGAAAAAAAGGCGGGATATCTTCTTGCCCCATACCTTGTTTGGATTCTCTTCGCCACCTACCTTAACTTCGGCGTTTGGTATTTGAATCGGTAGCTTCCTCGCGGTTATAATCAATCAATATGGAGATGATGGAGAAAATTGTCTCTTTGGCAAAAAGAAGAGGCTTTGTCTTCCCCGGCAGCGAGATTTACGGAGGCTTCGGGGGATTTTGGGATTACGGCCCACTGGGTACGGAACTGAAGAATAACATTAAAAAGGCCTGGTGGCAGAGCATGGTCTACGACCGGGACGATGTGGTCGGGGCGGATGCTGCCATCATCATGAACCCCAAGGTCTGGGAAGCTTCGGGCCATACCGAGGCATTCACCGACCCTTTGGTTGAGTGCAAAGCCTGCCACCACCGTTTTCGGGCGGATAAGGTTAAAGAGGTCTGTCCCGATTGCGGAGGCGAGCTTACCGAACCCAAAAAATTTAATCTCCTGACCGAGGTTTACATCGGGACGGTGGAGGAGAACAAAACCAAAGCCTACTTAAGGGGAGAAATTACCCAAGGGGTATTCGTTAATTTTGCCAACATCGTCAATTCCACCAGAGTAAAGATTCCTTTTGGGGTTGCCCAGATAGGGAAAGCTTTCAGAAACGAAATCACCCCGGGCAACTTTACTTTCCGCTCACTGGAGTTTGAACAGATGGAGCTTGAGTACTTTATCAAACCGGACGAGAAGGAAGCGGACAAACAGTTTGATTTTTGGAAGCAAGAGCGGATGAATTGGTATGTTTCCTTGGGAATTGCCAAGGACAATTTAAGATTCAGGGAGCATGAGGACAACGAACGGGCGCACTATGCTAAGGCGGCGGTGGATATCGAATATCAGGCCCCGTTCGGCTGGAGCGAGTTTGAGGGAATTCACAACCGAGGGGACTATGATTTGAAAAACCACAAACTTTCCTATAAAGACGAAAACGAAGAGTACACCCCCTGGGTAATCGAAACCTCGGGAGGCGTCGACCGGGCGGCCCTTTTCTTCCTTATCGACTCCTACCAAGAGGACGGAGAGAGAGTCATTTTAAAATTAAATCCCAAACTGGCCCCCTTTAAGGCGGCCGTCTTTCCGCTTTTGCCCAATAAAGAAGAGCTCGTTGGCAAAGCCAAAGAGGTTTACCAAATGCTTAAAAAGGAATTTAATGTCGCCTGGGACGAGCGGGGCAATATCGGCAAGCGCTATTTTGCCCAGGACGAGATCGGCACCCCCTACTGCCTTACGGTTGATTTTACTTCTCTTGAGGATGACACTGTTACCTTCAGGGATAGAGACACCGCCAAGCAAGAAAGAGTCTCTGTTGACAAAGCAGTTCCGTATCTTCAGAATAAATTAGGCTAGCATGAAAAAGTATTTACCCCTGATTCTTTTCGCCATTGGTCTTTTGGTCTTGGGAGCCGTATTTTTCTTCATCACCCGCTCAACCAAAGATACCGAGGCTCCGGAAGAAGAAGCGCTGACCGAGGTTGTGCTTGCCGACAGACCGGTGGCTACCCTGACCCCGAGCGACGACGGACACTGGCTGACTTTAAAAATTGAAAAGATAAAGATTACGGCGGTGAGTTTGGACTACGAGCTTCTTTACACCCTTCCCGACGGCAGGACCCAAGGGGTTCCCGGCTCAATTAATCTCAAAACCGGGGGGGATATCGAAAGAAAATTGCTCTTAGGGTCCGAATCTTCGGGGAAATTCAGATACGACGAAGGGGTTGAAGAAGGGACATTAACTCTGAAGTTCAGGAATGACGACGGGAAACTGGTGGCCAAGTTCTCGACCAAATTCCACCTTCAATCAAACACCAAGGAGCTCTCCTCAGTCGACGGGAAGTTTAAGATAACCCTGACCAAGACCCCGGTAAAAACCTTTTTCGTGGCCATGGAAACCTTCGGCGTCTATACCGATCCTTCCTCAACCGTCAAATCCGGGCCCTGGGGAGTCTTAAGCTCAGCCACGACCAAGCTTGCCGGGAAAGTCCAATTGGACACGGCCAGGATATTCAGGGCCAGCGGTACCAAGTGGGAAGAGCTCACCGGTGGCACGACGGCCGACTTGGGAATCTTCATCGGAACGGATTAACCCCGTAAACAGCTTCGTTTGAACTCCTTAGATATTGGTGAAAGGGACTTGACAGGTGCGTGAAAATAATACAAAATGGTTTATAGTGGTGATAAGTGGTGATTAACCTATCACCTAACAAACATGTTTAACTCCTGCCCGGAAGTTTATTATGCTGATTGGAAGCTACTCGGGGGTTTTGTCCCCGAAAAGAAGGACCGCTATCCCCAAGAAATTCCTCACGGAGCTGGGGAACTCTTTTATTATTGCCAAATGGTACGAAGGTTGTCTGGTAATTGTCGAAAAGTCCGTGTGGGAAGCTCTTTTAGAAAGAGTGTCTCCTAAGGGGACAGTCGTTACCGGTCCCGTAAGAGACACCGACAGGTTTATTTTGGGAAGTGCCTATGAGGTAGTTGCCGATGAGCAGGGAAGGATAGTCATTCCCGCCAGTCTGGCTTTCTACGCGCGGCTTTCCCAAAGAATTACCTTTTTAGGCTTAAGAGACAGAATTGAAATTTGGAATGAGGAGGTTTGGTTAAAGAAGGAAAGGGAGATAGCCTCCCAGGCAGGGGAGATTTTGGAAAAGTTGGCAGAGAAAAATGACAAATGAAAGTTTTCATGAACCTGTCCTGGTTCATGAGGTAATCGAAGGATTGCACTTTGATAATCAAGCTCGAGTAATTGACGCTACCGTCGGCACCGCCGGCCACAGCCTGGAGTTTCTGAAAAAGGGAGCCCGGGTTTTGGGGATTGATGCGGATATAAAGATGCTCAAGATTGCCCAGGAAAGACTGAAGGATGCTTGCCCTGCACCCAACGAGAAAGTTGGATGCTTCTTCAAACTTATCCACGGCAACTTTAGGGAAATCGACGATTTGGCCAAAAAGGCAGGTTTTGACCCGGCCCACGCGATTTTTTTTGACCTGGGGACAACCAGTCTCCAGTTAATGGATTCTCAAAGGGGATTTTCGTTTTCCCGCCCCGAAGCACCCTTGGACGTGAGGGTTAACCCCTCCGCCCAGGGCCTGACTGGAGCCGATTTGTTAAATGCCTTAAGGGAAGACCAGCTGAAAGTTCTTTTCGCCAGGGTTTTGTCCTTTCCCGAAGCCAAAAAACTGGCGAGAGCGGTTACCCTCTTTAAGGAGACCAAAAAGTTCGTCACGGTTGGCGATTTTCTGAAAGTCACGGCCGGCTTAAGAAGCAAGTCGGGACTGCACCAGGCAACCTTGGCATTTTTGGCTCTCCGGATGGCGGTCAATAGCGAGCTTGAGAACTTAAGAGAAGCGCTGCCCAAAGCATTTTCTCTTTTAACAAAAGGAGGAAGGCTGGGGGTGATTACCTTTCATTCGGGAGAGGAGAAAGAGGTGGTGGGATATTTCCGAAAGGTAGGGAGAGAAGGCTTAGGCAACATTCTTACCAAGGCGCCGATTGTTCCTAAGGAGACGGAGATTAAGGGAAATCCCAGAGCCAGGAGTGCAAAGCTTTATCTGATCGAAAAAAAATGAAGACCAAAAAATCCTTAAAACCAATCTTGTTTTGGGTACCAGCAGTTTCCCTGTTGGCTTGTTTTGTTTTCTTAACCGTCGAGACGGCTACATCCGGTGCGGTTCTTGCCAAACTGGAGAGCCGGGAATCCAGCCTTATTCAGGAGAATTCGGACCTTAAAGACGCGGTGGTCAAAGCCTCTTCCTTAAACGGAGTTGAAAAGAAATCAACCGAAATGGGGTTTGTAAAACCCTCCAAAATTCTCTACATTGGTTCTCAAGACGAAGTCGCCAGACTTCCTTAACAATGCAGAATCGATTGACGTTGATTTCGGTACTGTTTTTGGTTGCTTTCGCGGCGATTGTCACCCGACTTTTCCACTGGCAGATTCTTCGGGGAAAAGTTCTTTCTTTTCAGGCTAAAGGGCAATACGAGAGAGATACGGCCCTTTCCGCTCCCCGGGGCAACATCCTGGCCTCCGACGGAACCTGGCTGGCAGCCAGGAGCGAGGCTTATCTGGTCTATGCCGAAATACCGCTTTTAAAAGACCCCCCAAAGACAATTGCCGAGAAGCTGGCCCCGTTATTTGTCGAGAATTCCGAAGATAGAGTTGGGCTGCTTTCGGAAATTGACAGGCTTTACTCCCTGCTGACAAAAAAAGAGGTTGTCTGGGTACCTCTGAAGCAAAGAGTTGCTCCGGAGAAAAAAAGGAACATTGAGGCAATGGAGATTGCCGGGATAGGCTTTGAGAAAGAGGAGGCGAGGATTTATCCCGAAGCCTCAGCCGCAGCCCAGCTTTTGGGGTTTGTGGGCAAGAACGAAGAAGGAGAGGATACGGGCTATTTCGGTTTGGAGGGATATTACGATTTATCCTTAACCGGCAAGCCGGGCTATAGCGTCAGGGAATCCGACGCGCAAGGAATCCCGATTCTTTTAGGCTCGTCCAAAGAAGTAACCGCCATCTCCGGGGTGGACCTGGTGACCACAATTGACAAAAGAGTCCAGCTGACCCTGGAAGAAAAACTCAAGGAAGGAATCGAAAAGTACGGAGCCAAAGGAGGAACGGCAATTGTCATGGAGCCGTCAAGCGGAGCCATACTGGGAATGAGTTCTTTCCCCTCTTATGACCCGGCCGCATATTGGGAATATGGGGATGAATTCTTCAAAAATCCCGCGGTGAGCGATTCCTTCGAGCCGGGATCCGTGTTTAAAATTCTGGTCATGGCGGCGGCCCTGGACGCCAAAGCCGTCGAGCCGGATACAATTTGCGATGTCTGTGCTGGTCCGGTTAAGGTGGACAAATACACAATCGAGACCTGGAACAAGAAATACAATCCCGACTCCTCGATGACGGACATTATTGTCCATTCGGATAACGTGGGCATGACCTTTGTGGGCTCCCGCCTCGGAGCCGATGCCCTTTACGATTACTTGGATAAATTTGGGATAGGGAAGCTTACCGGGATAGATTTGCAGGGGGAGGCAACCCCGACCTTAAGGGAAAAGGGGACATGGAGCATTGTCGATTTGGCAACGGCCAGTTTCGGTCAGGGAGTTGCCATTACCCCGATTCAAATGATTAAAGCTGCTTCCGTAATTGCCAACGGAGGCCGAGAGGTTACTCCGCATGTTGTTGCCCGGCTAGAAAAAGACGGCTGGCACGACGACGTTTCGGTTGCCCCGGGAGAGAAAGTACTCTCCGACGAGGCGGTTGCGGATATTAAAGCGATGATGGTAGAGGCTGCCGAAAACGGAGAGGCAAAATGGACCTATCAGCGGGGTTTTAGCGTCGCCGGCAAAACCGGAACAGCCCAAATCCCGATATCCGGCCATTACGATGAAGAAAAAACGATTGCCTCCTTTATCGGCTTTTCCCCGGCGGCCTCTCCGAAGTTTATTATGCTTGTTACCCTAAGGGAGCCTGCCAGCAGTCCTTGGGCCTCCGAGACTGCCGCTCCTTTATGGTATACGATTGCCCGGGATCTTTTTCCCTATTTCGGAATTCAGCCCGATTCTTAGGCTTTTATGGTAAAATACAAGCGTGGCTAAATTTATCATCACCGGAGGCAAGAGGCTTTCGGGGTCGGTGGCCTTAACCGGCAACAAAAACTCCGCCCTCAAGCTTATCCCGGCGGCCCTTCTCGGAAATTCCCCGAGTACTCTTACCAACGTGCCGGGGATACGGGATGTGGAGGTATTAATGAAGATAATTGAGAAGCTGGGAGCAAAAGTAACCAGGGATAAAGCTGTTGTGACTATCGATCCGGCGGGGCTTTCCTCATACGAGCTTGACCCGGATCTTTCGACAAAAATCAGAGCTTCGGTTGTCTTGGCTACTCCTCTTTTGGTGAAATTCGGCAAAGCCATCGTCACCCCGCCCGGCGGAGACCAAATCGGAGAGAGGCTTTTGGATACCCACTTTTCCATGATGAAAGAGATGGGGGTCGAGATCGAAAGAAAAGACGGCCGATACTTCCTGGATTGGAAACAAAGGAAAGGAGCAAAGATTTTCTTGGAGGAGTCCTCGGTAACGGCAACGGAAATGGGACTGATGCTGGCCGCAGCGATTCCTGGAGAGACCATTATCGAAGATGCGGCCTCAGAACCGCATGTTAAGGATTTAGCCGATTTTCTGGTCAAGATGGGGGCGGGGGTTGAAGGTGCAGGGACAAACACGCTTCGAGTGAAAGGAAATGAGAAGCTTTCCGGAGCCAATCATGCCGTTATTCCCGATCATATCGAGGGAGGTACGTTTGCAATTGCGGCCGCCATCACCGGAGGTAGTATCAAGATTGAAAACTATGTTCCCGAACACTACCGCATGATTCTTTACTACTTAAAAAGTATGGGGGTCAATTTCAAAGAGGGAGAAAAAACTCTTGAGATTACCCCCTCTAACCTTATCGCCAAAAAGAGAAAGTTCCAGACCCGCCCCTGGCCGGGGTTCCCGACAGACCTGATGAGCCCGTTCATTGTTTTGGCGACCCAGACCAAAGGGACCGTACTTTGCCACGACTGGATGTACGAGTGGAGAATGTTTTTTGTGGATGATTTAATCTCCATGGGGGCCAACATTTTTATCGCCGACCCCCACCGGGTGATTGTTTCCGGTCCTACCCCCCTGATGGGGGACTACCTCTATTCCAAGGATATCCGGGCCGGAATGTCTCTTATTCTGGCCGCTTTGGCAGCCAACGGCAAAAGCGTGGTTGACAATATCGAGATGGTTGAGCGGGGTTATGAAAATTTGGATACAAGGCTCAGGGCATTGGGGGCAGAAATCAAAAGAGAAGATTAAGAGAACCGATGAGTTTTGAAAATCTACTGGGGACTCTGGGGAAATTCAAAGGGGTTACGGCCAATTCCAGACAGGTAAAAAAAGACTTCATCTTTGTGGCCGTTAAAGGGGCAACACATGACGGACACGATTTTATTCAGGAAGCCATTAAAAAAGGAGCATCGGTTGTTATCGGAGAAAACCCCCTGACCCTTAAAGGCGCGGATTATATTAAGGTTGCCGATTCCAGAAATACCTTGGGTGTTTTGGCAGCCGCCTGGTACGGCAATCCTTCAGACAAATTAACGGTCATCGGGGTAACCGGAACCGACGGAAAAACCACCACCGCCAACCTGATTTATTGGATTCTTAACCAAGCGGGGATAAAAAGCGGCCTTGTTTCGACCATCAACGCCAGGATTCTCGATGAAGAAGTGGACACCGGATTCCATGTCACCAATCCCGAAGCCCTGCCTCTCCAGAAGCTCCTTGCCCGAATGGTTGAGAAAGGCTGCCGCTTTGCTGTTTTGGAAGTGACCTCCCACGGACTCGATCAAGGGAGGGTTGCCGGCATAAATTTTGACACCGGGGTTCTGACCAACATTACCCACGAACACCTGGATTACCACCAAACCTATCAAGCCTATGTTGAGGCCAAGGCCAAACTCTTTAAATCGCTAAAAACAGC
>JADDYB010000363.1_pt1 | contig 14235 bp, 15 predicted proteins | sample 8641941 | NCBI WGS metagenome assembly JADDYB01 (sample SAMN16275377, study PRJNA637457) | freshwater sediment metagenome | isolation source: Lake Kineret sediment | place: Israel: Lake Kineret | collected 2013
TCGTCGTGCACGGGAAGCGCAGCTGGAAGGTCACGGCTGCCGACATCGGCCTCACCTTCGACTACGACGCCATGATCGACCGGGCGATGGCCGTGGGCCGCAAGGGAGGGTTCCTGAGCGCCATCGGCGGCCGATTCGATGCCTGGCTCGGTGGGTTCGAAGTCGACGCGCTACCCGTCGCGGATCGAGTGCGCGTGGATGAGGTCCTCGCTCGGATCGCGAAGGGCACGGACGTCGAGCCAGTGGACGCGTCGGTCGAGATCGAAGGGACGTCGATCGAAGCGGTCGACGGCAAGGACGGGCTGGCTCTTGTCGCACCTCGGGCGCAGGCCGCGATTCTCGAAGCGATGATCTCTGCGGACCGGACCGTCGAGGCCCCCGTCGCCGTGGACCCGATGCCCGTGACGTTGGCCGAGGCGCGCGCCGCCGCTCAAGTCGCCGAGCGCATGATGGCCGGTCCCGCGACCGTTACGTACAAGAAGGGCAGTTGGGAGTTCGCTCCGGACAGCATCGCCAAGATGATCAGGTTCAAGCGGAGCGTGGATCCGGACGAGACAAGCGCCTCAGTCGAGGTGACACTGGTCGCCTACGTCTCGGAGAAGGCTGCGAAGAAGCACATCGTGCCGGTTGTCGGTGCCGAAGTCGGCAAGCCGGCGAAGAACGCCAGGTTCAAGACGGCGGACGGCAAGGTCACGATCGTGCCATCGGTCGACGGCGTGGGACCGGACACCGTCGCGCTCGCCGCCGATCTGACGCTCGCACTCCAACAGGACGTGGGGGAGCGGACCGTCGCGCTCAAGACCACGGTCGCCGAACCCGACATCACCACGGAGGAAGCGCGGGAGATGGGCGTCAAGGAGCGGATCTCGCGCTACACGACGACGTATTCGTCCGGCAACCGGCCGCGCGTGAACAACATCCACCTGCTCGGCGATTCCCTCGACGGCCAGCTGATTGCTCCCGGCGACTCGTTCTCATTCAACGGGGCCATCGGTGAGCGCACGGCTGCGAAGGGCTACCAGGAGGCAGGCGCCATCGTCAACGGCAAACTCGTGCCGCAGTTGGGCGGCGGCATCTGCCAGGTCGGGACGACGCTCTTCAACGCGGTGTTCGAATCCGGTCTGCCTGTGACCGAGCGACACAACCACTCGTACTACATCGACCACTATCCCAAGGGTCGCGACGCCACGGTGTCCTGGGGTGGCCCAGACCTCAAGTTCAAGAACGACACCGAGGACTGGGTGCTCATCTCGGTCTCGTACAGCAGCTCGTCGCTCACCATCGCCCTCTACGGCACGGATCCGGGTTACGAGGTCAAGGCCGAAGTGGGCGAGTGGAAGAACGTCAAGCCCTTCAAGACCGAAGAGGTCAAGGACCCCACGATGTACAAGGGCAGCAAGGTCGTTGAGGATCCCGGCGTCAAGGGCCGCTCCATAGTCGTGAAGCGAACCGTGTATCTTGATGGGGAGGTCCACCGCACGGACACCTTCTTGTCGCGCTACGGCCCGAAGACGGAGGTCGTCCGGGTGGGTACGAAACCCAAGAAGGAAGAGGCCGAGGAGCCGGAATCTCAGACCGAGACCGAGGCGGCGGGTGATTCGGAGTAGTCGCGTGCGTGATGCGCGACGCGTGAGTGAGGGGGAGTCGTGTTCCAGCCTGAACTCGAAGCCATGTCGAGAGCAGAACTCGACCGGCTGCAGACCGAGCGTCTGAAGCATCTGCTCGTCCGCGTCTACGAGAATGTCCCGACGTATCGCATCAAGTTCGACGAAGCCGGGTTCGACCCGCGCTCCGTTGAGGGCCTCGACGACCTCCGCAGGGTGCCCTTCACCGTGAAGGATGACCTGAGGGCGGCGTACCCGTACGGGATGTTCGCGGCGCCGATGCGCGACATCGTCCGCGTTCACTCGTCCAGTGGGACCACCGGGCAGGTCACCGTCGTCGGTTACACCCGCGGCGATATCGATCGCTGGTCGGAGCTCATGGCGCGCACGTACGCGTGTGCCGGAGCCACGGCGGACGATGTTGTCCAGGTCACCTACGGCTACGGGCTCTTCACTGGCGGCCTTGGAGCGCACTACGGGTCCGAGCGGTTGGGTGCCCTCACCGTTCCCGTGTCCGGCGGCAACACCAAGCGCCAGGTGCAGATCCTGAAGGATTTCGGTGTCACGGTCCTTGCGTGCACACCGAGCTATGCGCTGCTCATCGCCGAGACGGCTCGCGAGATGGGTGTCGACCCGCGGGAGCTCCCACTGCGTGTCGGCGTCTTCGGCGCGGAGCCCTGGAGCGAGTCGATGCGACGCCAGATCGAGGACGAGCTGGGTGTCACCGCGATCGACATCTACGGGCTCTCAGAGGTCATGGGTCCCGGAGTGGCCAGCGAGTGTGTCCACCAGCACGGATTGCACGTCTTCGAGGACCACTTCATCGTCGAGATCGTCGACCAAGAGACGATGGAGCCGCTCCCGGACGGTGAGGTGGGCGAGGTCGTCTTCACGACGCTCACCAAGGAGGGCATTCCCGTGGTGCGCTACCGCACCAGGGACATCAGCCGCATCATCCCCGAACCGTGCCCATGCGGGAGGACCTTCCGTCGCATGGAACGGGTGACGGGGCGCAGCGACGACATGCTCATCATCCGCGGGGTGAACGTCTATCCCAGCCAGATCGAGCAGGTGCTGATGGAAGTCCCGATGGTCGCGCCTCACTATCAGGTCGTGCTCACCAAGCGGGGATCCATGGACCACGTGGAGGTGCACGTAGAGGTCTCTCCGGAATTCAACTTCGACGAGGTGCGCGAGATCGAGGCGCTGCAGCGGCGCGTCAAGGCCGCGATCGAATCCGCGCTCGCCGTCTCGATCGCGGTCAAACTGGTCGAACCGAAGTCGATAGCGCGCTCTGAGGGCAAGGCAAAGCGCGTCGTCGACCTGCGCAACGAGGGGGTGTCGTGAGCATGGTGGAGCAGGTGAGCGTCTTTCTCGAGAACAAGTCCGGGCGACTGGCCGAACTGACCCGTTCACTCGGCGATGCGGGTGTCGACATGCATGCCTTGATGGTCGCCGACACGAGCGACTTCGGAGTCGTCCGAATCATCTGCGACCGCCCCGCGCACGCCAAGCGGCTACTGGACGAGGCCGGGTTCGGCGCGTCGGTGGCCGAGGTCGTCGCTGTGGAGGTTCCCGACCGGCCCGGCGGACTGGCCGAGGTGCTCGAAGTGCTGGGCTTGGCGGGTCTCAACGTCGAGTACGCGTACTGCTTCGTGAAGTCGTCAGGCGACTGCGCCGTCGACGTGTTGAAGGTGGACGACCGGCGTGCCGAGGCCGTTTTGGCGGAAGCGGGATTCGCCGTCCTCGGTCCGAGCGACCTCTACACGCTCGATAGCGAGTGACCCGGGTCAGCCGGGGGATCGCTCGATTCATCACTGCTCGGCGAGATCTCCCCAAGGAGGAGTCTCACGGTGGGTTCGTCTTCCGGGACCGCATAGGCGGTGACCGTGAATGGGCTCTCTGACGCGTCGCCACGACGCTCGCGCAGGGCCTCCTCGAGATGACCGGAGAACCTCTTGAGGCTTCGGGCCCCCACCGACGGCAGCAGGATCACGAACCTGCCGTCGTTCAGTCGGGCGACCGGTTGCGAGGGACGGACCTCAGACCTCAGTCGTGCAGCCAAAGATCGTGCCTGCCGCCGTCGCATCGCAGGAGTGGCCTCAGGCGGGGCCACGGCCGGCGATACGACCACTACCCCGAACGGTCTGCTGCTCTGAGAGAAGAGCCCCAGGAGCTCGGACATCGTGTCGAATGCTTGAGTCTGACCGAAGACCCGGCTCCAGTCGTCGTAGCCTGGACTACGGGTGGCCCGGGCGATCTCGTAGGGCGCCCGAGACGAGGTCTCGCCGAGCAGGACTCCGAGTACCCCGAAGGAGAGCACGCGCAGCGCGAGCGACAGTGCGAACGAAGTGGTCCACTCGTCGACGGTGATGCCCCAGGTGCGCAGAAGAACGTAGATGAGAGTCGCCGTGAGCGAAGCGGCGAGTCCGCCGGGGCGGCCCCCGAGCACCGCCGTGACGAGAATCCACAACAGCAGGAACTGCGCTACGGTCTCGACCGGCTCCAGCCTGCCGCTTCGCAACAGAACCATGACGACGGCACCCACTATCGGCACCGAGCCGATCACCAGGACAATCCACTCGAAGCGCCTGAAGTTCACGGTCGTCCGTTCCGTCTGCGGGTGATCCCTTGCTTGAGACAGTATCGCAACAGGTGCGCTACGCTGTGAACACCCCTTGTCAGACTGATGGCATACTCCGGGGGTGGCGAGGGTGTCTCTCGCCTGATACGGCCTCAGGGAGAACCCGCCCGATGTCACGATTCCGTCTCACCGCCCGTCTTTTCATCGCGCTCGCGGTCGCTGCGTGCGCGACGTTCTCAGTCGTCAGCGCCGCGTCTGCGCAGGTTCTGCGCTCGGACAGGGTCGACGGGCGCTCGGCCAAGGAGATCGGGCTGCCGAAGGCGGCGATGCCCGATGTGACCATGGCGGCCGGAGCGCTCATCACCGAGGACGGACGCGTGCTTTGGTCGAGGCGGTCGACGGACCGCCGGGCGATGGCGAGCATCACGAAGGTCATGACCGCCGTCGTCGCGATGGAGAACGGCTCCGTGGACGATCTTGTGACGATTCCGAGGGCGTCGTCCACGGTCGGAGAGTCCACCTCGTTCCTGCGCGTCGGCGAGGGACTGCCCATGGGGGAGGTGCTCGAGGCCCTGCTGGTGAAGTCGGGCAACGATGCGGGAGTCGCTATCGCGATGCACGTGTCCGGCAGCGAGGAGGGCTTCGTCGCGAAGATGAACGAGAAGGCCGTCGAGCTGGGGCTGGAGAGGACGCACTTCTCGAACTCCCACGGGCTCGACGAGAAGGAGCACTACTCAACCGCAGAGGACCTGGCGGTACTGGTGCGCTACGCGATGACCAAGCCCGAATTCCGGCGGATTGTCGGGCAGAAGACCGCGACCATCGGGACGGGCAAACGCGCGGAGAAGGTGCAGACCACGAACCTGCTGATAGGAAACTACGCTGGTGCGAACGGCGTGAAGACCGGTTACACGAGCGATGCCGGTTACTGCGTCGTGGATTCCGCGCGCAGGGGGGACATCGAACTGTACGCGGTCGTGCTCGGGACGACGAATGAGATGAAGCGGTTCAGGGACGCGAGAGACCTGCTGGATTTCGGCTTCGCCCACTACCGGAAGCAGAACCTCGTATCGGAAGGGACCGTCGTCGGCGAAGCCCGGGTTCTCGACTACCTCGATGTGAATGTCCCGGCAGCCGTCGCAGAGGACGCGACCGTGACCGTCTTCGATCTTGCGGGCACCATCAAGCGAACGGTCAGCGTGAGCGCTCAGCGTGCCCCGGTCGCGCAGGGGCAGCGAATCGGTGTCGCGAAGTTCATCCAGGGTGGCGAGGTCATCGCGAGCGTACCGCTGGTCGCGACGCGAGATGTTGAGCGCCCCGGGATCTTCGAGCGGGTCGGCATCGCCATCGTTCGGGTATGGTGGAAAATCACTGGGAAGCAGTGAGAAGGAGAGGACGTTCATGTCAGAAAGCCACGGTCACGTGGGCCCGCTGATGCGCACCCCGCTCTACGAAGAGCATCTCGCACTGGGTGCGCGCATGGTGCCGTTCGCGGGATGGGAGATGCCTGTCCAGTACGCAGGCATCATCGAGGAGCACAAGGCGGTGCGCTCGACGGCCGGAGTCTTCGATGTGTCACACATGGCGGAGTTCCGGGTCTTCGGTTTCGAGGCCTTCGACTTTCTGCAGGGTGTGCTCACCAACGACCTCGGGCGCATCGCTGAGCTGGGGCAAGCTCAGTACACCCTGATGCTCGACGAGGACGGCGGCATCATCGACGACCTCATCGTGTACCACTCAGGCGACCTGGAGTATCTCATCATCGCCAATGCCGGCAACCACGATCCCGACCTTGAGTGGCTTCGTTCCCGCGTTCCGGAAGGGGTCGAACTCGTGGATGAGTCCGACCGCACTGCGCTCATCGCTCTCCAGGGGCCTAGGGCTCTCGCGATCATCGGCGAACTGTGCCATGAAGGATGGAGCGTGCCGGAGCGTTTCTCGCTCGTCGAGGCGACCATCGACGGGGCGGTTCCCGCGCTCATCGCCAGGACGGGCTACACCGGCGAGGACGGTGTAGAGATACTGTGCCGGGCGGCGGACGCGGCGGCGGTGTGGCGCGTGATCCTCTCTTTTCCCGAGGTCGCACCGTGCGGCCTCGGCGCGCGTGACACGCTTCGTCTCGAGATGGGATATCACCTCTACGGCAACGACATGGACCGGTCCACCGACCCAATTTCTGCCGGGCTCGGGTGGGTGGTTCCAGCGACCAAGGCTGGCTACGTCGGCTCTGAAGCGGTCGCTCGTATGAGGGAGTCGGGTCCTGACCGGAGGCTCATCCACCTGTTGGTGAATGGGGCGATACCGCGCCACGGCTATAGCGTGTTGCACGAGGGTGTCGAGGTGGGTAAGGTAGCCAGCGGTACGTTCTCGCCGACTCTGGAGACGGGAATCGCTACCGCGTATGTCCCGTCCGGCCTGGCTTCGCCGGACACATCGCTTGAAGTCGCGATTCGCGCCAAGGTCGCGCCTGCGACTGTCGTGAAGCCGCCGTTCGTGTCGAAGACATCGCTCTCGGCTCCGTAAGGGCGCCGGGCGAGAATCCGAAAGGAGCAGTTCGCATGGGACACCCTGCAGACCGCAAGTATTCTCAGGACCACGAGTGGGTCACGCTGGACGGCAGCGTCGCCACGGTCGGGATCACTGACTACGCGCAGGACCAGCTCGGCCCCGTCGTCTACATCGACCTCCCGAGCGCGGGTGACGACGTCTCCGCAGGCGACACCTTCGGCGAGATCGAGTCGGTCAAGTCGGTGTCGGAGCTCTTCTCGCCTGTGACCGGCGAGATCATCGAGGTGAACGACGCGCTTGTCGATGCATCCGAGACCGTGAACTCGGATCCTCACGGTGAGGGCTGGATGATCAAGGTCCGCCTCGAAGACGCCTCGGAGGTCACTTCTCTCATGACTGCCGAGGAGTACGAAGCCTCGCTCGCCGAAGGCTAGGCGCGGATGCGCTTCACGTCAATCACGTGCGAACAGCGCGAGAAGATGCTTGAGGTCGTCGGAGTCGAGGGCGTCGAGGCTCTGTTCGACGACGTGCCCGATGGCGCGCTTCTGAACCGGCCCCTCGACATCGCTCCCGGGCTGTCGGAGATCGATCTGTCGCGCCACATGAGGGATCTCGCCGATGCAAATGTTCCGGCGAGCGCGCTGGTGAGCTTCGCCGGGGCGGGCTGCTACGACCATTACGTGCCGAGTGTCGTGGACCACGTCCTGCGCAGGCCGGAGTTCTTCACCGCGTACACGCCGTACCAGCCCGAGGTGAGCCAGGGGACGCTCCAGGCCATCTACGAGTACCAGACGATGGTCTGTGAGCTGACCGGCATGGAGGTGGCGAACGCCAGCATGTACGACGGTGCGACCGCTTTCGTCGAGGGTGCGCTGATGGCGTGCCGTCTGACGAAGCGCAGCCGCGTGCTCGTGTCTGCCGCTGTGAACCCCGAGTGGATCGAGACACTGCTCACCTACTGCGAATCGGGCCTCATGGAGGTCGACGTCGTGGATGCCGCCGCGGACGTGACAGACCGGGAGTCACTCGCTGCAGTGCTCGACGAGACGATCGCAGCGGTACTCGTGTCCAGTCCGGCGTTTCTCGGCGGCATCGAGGATGTGGTCGGGCTCGCCGAGGCGGCTCACGATGCTGGCGCGCTGCTTGTGGTGGCAACGAATCCCATTCTGCTCGGTGTGATGGAGCCCCCGGGCGCCCTCGGAGCCGATATCGTCGTGGGCGAGGGGCAGCCGCTGGGGAATGCGATGAGTTACGGGGGCCCGGGCCTGGGCATGTTCGCATGTCGCATGGTTCACGTCCGTCAGATGCCCGGCAGGCTCGTGGGACGGACGGTGGACGCCGACGGCAACTTGGCCTTCGTGCTCACTCTGTCGACGCGCGAGCAGCACATCCGCCGCGAGAAGGCGACGTCCAACATCTGCAGCAACCACGCGTTGAATGCGCTCGCCGCGGGTGTCTACCTGGCGTCGGTCGGGTCCGAGGGGCTGCGCGACATCGCCACGGCATGTGTGGCGAAAGCGCACTACCTGCGCGACGGGCTGCTCGCGACGGGGCGCTTCACCGCTCCTTGGGAGGCACCGTTCGGGTACGAGTTCGCGCTTCGCTGGGAAGGTGACGCCTCCGAGATGTACGACCGGATGCTGGAGCAGGGCTTTCTTGCCGGGGTCGTGCTGGAGTCCGAGGACGATGGGGACCTGGTCCTGTTCGCGGTCACCGAGAAGCGAACTCGTGCTGAGATCGACGCGTTCGTCGAGGAGGTGGCTTCGCTGTGAGCGAACAGTTGGCCAATACTCCTGCGGGCGCGCCGGTGCCCGGTCCGCGCCGGCTGATCTTCGAGACGGGCACGCCGGGGTCGCGATGTGTCACAGGGCCCGCAACGGACGTGCCCGAGGTCGACCTCGAAGAGGTGCTGGGCGGCGCGGGCAGGAGCTACGCACCGGCCTTGCCGCACGTCACGGAGGGCGAGATCATGCGCCACTACGCGCATCTCGCGGAGATGAACTTCGGAGTCGACACCGGGTTCTATCCTCTCGGGTCCTGCACCATGAAGTACAACCCGCGCATCAACGAGGATGCCGCCCGCCTTGAGGGCTTCGCGGGCCTTCATCCGTACCAGCCCGTCGAGACCGCGCAGGGCGCTCTGGCCCTCATGTGCGGACTTTCCGAGGCGCTGGGTGAGGTGGCGGGGCTTCCGGGTGTCACGCTGCAGCCTGCCGCGGGCGCCCATGGCGAGCTTACCGCGATCATGGTCTTCCGCGCCGCGCACACCGCCAAGGGCGACCCGCGCCGCAAGGTGATCATCCCCGACACCGCGCACGGGACGAACCCCGCGACCGTCGCGATGTGCGGCTATGAGGCCGTCACCATCGCGAGCGACGAGAACGGCTTCGTGGACGTGGCCGCGCTGAAGAAGGCTCTCGACACCGATGTCGCCGCTTTCATGCTCACGAACCCGAACACGCTGGGCCTGTTCGACCCGAACATCCTCGAGATCACCGAGGCCGTGCACAGCGTCGGCGCGTATGCGTACTGCGACGGCGCCAACCTCAACGCGATCCTCGGCGTGTGCCGTCCCGGCGACATGGGCTTCGATGCGCTTCACATCAACCTGCACAAGACCTTCTCGACTCCGCACGGCGGAGGGGGTCCGGGCGCCGGCCCCGTGTGTGTGACGGCCGAGCTCGCTTCCTACCTTCCCGGTCCCGTGCCGGTCGCTTTCGACGACGGCACGTTCGGGCTGGATTGGCCTGAGGATTCGATTGGGAGGGTCAGGAGCTTCCACGGCAACTTCGGCGTGCTGGTGCGGGCGTACACCTACGTCCGCGCTCTCGGCGCCGATGGCTTGCGCGATGCTGCGGAACTGGCCGTGCTCTCCGCCAACTACCTGCGAGTCCGGCTCAAGGAAGCCTTCGAGTTGCCCTACGACCGCATCTGCATGCACGAGTTCGTGCTTTCCGGCGCCCGTCAGAAGCGTGAGAGCGGAGTCCGTACGTTGGACATGGCCAAACGCCTTCTGGACCACGGGTTCCACCCGCCCACCGTGTACTTCCCACTGCTGGTGGACGAGGCGCTGATGATCGAGCCGACCGAGACCGAGCCGCTCGCTGAGCTCGATGCGTTCGCAGAAGCGATGCTCGCCATCGCGCGTGAGGCGGCTGACGATCCCGAGATGGTCAAACACGCTCCATACACGACGCCGGTCCGACGCCTGGACGAAGCCGGGGCGGCGCGTCAGCCTGACCTGCGGTGGAGGCCGGTCGAGGAGTAGCGTGCGCGAGCGCTGGCGTCTCATCATCGACGAGCCTCTGGACGGTGCGCTGAACATGGCGCTCGACCGAGCCGCCCAGATCGCTCGCGAGAGGGGCGCGGCACCTCCCACGCTGCGGCTCTACCGGTGGGCGAGACCGACGGTCAGCCTCGGCAGGTTCCAGAGTGAGGACGAGCTCGATGTGAACGCGGTCGAGAGGCTCGGCTGTGACGTCGTCAGGCGCCATACCGGAGGCCGGGGCGTGCTGCACGACGACGAGCTCACGTACTCCGTCGCGGCGACGGTGGACGATGGGATTCCGCGGGGAGTCGCGGCGTCGTACCGCCACCTGTGCGCTGCCCTCGCTGCTGCGTACCGTCTGCTCGGTGTGCCGGCGGGACTTCTCGAACGGGACGCGCCGGCGGCCGGGTCGGCGGCGTGCTATCTGGCTCAGACCCGTGCGGACCTCGCGGTCGACGGGAGAAAGCTCTCAGGTTCCGCGCAGGTGTGGAGCGGGGACTGCGTCCTGCAACACGGGTCGTTCACCCGCACCCGCGACGTCGTGAGGGAGGCGGAGGCGTTCTCTCTGGGCGCCGAGGACGCGGAGCGTCTGGCCGGGTACACGTCAACGCTCGCCTCGATCCTGGGCCGGGTGCCGGAGTTCGGGGAGATCGCTGAGGCGGTACGCGAGGGCTTCGAGCGGACTCTGGACATCGACCTCGAGCTCTCGGGCTGGACACTGCTCGAGGCCGTTGACGCTCAAGCGAGCGCAGGTGACTGCTCCGTTCACCGGGCCTGAGCCTTGAGTTGACCTAGAGGTCGAAGGAATCGACGGCCGTTACGGTACAATCAACACACTGAGGCGAGGGAGGAGATGCTGATGTCCGAGAATGACCGCGCCGGTGACGATGTGCTGCTCGACCTTCAGAGCAAGTCGAATGAGGAACTGAGAGCGATTCTCGACGAGCTCTACGCCGAGGAGCAGCGTGTCTCCTATCGGCGCAGGGTTCTTCACGGCAAGATCGACATCTTGCGTGCCGAGCTCGTGGGGCGGCTCAAGAACGCCCACGACGAGGGCGCGGATGTCATCAGCGGCAACGATGTGTCGCGCCTGATAGACATCCTCGCGAACGACCTGAGGGGCGTCTCGCGGTTCGATGTCTCGGTCGATGATGATGACGATGACGGCGATGAGTACGACGAAGAGGACTGAACCCACCAGCGCTGGATCCGAGGAGGGCATGTGACCACCATCAACGAGCGGCTTCACAAGTTTTTCAGCGAGATGGCGACCGATCCGGTGGAAGAGCGGGTCGTCGAGTACATCGTACGAGAGGTCCATGGCGGCCGCCGCCTCATGGAGGCCATCGAGGACCCGTACGTCCGCAATCGCTTGAACGACGAGAAGCGCGCCGAGGTCTTGGAGAACGTCGAGATCGTCGACGCGCTCGAACAGGAGATCCGCTCGAGCATGGCCCCACCGGAGTTGGGATTCTGAGGTCGGCGGTCTCTGCTGACGTCGTACTCGCAAAGGGAGCTGGTCTGAGTGCCTGATTGCAGGACATGCGGCGCATCGTTGCCACCCGGCACCACGATCTGCACTGAGTGCGGTGAGCAGGTCACCGGCGCTACTGAGTCGTTTCCGGCGATCGAGCTGGAGGGCGAGGCGCTCGACCGGTCCACCTTCCTCGAGCAGGGCCCCGTGCTCATCGTCCGGAAGGGGCCGCAGACGGGCGAGCGCTTCTACGTGGAGCAGCCACGCCTGACTATCGGGCGTGACCCGTCTAGCGACATCTTCCTCAACGACATGACGGTGTCGCGCTCACACGCCGCCTTGGAGTTGGTGGGTGGAGTGGTGACGGTGCACGACGATGGCTCGTTGAACGGGACCTACGTGAACGGCGTCTGCGTCGACGTGGCGACTCTTGAGGATGGCGACGTCCTGCAGGTCGGCACCTTTCAGATGGTGTTCGTGACGGAGTCGGGTTCATGAGCACGCGTGACTACTTCACCATCGGGGAGATAGTCCAGAAGCTTCAGGGGGTTCATCCCGAGCTCACGATATCGAAGGTTCGCTTCCTGGAAGACGAGGGTCTGATCACGCCTGAGCGGACCGCAGGTGGGTATCGCAAGTTCAGTCAGGCCGATGTCGCCCGCATCGAGATGATCCTCCGCCTCCAGAAGGAGCACTTCCTGCCACTGGCCGTCATCCGCGAGAAGCTCGCCGAGTATGATCGCGGCCGAGTGCCGGCGGAACTCCAGCGCGTCGTGGTCGGCGCACCCGAACCCGTCGCCGCGGTCGGCGGGGAGGACGGTCCGCTTCCAGTGCAGGACGCATTGTCCGCTCTCGGCATACCGGTCTCGTTCGTCGAGGAACTCGTCGAATTCGGCGTCATCCGGATGGTCGAGGCTGACGGGGTCAAGGGTGTCGATCGTGCAGACGTGCCGAGTATCCACTCGGCTTGGGATCTGCGTCGTTTCGGAGTCGAGCCCCGGCATCTGCGGATGTACGAATCGTTCGCCGAGCGCGAAGCCGCGCTCTTCGCCCAGATCGTGCTTCCCACATTCCGGCACAAGACCGCCGAGTCCCGGCAGAGGCTTTCCGAGACGCTCACCGAGCTGGGTGGCCTGACCGATCAGCTCAAGGGACGCCTGCTGAGGCGCGCTCTGGCGGACGCGTTCGACGACTTCGTCTAGCGCATGGATTCCTCCTCGGACAGGGCAGTCGAGGTACACCCCGCACGCCGGGACCTGGACGACATCCCTTTCGCGCACCCCAGTGAACGGGTCGCTGCGGAGATCCTCGACTACTACGGCGTCCGATGGGAGTACGAGCCCCGCTCGTTTCCGATAACGTTCGACGGCGCAGGCGACCCCATCGCGTACTTCACTCCCGATTTCTACCTCCCGGACTTCGACCTCTACATCGAGCTCACGACAATGAGCCAGAAGCTCGTCACCAAGAAGAACCGAAAGGTGCGCAGGTTGAGGGAGCTCAATCCCGAGATCAACATCAAGGTGTTCTACCAGCGCGATTTCCGTGCGTTACTTGCCAGGTTCGGCATCGCCACCGAGTCAAGGGCGCACGCCGAAGGCGGGGGGTTCGTGTCCGGATCGAATGTCGGCGCCTACGCCAGCGAAGACGATCCGGAGTGAGCATCGAACCTTCACTCCCGCCGGAGTGCGAGGCCGTGCTGGTGCCTGCGGCGGATATCGCGCGACGCGTCAGCGAGCTGGGCGTCGAGTTGTGCGAGCGGTACCAAGGCGTGGATCTTCGTCTCATCACCGTGCTGCGTGGCAGCGTCTTCTTTCTGGCCGACCTGTGTCGCGCGGTCGATGCGCCACTGAAGCTCGACTTTCTCGCCGTCGCTCCCTATTCCCCCGGTGCGGGCGGCGGAGTGCGCATGACGAAGGACCTCGACGACGACATCGCAGGAGCTCGGGTCATTCTCGTCGAAGACGTCGTGGACACGGGGTTGACGGTCAACTACGTGTTGCGTTTCCTCAGGTCTCACGGAGCCGCGAGCGTGGACGTCTGCACGCTGTTCGACAAACCTGCGCGACGGATCGCCGAGGTCCCGATCACACTGACCGGCTTCGAGATGAGCGACGCGTTCCTCGTCGGCTACGGGCTGGACCTGGGCGGCAGGTACCGCAATCTGCCCTACGTCGCCTCGCTCCACGACCACGCGGTGTTCGGTTGAGCCGAGCGACGGTCACCGGTGGAGCATCGCTTCCGTTCGGGTTAACCTGTGGGCATGCGTCCGATAGCAGTCGAGGGAGGAACATCGGTGGATCTCAACGCCTACATCAGAGACGTGCCCGACTGGCCGAAGGAAGGCGTCATCTTCAAGGACATCACGCCCCTTCTCGCCACACCCGAGAGTTTCCGCAACGCGATCGACACCCTCGCTGCGGAGTACGTCGATGCCGGTGTCACCAAGGTGATGGGCGCGGAAGCCCGTGGGTTCATCTTCGGCGGCGCTTTGGCCTACAAGCTCGGTGCGGGTTTCGTGCCCGCGCGTAAGCCCGGCAAGTTGCCGTGGAACACGACGGGCGTGACGTACGACCTGGAGTACGGAACCGATACGCTTGAAGTTCACGAGGATGCGGTCGGCCCCGGAGACGTCGTCTTAATCGTCGACGACGTGTTGGCCACCGGGGGCACGGCGGCCGCGAAGGCGGAACTCGTGACCTCCACCGGCGCGAAGGTCGCCGGATTCGCCTTCCTGATCGAGCTCGACTTCCTGGGTGGCCGCGAGAAGCTTCCGCCCGACGAGAAGATCATCTCG
>JADDYB010000364.1_pt1 | contig 14230 bp, 11 predicted proteins | sample 8641941 | NCBI WGS metagenome assembly JADDYB01 (sample SAMN16275377, study PRJNA637457) | freshwater sediment metagenome | isolation source: Lake Kineret sediment | place: Israel: Lake Kineret | collected 2013
TGAAATGAAGGAACTAACGACGGTACTCATGAATATGAAGCTGCAGACGGTAAGTCAATCCCGGATATTCATCTATCAATTCCTCTGGAGTTTCACCGATAACATGGTCATCCGGTTTGAACCCTTCCTCATAGGATTCTATCTGTTTGTCAGATTCAGGAAATAGCTTGTTCGGGACGAAAATAATATAGAAGTATGAATACCGAGTATGTATAAACTTCCACAATTTCTTAACGTCAATTATCCAACTAAAAGGGGATAAAGAATCGATACCCCCTCACAAACTCGATAAAAGAACGTGACGTCATCGATAATGGTTCTTTACTAATATTAATCATGTAGAATTTCCTCTGTAAGCTTTTCCCTGAGAGTTTCAAAAGCTTTATTGTTCCTTCCTGTATCGCTCTGAATACAGACCACTTCGAGACGAAAGAGATGCCAAGGCCTGACTGTACCATTTGTATAATCAGTTCGGGATTGGCGAGGGTCATCGAAACCTTCACGTCTTTCAGCTCTATCTTCGAAGCCTGGAAAAAATCCTCTATAAATTCGCGAAGTCCTGATCCTGTCTCAGGCATAATAAAGGACTGTGAAGCCAGGTCCCTGGCAATAAGAGGTTGTTTTACGGTCAAAGGATTATCTTCTGATGCAATAATAACGATTTCATCCTCGGCGATCTCTTCTGCAAAAATATTCACGAACTTAACTTTCCCCTCGACAATACCCAGGTCTATCCTGCCATTCTGAAGGTCATTCATAATACCTTCTGTATTCGAAACCGACAGTTGTATCTGTACTTCCGGATGTGTCTTTGAAAAGCTGTATAAAACCTGTGGCAGCAGATAGCTCGCAGCTGTTGTGCTTGACCCGATATGCAGAGGGCCTCGTACGTGCTGCACAAGCAGATTGATATCGTTATCCATTTTTTTATACTGTTCAAGTATTTGGCGTGCATGGTCATAAAATATTTTTCCTGCCGGCGTCAGGACAACTGTTTTCCCCCGTCTAATAAGCAGTTGCACTCCCAGTTCATCTTCCAGGTTTTTGATGAGGTGGCTTATTGCGGATTGCGTCATGAACTTAACTTCAGCTGCTTTCGAGAAGCTTTTCATTTCTACAACAAGACAGAATGCTTTTAACCTGTGATCTTCCATTGGCACTATTGTAAGTGGTCAAAGAGACAGTGTCAATGAAAGCACATGAATAATGCGCATCTCATCAATGAAATTAATACATTTGACTTCCACTGTTTTAAAAGATATTTTTTAACACTAAAGTATTCAGTCGTTACTCTCATATATATACATGATGTATCAAAAAAGGGGGACAGGAGTATGAAAAAAAGAGCAGGGTTGTTAGTGATGTGTCTTGCATTGCTCATATGCTTCGGTTCAGCATGGGCACAAGAGACCACGGTATCAAAAGGTTCCGAAGGGTACGAGGTGTTCGACCTTGGAGAAATTTTTGTCACAGCCGAGAAAACGCCTGCAAGCAAAGAGGTTACCGTAACAACAGAAATTACCGCCGACGAAATAAAGGCTACAAACAGCCGTACAGTTGCCGAGGCGTTAAGGTATGTTCCGGGAGTTATTGTTTCAACCGGCAGGAAAAACGAACCGGGCATACAAATCCGGGGGCTTAATCAAAGCAGGGCATTGATACTTATCGACGGTGTTCCCTATTATGAAACGAATTATGGAAAACTCGATCTCAATCAGATCCCAGTAGATAATATTGCAAAAATTGAGGTAACAAAAGGCGGAGCCTCTGTACTTTACGGCCCGAATGCCTTAGCCGGTGTTGTCAACATCGTCACAAAGAAACCAGCCGATAAACCCACTGCTGAGGCATTCCTTGAGGTGGGAGAAAATGCCACCAGCAAATTATCACTGACACATGGGATGAAAGTCGGTATTTTCAATTATTGGTTGAATTATTCCCATCAGGAGTCCGGAGGCTGGAGATTATCCGATGATTTCGAGCCAAAATTAGGGACTATTACAAGAAGACCGGGATCTCCGACTCAGACGATTCTTGAGGATGGAGGCTGGCGCAAGAATTCTGATTTTAAGACTGACAGCATCTGGGCAAAGGTAGGAATAGAACCTACTCCGTATTCAGAATACTATGTCAATTTCCACTATATAGAAAAAGAAAAGGGCGTACCACCTTCGATCATTACCGAGAATGTCATCACCAGCAGACCGGCGTTTTCAGGATTTGCCCGTATCCCGCGGTATGATGACTGGGGGATTGATTTAAGCGGTCAGCAAAGAATACTTGATCAATTAACCTTCAAAGCAAAGCTGTTCTACCATGATCATGTCGATGATTATGCATCATACTCGGATCAGTCATTCCAAAAGAGAATAGCAATCAGCAGATATGAGGATTATCTGGTCGGCGGATCATTGATGGCGGACTACCGGCCAGCTCAATGGGATATTATCAGGATGGGCTTCAATTACCGGGGTGATTCTCATAAAGAACGCGACGACTCTTATCTGCCATTTGCAGAAGATTTTTCCCATACCGGTTCAGTCAGTCTCGAAAATGAATTCAATCTGGTAAAAAATCTCTCGCTGGTTGCAGGAATCAGTTATGATTGGTTTGAGGTGACGGAGGCAGAGCGAAATATTACCGACAGGAATACTGGAGACTTTGTTAATCAGATTGGTTTGGATGAACCGGACATGATGGACGAATTCAATCCCATGATCGGTGCAACATATACTCTTTCTGATACCACGCGACTATTCGGCTCTATAGCGCGAAAGGTACGTTTCCCAACCTTGTCGCAGTTATATTCGACAAGAAGCGGAAACCTTGAACTTGAGGCAGAAAAAAGCGTCAATTATACCCTTGGGATATCCCAGGCTTTCGGGACACTTGCATCAGGAGAGCTTGCAGTTTTCTACTACGACATCGATGACTTTATCTCCCGTGATGCACCGGGCACAACAGGAATATACCGGAACTATGCAAAGATCAGTCTGGCAGGGTTTGAAGTGAGCGGCACGATAGACCCGGGGGCAGACCTCCACTTTAGGGTTGGATACACATACAGCAATGCCCGTGACAGAAGCGATGATAGAGTAACAACCAATGTGACGTATGTGCCGGAACACAAGGTTGATGTAGGAGTAAACTATACTGTTCCATACCTTCTTACTCCTACAGATCTTACCTTCGTCTATGTCAGTGACTCATACAATCAATTGCCGACGCCACAAAGACCAACTCAGGAGACTATTAAAACAGGTGATTACTTTATCATGAATGCCAGAATCGCAAAGAGTTTTCTGAAAAGATATGAGGCATATCTTGCAGTCAACAACATCTTTGACTCGGATTATGAGTCTGAATATGGATTTTGGGCACCTGGTCGAAGCTTCTATGTAGGCTTTTCAGTGAAATTATAGTCAGGCGAAATGCCTTTATCAACCGTTTCTCTATCATGCCTTTACCTGGCAGCAGGGGCATATATTTTGAGTTTCAGTTCCTTCATGTTGAGAAGGGAACGAATGACAAATGTCTGTTTTTCCGGAGGGTTTCTTTTCCATACGATAAGCCAGGTCAGCCGCGGATGGTTCATAAGTATTTTTACACCTATCGCCATGGTTGAGGTGAATTTTTTTCTTCCGTGGTGCCTGGCTTTTCTGACTTTATGCCTCAGATTTTTCAGGAAAGAAAAACACTTGGTTTGCTCTGCAATCATCCCTGTTTTATTTTTTCTGCTGATTGCATTGCAATGTCCGAAAGGTGTTTTCCCGCCTTCTCCTCAGGGCCAAACCATTTTCTCCCCCCTCTTTTTCTTATTTGAAGTACCGGCACAGGCATGTTTTGTCCTCGGGGCATGGTTTGCTTTCAAATACTTACGGCGGGAAACTGAGGCAGGATTTTTCGATTCGCTTATTATATGGGGGTTTATTTTTTACAGTATAGCCCAGGTGGCAGGAGCAATCTGGTGCTATCTGGGATGGGCAAGTCTTTTCAACTGGAGCGAGAGGCATTTGCAGTCAGCCGCCATCTGGTGCTTTTATGCAGCATACATACATCTTCGCTTTTTATACGTGCGTGATATGAAGAGAAAAGCCTGGGTTTCAATAGCCGGCTTCGCTCTCTTGTTGCTGGTCATAATTCTCGGCTATTTGAATGAGATGAACATGCCGAGGCTGGGAGGATAAATGCTTCAAAGGATATGGAAGTTTTGCGGCAATGTCAGCGTAACATTCTATCTGCTGCTGTTTATTACTATCAATCTTGCTGTTGCTTCGTTCTACGTTAAATTGTATCCGCAGATCTTCAAGTCTTTGAATAATTTTCTGCTACAGGACTGGCTCAGACTTTACGGACAGAATCACTCCGAAAAGATATGGTGGCTGTGGACGATGTTAGGTCTTTTGCTCGCTCTCGGATTTAATACAGGTATCTGCACTCTCGACCGGATAATAAACCTTTTGGCTAACCGGAAAAAGATGAGAATAAAAACATTCTTCTTTAAAATAACTCCCTCCTTCATCCATGTATGTTTTCTAATAATGCTTTCAGGGCACTTTATAAGTATGATATCCGGGTTTAACGGAAGCATACCCGCTGCAATAGGTGCTGAGATGTCAGTGCCGGTACAGGCTCAGGTACTTGATCAGCATTGCGATTATTACAGCTCACCTGAAGTGCTGAAAGGCTTCATGAAGCAATGCACTGTATCGCTGAAGCTTCAATCTCAGAATGAAACGGCTTTGAAAGAGATCAGCTTTCTTAACCCGGCTACATGGAAGGAGTTCAGTTTCCACCTGATGAGGGATAAAAAGTCGAAAGAAGGCGGGTTGCAGATTATCATCAAGCACGATCCTGGGCTGAAGTTAATTCTGCCCGGATTCACTGTTCTGGTTCTGCTCATGCTGTGGTATTTCCCGACATTGAATAAAAATAACAAAGGAGGTTGATATGTATAGGAAAATAGCGGTTTGTTGCTCATTTCTGCTTGTTTTTTTGCTTTCTGCAAATGGATGGACGGCATCTTCACCGGCAATAAGCATAACCGGTTCTGTCAAACAGCCGATAAATATCACCATGAACGACCTAAGCAGGTTCGAATCCGTGAGTGCCAGACTGAATGAAGTCACCGCAGACAAAAACTTTCATGGAGTATTCTCCTATCGTGGAGTGCCGCTCAGAACACTGCTTGAACTCGCTACTGTGCAGAAGGAAGAATCCGATTTTTTCAAGCCCGTTGATCTTGCAGTCGTCATAAAGAATAACAGGGGACAACAGACAGTCCTTTCCTGGGGCGAAATATTTTACAGAAATCCAGCAGAGGTTCTCATCGCTTACTCGGCAACACCGATTATGCCCCACAGGGAATGTTCCGCATGCCACACGCCTGAGGTTTTCAAGCCCTGGTTTGATCAGCTCAAGCGGGATGTTGGGCTGCCAAAGCTCGTTGTTGCAAATGATTTTTATTCAGACCGTTCTCTGGAAAACATCAGTTCGATAGAGGTTATTGACCTTCATCCTGAAATGACTTCACAGAAAATAAAAAACCTCTTCTCCCCCGAATTTGTCCTGAGTGGAGCTGTAAAGAAACAGATGAACGTCACAGATATTACTTCTTATCCACGTCTCGAAGTTATCGCCAAGACGACCGGGGACGGAAAGGGATATCACGGGGTAAATACGTATAATGGCGTCCCATTAATTGAGATAATACGGAAAGCCGGGATTAACCCAGATATAAATTCCGTAATCCTCATCTCCTCCCCTGACGGTTACCGGTCTCTCATATCATATGGTGAGTTATATTTTGCTCCGTACGGTCGCAATATCATCATAGCCGATATGGCCGAAGGACAACCACTGAAAGAGAACGGCAAATTTATTGCTCTCTTTCCGGACGACCTCTCAGCGGACAGATGGGTAAAGGCAGTGAACAAAATAGAGGTTATCCCACTGAAACAGAAGCCCAAACTCTCCATCATCGGTGTGGGGTGTGGTGACACAAGCCTCCTAACGCTCGAAGCTATTTCTTATATGGGGAAGGCGGACGCTTTTCTCTGTACTGAGGACATAAAAAACAGGTTTGCAAAATACATGGGGAATAAACCCGTGCTCTTTGATCCTCTCATGAATGCGGAGCCGTTTTTTAGAAAAATGAACCCTACCCTGTCAGATGCCGATGCGAAGAAAAAACTTGAAGACCAAAGGAATAGAGATATTCAGTCAATTAGAGATTCACTAAAGGCTGGAAAAAATGTCGCCTTTCTGGAATACGGTGACCCGACAATCTACGGAAGCTGGATATACTGGCTTCAGGAGTTTAAGGATCAGATGGAAATCATTCCAGGTATCAGCGCGTTTAATGTCTCTAACGCCTTAATTAAAAGAAACGCCGGATGCAACGGTTCCACGATCTTAACCGTACCGAAAGGTCTAAAAACCAATGAAGCATTATTGAAGTCCGTGTCAGAGAAAGGTGACACGTTGGTCATATTTATCGGCTTAAAGGAAATGAAGAATCTTATGCCGCTATTCCAGAAGTATTATCCGGAAACAACGCCAGTAACAGTCGTTTACAGGGCTGGATATTCAGACAGTGAACGTTTTATCAGAACAAACCTTAAGGATGTCATGAATATTACCGAAAAAGAAGAAGAGCAGCATCTGGGGATGATCTATATCGGACCATGCCTGGAATAGAGGTCAGGCTTGCAATTAGCCCGCAGGCTCAATCTTTTCGATGCAACATTGCTTGTTATCGGCAATGTAGTAGGAGCAGGGATTTTTACCACAAGCGGTTTCCTTGCCGGTGAACTGCCTCAACCCTCCTTCTTCATCGGCATATGGATTCTTGGAGGGCTCCTAACCCTGTGCGGAGCCCTCACTTATGCGGAACTGGCCGCCATGTTCCCTCATTCAGGTGGAGATTACCAGTTCCTGAAAGCCGCCTACGGCCCATGGGCAGGCTATCTTCTTGGCTGGGTGAGTTTCTGGATCATTAATCCCGGCTCGATTGCTGCGCTTTCAATCGCATTGGTGAGTTACCTCAAGGGCTTTTTCCCATTCGGTTCCCTGGCTTTGGAAAAGATATTCGCAATCGGTATTATTCTCCTTCTTTCACTTGTGAACTGCCGGGGGGTCCGCTGGAGCGGAACAACCCAGGATATATTCACACTGGGGAACCTGGTGATTATTATCATATTCGTTACAGGCGGACTGTTATCGTGGAAAGGTGACTATCAGCACTTCACAGCATCTTCAGGGTCTCTGCCGTTTTCGAACCTCCTGGGACCAGCCATGATTGCCGTAATTTTTACGTATAGCGGCTGGTTCGTTACTACTTATATCGGAGGAGAAATAAAGAACCCGGGACGCAATCTGCCACTCTCTCTCATGGCGGGTACTGCCATTGTAACGGTATTGTACACCCTTATCAACATGACATATCTCTACGCCATTCCTCTGCCTGAATTGAAGGGAGCGGTGAATGTCGCTCAGGTTTCGGCTGAAAGCCTTTTTAACAAAGGTTTTGCCGAAATTCTCTCGGTCTCCGTCATACTGGCGATCGCTGCAAGCATCAATGCCACCATACTGGCCGGTGCACGCATCTATTATGCGATGGCATCGGATTATATCTTCTGGACACGGCTGAAAACCCTTCACCCTTTTTACCATACTCCATATCTTTCCATACTGACCCAGATGATACTATCGTGTCTCCTGGTTATTTTAGGAACATTTAGCCAGCTTTTAAGTTACGTTGTGTTTGTTATGATATTGTCTTCTGTCGCAACAGGAATCGCCCATTTGGTACTCCGGAAGCGGAAGCCGGAACTACCGAGACCTTACCGCACCTGGGGATACCCAGTAATTCCCGTCGTGTTCGTCGCAGTTTACGTCTGGATTGCAGTACAGATCGCCGTCGACATGCCAGGGACTTCACTGATAGGAATTCTCATTGCCCTGTCAGGCTTGCCGTTCTATTGGAAATACAAAAAAGCACGGTGAGAGGTATTCGGTGATATCTCAAAACCTGAATTGAATGAAGAATAACACCATTCTTATCATGAATTATTATCATTATTACTATGAAATTAATGCATTTGACTTTAAATGACCCGTAATTCAATGATTAATTAAGATTTCTTCAGACCGAAATATATCTTTTTAATGGAGGGGACCATGTTAAAACGTTTACTGCTGTTAGGTTTTTTTGTCTGTCTATTAATGCAATTCATGATCGGTACCGTTTACGCACAGGCTCAGGCAAAGACGGATAGTTATACGCTCGGCGAAATCGTAGTGAGCGGTGAGCGCGAAGGAGTGGAATCAGTTGCAACAGTCCGTGAGATCACTGACGTTGACATTCAAAATAAGGGAGCCAGAACCCTTGATGAGGCCTTGCAGTTGCTGCCCGGCGTCTACATTAGGACTGGTGCGGATGGGGTACCTCGTGTAGATCTCAGGGGTTTACGTTCGAGACATGTTCTTCTCCTTCTCGATGGCATTCCTATCAATTCCACTTATGATGGCAATTTTGATCCTAGTTTGATACCTGTTGAGAGCATCGAGAGGATAAAGCTTTCTTATGGTACCCATTCTGTGCTTTACGGAGATGGAGGGTTAGCTGGAGTTATCAACATCATTACAAAAAGAGGAAAGAAGGGTATTCATGGCATGGTCTTGGGCGAGGCAGGAGAAGGAGATCATTACCTGGGTAGCTTCACTGCATCGGGTGGCAATGAAAAAGTTGACTTTTTCCTCAGTGGAAGTGCTCTCGACAGGAATGGATTTCGTCTCTCTGATGATTTTGACGAAACTCCTGAAGAAAACGGGGATCTTCGTGATAATAGTGACAAAAGAAGAAATAATTTATTTGCAAATATTAATTTTGCGCCCAGTGACACAGTTCTTATCGGAGCGGTTTTTAACTATCTGAAAGGAGAATTCGGGAAACCTTCGAGCACAATTTCCCCGAGGAATGATTTTTCTGATGCGCAGAGATATGAACGGATGGATAATGTTGAAGGTATTTCGGGACAACTTTCACTTAACTATGATCTGCCCGGACCTTTCGGACTGAGATCGTGGATCTTTTACAATCAGTTGACAGAGGAAGAGAACCGATATGACAACGGCAATTATGACTCCATGACTCGCAATGGTGCATTTCACCATGATAATGAAATAAGCGTCACGGGGGCTGCTATACAGACAACATATGATCTGAAGATAGCGGGCTTTTTAACACTTGGGCTTAAAGGCAGAGGAGAAGAATGGGAGACTGATGGGTTCGATATAACAAAGAACGTGCGTGTATATACACGGGATGATAGAGATATGGAGGTATATTCAGTCGCTCTCGAATATGAAGCGGTTCCTCTAAAGAACTTAGGGCTGGTATTAGGTTACAACCACAATTGGCTGGAAAAGGATGGAGGGAACGATAATGAAGGGAGCTATCTGGTGGGAGCCTATTACGATATCCATGAAAATACCCGGATAAAGGGCTCTTTTGCAAGGAAGATACGGTTTCCTGATATTCGCCAACTCTATGACGCAAGTCGGGGAAATCCCGATCTGGAAACAGAAAAATCCGATAATTTCGAACTGGGAGTCGAGCAGAAACTACCGTGGAACAGTAAGGTTACTCTAACAGGTTTTCTGACCGACGTAGATGATTATATTGAATATGTTGAAACTGTAAGCGATAAATTTATAAACTTTGAGGAATATCAATTTAAGGGTGTTGAAGTAACTGCAGAAAATCATTACCTGAAGAATCTTCTGTTGAGGGCAGGCTACACATACCTTTACTCAAAAGATGAGTCCCGGAACACAGAAAGGGATGAACTCCAGTACAGGCCCGAACATACAGTCACCTTCGAGGGCAAATATTCCTTCAATTTTGGTCTTTCTGCATACATGAATGTTCTGCATGTAGCAGACCAGGTTTTCTATTCAAGGACAACCCCTCTAAAAAAGAAAGGCTTGGATGATTACACACTGGTCAATCTGAAATTTGATCAGGAACTGTTTAATGGTCTTCTGCGCGTTTACGTAGGCGCGGACAACATTTTTGATGTGGATTATGAAGAGAGCTATGGATTCCCGCAGGCAGGGCGTTTTATCTATGGGGGCATAACAGTCGCTCTGTAATGGGAAGGACAACAATCCTTTTTTAATTTTTCTTTGAGGAGGAATGTGTATGAAACGGATAATTTGCATGCTCAGCATCTGTATATTGGTATCAGGCTGCGCAACGTTGTCGATGGAAAAAAGCAAAGGTGAAAAGGTGAAAAAGGAAATTTATAATGCAGCAAATGAGATGCAGTCCTATTACACTTACCAATACAATCAATACGATAAAGAGAAAAGACAGCATTTTTCTCCGTCTGGTAAGTTGTTGCGTTATTTCCTCTATACCTATGATAAAGACGGTAAACGTCTTGAAAAGCAAGAGTTCGATGTCGCTGACAAGCTGGTCTCGATCACAGCATATGAATATAACCCCAAAGGAAAAAGAATAAAAAAGACTGACTACTTGGCTGATCGTACACTCAAACGTTATTTCACCTTCGAGTATGACGCTAACGGGAAGAAGACGAGGAGAACCGAATACACTCCTGATAATCAACCTAAATCATACGAGTTGTATTCATATGATTCGCAGGGAAAAGCAACGACAAAGACCAGGTATGATATGAATGGAAAAATAGTAAATATCACAAAGAATGATTATGATGAGAAAGGGAAAAAATCCAGAAAATCCGTATACACACCTGAGAATATCCTTAAGGAATATACGGTTTACTATTATTGATTTCCTCCACATTCTGATCGTAATACATAGACGGACTCTTTAATTGATGTCATGAAGATGAATGCAATGCAAAGACCTTTTCAACTATCCGTAATTTTTCATGGGATAATTTTTCTCGTTCTTATCACCCTGAATATGTCTCCTGTCATAACACAGAACATCCTCGTAGTCGATTTTTCAATGGAAAATACACCCCATGTGCATGAGGGAAGCAATACTGCAACTATCACAAACCAGGGAAAATCAAAGATGAATTTAAAAAGCATGCGTGTAACAGAAGCTGCAGTGAATCAGAACAATGAAGCTTCTATGCCGACGCTTGTTTCTGAACCAACAGATACGCAGCATCTTTCACAGAAGGATCCTCAGACACCGGTAACGACGGTAAGTGAAAATAACCTTTATACAAAATTGGATCTCACTGAATTTTCCCACTATAATGCGCAGAGCATTCTCCATGAAGCTGGATTTCAGAAGGCAGGTCCATCAGGCCCTTCGAATGTGAGTGGAGGAAACGTCATATCATCTGATAAATCACGGTATATAAAGGCGCATTTTTCATACATCAAGGATCTTATTCATAAGCATCTAATATATCCTGCACAGGCAAAAAAGATGGGGTGGGAGGGAAAAGTCATTGTCTCGTTTATTATCTCTTCAGGAGGACATGCAAGAGATATCATGCTATCTAAAAGCTCAGGTCATGAGATACTCGATGACAATGCCTTAAAAGCAGTAAGAATTGCTGCACCGTTCCCGAAACCGCCTGTTGAGGCACAGATTATCGTTCCGGTTCTTTATCGTCTCAATTGATAGAGAGTATTGTTTCGATAAAATAACAAGCTAAAAAAAGGAGGGTATGATGCCAAAGGAAAAAACAAAGCTTGTAATAGCGTCAACAACAAGCACACAGAATTCCGGACTCTTTGATATTTTGATTCCTGCCTATGAGAAATCCACAAAGTATGACCTCAAAGTGGAGATCATCGCAGTCGGTACGGGCAAAGCAATTCGAATCGCCAAGAAGGGAGAAGCAGACATGCTTTTCGTTCACGATCCCTTCCGGGAGGAAAAGTTTGTCACCGAAGGATACGGGGTGAACAGAAGAGCAGTAATGCATAATGATTTTGTTATTGTGGGCCCTGACAATGATCCGGCGCGAGTAAAGAAACTCAAGACAGCCATCGAAGCATTTGAGGAAATTGCAGAGAAAGGCACCCCCTTTGTTTCAAGAGGAGATGATTCGGGAACAAATATACGTGAGTTGGATATCTGGGATGACGCAGGCATTAACCCAAAAGGAAAAGGATGGTATTTTGAGGCTGGAGCGAATATGGGCGACACATTAATGATGGCCGACATGCAAAAGGCATACGCACTGTCAGACATGGGAACATTCCTTAAATATGAACAAAAAATCGGTCTCAAAATCCTTTTTCAGGGTGATAACATTCTCAAAAACTTCTACAGTGTCATAGCCATTAATCCGGAGAAATTTCCTAAAACTCGCTACAGGGAAGCTATCGACTTTATTGCCTTTGTTACTTCTCTGGAAGGTCAACGTTTGATAGCAACCTATAAGAAACACGGGGTCAATCTCTTCTTCCCCGATGCCATCCCTTCCGTGATGGGTGGTAAGAAATAGATGATCTGATTACAGAGGAAATTTACGACTTACCCAAGTCGACAAGGAGTTCCTGGACATTATATAAAGGATTAAAAGGGGGGGCAAAATGCCAGAGGAAAAGACAAAGTTTATCATAGCTTCAACCTTATTACTTTATTTGGCTTTTTCTGGATTGGCTTCGATTTCTCATGGTCAGGAAAAATGTACAGAAGTCTACGGCAACGGACCAAACAAATTCTCTCTTGCCACAGGAAGTCCCGGAGAACTTGGGATCCTGAAAGTTCTCGGAGAAACTTTCAGCAAAGAGATGAACACAACCCTTTGCTGGATAAAGGCAGGCACAGGAGATTCTTTAAAGCTCTTAAAAGAAAAATCTGTTGACATGACTATGGTCCATGCTCCTGATGCTGAAAAGAAAGCAGTATCGGACGGATGGGCAACGAAAAGAACTCTCATTGGTTCCAATGAGTTTTTCATTGTAGGGCCTCCGGATGACCCCGCCAGGATTGCTGGAGCGAAGAATGCTGCCGATGCGTATGCTCTGATCGCAAAAGCAAAGACCAAATTCTTTTCTCGGGGTGATAACTCAGGGACCCATAAGAAAGAGATGGAACTCTGGAAAAAGACTGGCATCTCTCCTTCAGGAGACTGGTACATTGTTACAAAAGATTTTATGACTGCAACCCTGAAGAGAGCAAATAATGAAAAAGGTTATTTTATGACAGACAGCAGCACCTATGTGGCAGAGAAAAAGAATTTGCCCAATCTTAAAATCCTCTGTAGAGGTGATAAATTTCTCATAAATACTTATCATGCTCTTTCCCAGCCGGCGGGTGCAACACCGGGAGCATCAATAGCGGCAAAGTTCATAGACTTTGTGGCTTCTGAAAAAGGACAAAAGATTATCAGAGATTATGGGAAAGAACTCTATGGAGACGGGCTTTACAATGATGCGGCATATGCAACGCAGTATGACGATTAGCTTGAGCGGTCAGCTTCATAACTCAATAAAAAAGGAGGAAGGACTATGAAAAGGTTAGCGCTGTTTCTGGTATTTATCGTGGTGATGGGGAGTTATTTTGCAGTCGATGCATCAGCGGAAAAAGAGATTATCTGCTCATCAACAACAAGTACTGAAAATTCAGGACTGTTTAGTTACATCCTGCCCATGTTTGAGAAAAAGACGGGGATAAAGGTCAAAGTCGTTGCCCGCGGTACAGGAGCATCCATAGAAATGGGTAAACGGGGTGATGCTGATATGGTGATGGTCCATGCCAAAGAACAGGAACTGAAAGCGGTCGAAGAAGGGTATTTTGTCGATCGGCATGACCTCATGTACAATGACTTTGTCATTATTGCCCCGAATAATGATCCTGCAAAGATCAAGGGTCTGAAATCTGCACAAGATGCATTCCGGAAGCTTGCTGAAAGTGCTAATCTCTTTGTTTCACGTGGCGACAATTCAGGAACGCACACAAAAGAACTTGCGATATGGAAAAAAACCGGCATAGAACCCAAAGGACAGAAATGGTATCTTGAAGCAGGACAGGGGATGGAAAAGACACAGAGGATAGCGGATGAAAAACGTGCATATACTCTGACAGACAGGGGAACGTGGCTTGCAACAAAAGACAAGGACAAACTGGAGATGATAATTGTCCTCGAAGGCGACCCCATCTTATTTAATCAGTATGGAGTAATGGCGGTTAATCCTGAAAAGCACAAGCATGTTAAATACAAAGAGTCGATGGAATTTATCAACTGGCTCATCTCGAAAGAGG
>JADDYB010000365.1_pt1 | contig 14219 bp, 8 predicted proteins | sample 8641941 | NCBI WGS metagenome assembly JADDYB01 (sample SAMN16275377, study PRJNA637457) | freshwater sediment metagenome | isolation source: Lake Kineret sediment | place: Israel: Lake Kineret | collected 2013
GCGCTTTCTGGGAAGGAAGGCGAATTCATAGCCAAACAGTGGAAAAGGGTTGTTCCAAAGTTAGGGCAGGGTGAAGTCCTTATTGACATGGAACCCTCCCAGGTTGAGGCCAAGGCACCCGTCGAGGCGGGGAAGGCCATAAGCCCATCAGTGAATAGAGCGAAATGGTTTGGACTTGGGAAGACAGTAAATCTTTCACTTCCAAGAGAGTCAGGATTGAAACCCACCGATTCTGATATGGAAGTCGCTGCAAAAAAGATAGGGATTAGCAAATCAGACGCTAGAAAGGCGTGGGAAGTTTTTTCATTTGATGCGGAAGTCCCGACAAAGGAAGTACCCGAACTTCAAGCAAAGGAGGTGATCCCCCGTGGCGAAGAAAAAGGGCAAGAAGGGCAAAGGGAAGCCCTGCTAGAGAAAGAGCCTGCTCCTCCCCAGGCCGTGGCCCCGAAGGGGCAGGTTGCTAAGGCTACATGGGAGATGACGAGGGAAGAATTTATCAAGTCTCCATCTGGCAAGCAAATATCTGACTTCAATAAAACCACACAGACGTATCCAGGACGGAAAGGAGCTACTGCCTCAAGACGGTATTTTACTTGGAGAATGCAAGAGGATGCGCATAGATTAGACATCCAAAAAGCCCTCTCCGAAGGCAAGCCCGTCCCTGCTTCCGTCCTGGCAGACTACCCAGATCTCGTCAAAAAGCCCACTCAAGCCCCTGCCGAGGCCGTGGCTGCACCAAAAGAGGCGAAGCCTGCCAAGGTAGTTCTCTCCAAAGAAGATGCCCTTAAAAAGAAGCAGGAGCAGTTCAAGGCGAACATCGAGAAGGGCAAACTGAGCCAACCGAGAACCATCCGTGAATGGATCAAGCGAAAGGGTGGGATAGATCCCAGCGATCCAGGGTGGAAGGGCGAGTTGTCCGGCCTCATGTGGAAGCTCGTGGGAGGCAGGAAATACCGGATCAACCTTGACCTTTTTAGAAGCAAGGCCAAGGGCGGAAAGGCCATTGATGAGCTTGTGGCAATGTGGAATGAGGAATTTCCGCACAGGGCAATAGAACGTGGGGATGACCTGTTCGCCATGATTGAGTCGAACACTCCACTTGAAAGGGGTGCTGAGGAGAAGGAAAAGGCAGACATTGAGGAACACGGCAAGAAGGAACAGAAGGATTTTTTTGAGAAAGAGGAGCAAACCTTAAACGCGGCCACCTTGCTTTTCGGGTTGACAGAAAGCCCGGAAAAGGCTAGAATGGCCCTGGAGAAAAAGTATGGAGAAAACTGGTATTGGTCCAGAAAATTCAATGAGGATCTTGCAAAAGCTACAGAAGAAGCAGATAGAAGAAGACTCGATGAAGTTAGGGCAAAAGTTACTGGATATCTTGAAGGTCAAGGCTACGACTCCTCCCTCGCAAGCGAAGTCCTGAATGATGATGCTCTCCTGAAGAAAACTCTCGATCTTATTGACGAAGAAACGGCGATAGGCAACGAAATAAGAGAGCAGCAATCCCTTTTCGGTAAGCCACAGGAAACATTCAAACTAGAACCATCCGAATCCACTCCATTAGAGCAAGCCGCACTCCGTGGCGAAAATAAAGCGAAACTCCCTGAAGAAGAGAAAATAAGGGCCAAGATCCCAGAAGGAAAGATTCAGCCAGCCACAACCGGGAAGGCTGGTATGCTTTTCGAGGAGATGAAGGGGCCACAGAAAGACCTCTTTGAGCAACCCACCGCCGAACTCCCCAAGGAGGCAAAGGTTGAAGAGAAGGCAACGGGCGAGGCCATTCAGGACTTCGGGGAGAAGATAGGTGGGGCCAGGAAAGACACCGCAGAACGTGGGTTCACAAAAGGCACGATTGAAAAGCCTGAAGACAATGAGCCGTGGTGGAAAAAGCGGTACAAGGCCCTTGAGAAGACCGATGGTTCTGGACGGTGGGTGATTGCCGATGTAAAGGCGGAGACTTTTACCCGATTCCGAGGCACAGAGCAAACCTTTGATTCCCTGGAAGAAGCAGAGAAAGCCATCCCCCTCTATGCGGTAGCCAAAAATCACAGCGTATACACAAACAAAGACAATACCTTTTCGATCTTCAAGAAAGTCAGCGACCGAAAGAGACTGAAGGTAGTCAACCAAGACTTCTCAAATCGTGACGATGCCATGAAGTATATGGCAACCCACGCAGAGGAAATCCTGAGCATAAAGACAACCTTTGGTGAAGAGATCCTACCTGTTCCAGAAGTGGCCTTACGAAAAGGAAAGGAACGAAGGCAAACTGATGCTACCCCTGAAATGTTCATGGAGACGTTTGCTCCAAGGGGCATTGAGTTTGGCAACTGGAACAATCAAGAAGAACGCCAGAAGGTAATGAATCATTCCTATGATGGTCTTCTTGATCTTGCCGATGTTCTGGGTGTTCCCCCCAAGGCTCTGATGCTAAACGGGGAACTTGCCATTGCCTTTGGTGCAAGAGGGCAGGGACTTTCAGGAGCCAAAGCGCACTACGAGACTGATTACGGGATAATCAATCTTACCAAGATGAAAGGGGCAGGCAGTTTAGGGCACGAATGGTTTCACGCCCTGGACCATTACTTTGCACGTCAGGACACAAAAGCTCCATCGGAAAGGGTAAAGAACAAGCGCGGGGATATGGTATTTCCTGAAGGCAGTCCAAGGGCCAGGATGATTACTCACGGGGAAAGTTACAAAACCAAGCTCCGGCCAGAGATTGTCAAGGCATACAAGACCCTTATGGAGACAATGTACTCCAAGGCACAGCAATATGTTGAGGACACCAAACAGGCAGATCGGTTTATCTTCGCAGCAAGAGAGAATCTTAAGACAGGGCTTGATGGGTTACGAAGAGAACTTCAGATGGACCACAGCCGGTACTATACAGACCGACCGAAAAAGAAAGGCGTAAAACCTGCTTCAGCCGAACAACTGGCAGAGTTTGACCGTCTGGCTAACATCCTGGTTGAAGGTGGGGACCTTGAAACCAAGTTCAAATACAATGTTCAGGCAACAGAAGAAGAGCGGAAGAAGCCTATAAAACGCAGCGCATTTGGAAAACTTCAGGCTGGTAGGTATTCAAACGATACCCTGGACGGTATTAACGCAGTCTACAAGGCGGTTAGAAATAGAAGTGGATTCAGTACCGATCAAAAGGGCACACTAGATTCTATAAGACACGGAATGACCCTTTACGCTGCACGCCTTAAAATGTTCGAGGATGCCAAGGCGGGTACAGAAAAGACAAGGAATGTTCCCACCAACTACGCCATTGAAGCCAAAAAGATGGATCAGGCCAGGACCGGAGATTATTGGAGCGAACCGCATGAAATGGCGGCCCGTGCTTTTGCCGCTTATGTCGAGGACAAGGTAAAGGAAAGTGGCGGACAGAGCGATTTTCTGGTTTACCATGCTCACGGTGGGATCTTTATCCCAATGATTGACGGCTTTGTGGCCCGTCCATACCCTGAAGGAACAGAACGCGAAGCAATCAGTAAAGCCTTAGATGATTTGGTTAAGACCTTTGAAACCAAGGAAACGGATAAGGGCGTTATGCTCCTTCGCGCCGAGGGCGAGAAAGCCACCCTCTCCCCTGAAAACCTACGCAATGCCGCAGACACCACCCGGTACGTCTATTCCTTCATGAAGATGGCCGGGGCTCCACAGGAGGTTCTTGACAGGATAAAAGTCGAAGCAGGGCCGTTTATTGATCTCCGTGGGAAGAATTATGAGCAGTCCAGGGATGAATGGGTAGCCGCCGGGGGAGATCCTAACAACCTGTTTGGCGCCGTGACGGTTTACAATACCCATGCCGTTGTCCAACTGGCCACCAACCTGGGGAAACTGGAACAGTTAGAGCTTACTTCTTACCATGAATGGTATCACATAGCCAAACGCTGGATGATGACGCAGGCGGACGCGGACGCGGTAAGCAAGTTCTTCCCTGGAGAAGAGGGAAGGAACGGAGAAGCTGAATCATTCGCCCGGTTTGCCAGGAGCAGGAGAATTGAGGGAGTGAAGGGAGACGTGTCCGCCTTGCACCGCCTTTGGATGAAACTCCGCCGGTATCTTCAGATCATAGCCAACGGGCTCAAGGGCAAGGGATGGACCAGGCCGGAAGACATCTTTGGCAAGGTGTATGTAGGGGCTTATAGGCCGAAATTTGAGGGTGCAGGGGAGACGGCCTTACAGTCTTACGCACCCACCTTCTACTCCCAGATGCAGAACATCCTCGACAAGAAACTCCCTGGGGCCGGGACAGCACAGCAATTCAGGCAGATGATAAAGTCCTGGGCGGACAAGGGGGAGTTCAAGGCGGACGAGTGGAAGTGGAGCGGGGTGGATGAGTGGCTGGCGGGCAAAGAGGGCAAAGTCACCAAGCAGGACATCCTGGACTTCCTGAAGGCCAATGAGGTGCAGATTAGGGAGGTGACGAAGGGGGCAAAAGAATCACCATTAACAAGTAAGGAAAGGCTTAGATTACTTGATTTGTTACAATCTGAAAGAATGGGGGATCTGAAGTCTGGCGAACAAGAAGAACTAAAACAACTCAGAGATAGGCAAATTGGAGTAATAAAGGAAACTGGAACCACCAAATTCTCCCAATGGCAGCTTCCTGGCGGAGAGAACTACAGGGAGTTGTTGCTGACGTTGCCGGGGAAGGAAGATGCTTTGGTATATCCTGAGCCTCTTACTGACTTACCAGATGGATGGGAACCTGTTCATGACAGTAATCAACGTCCTGGATTTCAATGGGCTCTAACTCCTCCGGGCCAAGTACATGCTGCTCCATGGCGAGGGATGCGTTATCCAACTAAAGATGAAGCCATTGCTAGGACCATTAGGCTGCTAAATGAAGAACGTAACGCAAAGGCATCCGATGAATGGCGCTCCCGCAATGAATCTAAAGCCTACCGTTCCACCCACTGGTCCGAGCCGAACGTCCTGGCCCATGTGAGATACAACGACCGCACCGGGCCGAACGGGGAGAAGGTTCTGTTCATTGAAGAGGTGCAGTCAGACTGGCACCAAGAGGGGAGAAAGAAGGGGTATAAAGGTGAAAATGAGGTTCCTAAAGGTTATGTCGTAAAAGAGAAAGTCATTGATGGACAAAAACTCTACGCCCTTGGGAAGCAAGGTGACGTTGAGGTTGAGGCCCATACCGGATATTACCCAAACATTGAGAATGCAATCAGGGAAATAACGAAACAATTCCCAAGTGCAGAACGTGTTCCCCCTGCCCCCTTCTCCAAGACCTGGCACGAGCTGGCCATGAAGCGGATGCTCAGGTACGCCGCAGAGAACGGGTATGACAGGGTGGCGTGGACTACCGGGGAGCAGCAGGCGGATAGGTATGACCTGAGTAAGCAGATCAAGAGGATTTACTGGAATCCTGAGAAGGCAGAACTCGTTGCTACGGGGCTTAACGGTGAGGATCTCATTACAGAGCGTGGGGTGTACGAAGAGAAGCTAGAAGATTACATCGGCAAAGAAGCCGCCAAAAAAATTGTCAATGATCCGACTCGGAAAGAGGGTGTTGTTCATGTTCTGGAGGGTCCGGCGCTCAAGGTAGGCGGCGAGGGCATGAAGGGTTTCTACGACAAGATCCTCCCTGACTACCTGAATAAGTACGCCAAAAAGTGGGGGGCCAGGGTTGAGCCAACGCATATAAAAACCCCTGATTCCCTTGAAGTCCGATGGGATATGGTTGATAATAATTGGCATCTATATGATAACGTCACGCAAGACGATTGGGTAAACCCACAAACAACCATTTCTCCAAGTTGGCATGACAAAAAAGATGCCGAAGCCTACCTTGACAAGATGGGACAAGCGAAGGGGAAAACCGTTTGGGGCCTCCCCGTCACCGAGTCCATGCGAGATTCTGTTATGTCTCAGGGGCAGGCCATGTTTAGGACGGATGAGCCCAACCCCATCCTCTCCGCCATAACCTCCCTGCAACGCCCTGGGCAGCCCAGGCAGCTCGTGTCCATATCGGAGCTTAGGGATAAGGTAAACATGGCACCTGAAGCCTTCGACGCTGCCCTTCTGAAACTCTCACAGGAAGGCAAGGTTGCCCTGCACAAGCATGACTTCCCCGGTAGCCTGAAACCGGAAGCAAGGGCCAAGCTCCTGAAGGTGAAACAGTCTGATGCGTACATAGAGTTCAACAAGAACTGGGCTGGTGTTGGTGGTGGGGAGCCGGGGTATGACTACTATGTGGGCGTGGGGCCGAAGGGGGAAACCCTACTCCGGGCCGATCCCAATGAAGATGCCAAGGCCAAAGCTCAAGCCTGGATTGCCAGATGGGAAGGCAACGCGATCAAGGAGGTCTCAAAGCCAGAGCATTCACGTTTCAGAGCATTGGAATCATTAACCAGACCGTTTAACGATTTCATGTATTGGATTGTGGATAAGAATCGGCCTATCCAGTTGATCCAGTCCAAACTTGAAAAGGTAGGTGATGAAATTGATGTATTCCTAAAAGAGACTCAACGGCCAAAGCGGACTGCTGCTCAAGTAAAACAAGCATGGAATGACAGCATAAGGCCAATGCTAAAGAAGATGGCTGAGTTTCATATTTCAATCCCAGACCTTGAGGAATACTCCCACGCAAAGCACGCCCATGAAGCGAATATTGCTTTACGCCACGCCAATGCGAAGAGGTTCCTTGACATTATCCTCGGTTCTGCCAAAGGACAGGATGTGGCTAAATTCGCGGAAAGCGTTAAGGAAGATCTCTACCCTGAAGAATTTCACGAAAGGCTCATGGAAGCCTTCAGGTTATTCGAGGCCACCGATGACGTACAGAAGATCAAAAAACAGTGGGATAAGTTTTCTGAGCGTCCATCTGGAATGAGTGACAGCGAGGCAACGGAAATTCTCAAGAAGTACAAGGGAGACAGGAACATTGAAGAAATAAGGGTACTCCTGGCCGACATAAACAACAATAAACTCCAAATCCTTTACGATGCCGGATTGATCCCCGATGAAGAGTATGAGGCTATCAAAAAGAAATACAAGTTCTATGTGCCCCTTCACCGGGAAGGATATGACGACACATTGTTCGGATCGAGTCGCGGGCTGAAACCATCCGGCAGGCCCATTAAAGTGCGCGGTGGTTCGATAAGAAACGTGGTGAACATCGTCGGCAATTCAATCTCCAACCTTGAAAAAGCAATTAACCTTGCAGAAAAGGCGATCTCAACGAAAGCTCTTAAAGGGTTGGTAGATGATAACCCCGATCCGGCAGTGTGGCGCTTGAAGGCAGAGAAGAAATCGCCCCATTTTGATTCTGCCGGTAATATCAGAATGTATCCAGATATGTTCAGCATGGGCGACAATGAATTCAGGTTCATGGTTGATGGAAAACAGTACATCCTTGAAGTCAATAGGGACGACAAAGACGCTATGCTGATGCTTAGGACGTTAAAGGCCGATGACAGCATGAGCGGGCCTATCGTCAATACGCTTTCCAAGGTAAACCGTTTTCTGGCAAGGGTCAATACCTCGTGGTCTCCTGAGTTCGTTATTACAAACTTCGCAAGAGACTTGCAGAGCGCCGGGATCAATATCAGAGACACAGATATCAAGTCGAAAAGGTTGTTCCGCGGTGCTATTGAATCAGCAAGAGCGATATACAGGGTAGAGAGGGAAAATCAGAAGGGTGATGAGCTTGAAGCTCTTTATGGCCGGTTCAAGAAATCAGGAGGGAAAATCGGATGGTCGGATGTGCATGGCAGTGTTGAAAGACTATCTAAGGGCCTAACCAAAGACCTTGAGATTTTGGAAGGCAAGCGACCTGTTTATAAAATATTCCGTGACTGGGTGAAATGGATTGAAGATGCAAACACATCCGTTGAAAACGGTGTTAGACTCCACACCTTCAAACTCGCTGTTGACCAAGGAATGACCGATGAACGGGCGGCTCAAATAGCCTCTGACCTTACGGTTGATTTTACGAAAAAAGGCGCTGCCGGGCCTGTTATAAATTCACTTTACCTTTTCGCCAATGCGGGCATCCAGGGATCGTATAGGATTGTTCGGGCCGGGATCAAAAGCCCAAAAGTAAGGTATATTATGGCCGGTATTGTCGGTGCTGGTTTCCTGAATGGGCTTCTCAATAGTATTTCCGGTGGTGACGACGATGATGGAGAGGACTATTTCAATAAGATAGATGATTTTGTTAGGGAACGGAACGCCATATTCATGATCCCTGGAACCAAGGGAAAATACGTCAAGCTCCCGCTCCCATGGGGCTACAACTTCATGTGGAATGTTGGGAATGAAATGTCGAGAGCCTTCACGAAGCAGAATTACGATCCACTTAAAGGAGCGGCCAGGATTGCCAGTGTTTTCGCCAATGCTTTTAACCCTGTAGCTTCCGGCACGTTGCTCCAAACTATTGCCCCGACTATTCTTGATCCGTTCGCTCAGGTTGCGGAAAATAAGAACTGGTTTGGCGGAGACCTTATGCCGGCCAAGAATATATTTGAAAAAACCCCAACGCCCGATTCTCAGCGTTATTGGAAATCTGCAAGGGGCCTATCTGTATGGGTCGCGGGGCAACTGAATTCTCTCACTGGCGGAGACAAGATCAAGCAGGGGGGTATTGACGTTTCTCCGGAGACTCTTGACCTTATCGTTGACACGCTTGGTGGTTCTGCCCTTCGCTTTTTCACGGACATAGCGGATGTCCCTCAAAAGATGCTCAGAGAAGAGAAAACGGCAATCCATCAATATCCTTTTGTAAGACGGGTTGCAGGAGAACCTTCGGAGTGGGCTAATTCAAAAACTTACCATGAAAATGTTGAAGAAGTTTTCGTTGCCCAAGAACGACTGAAGGCGTATCGCGGAACAGATATGTATCAAACGGCCTACGAAGACGCAAAGTCCATGAAGTCCCTCTTCGGTGCCGCTAATTGGGCTGAATCTAATTTACGGAAACTTAGAACGCAAAAAAAGGCTGCTGAAGCCACAAAGAACAAGGAAGCTGTGAAGCGCATAGAGGAAAGAATGAATGAAGTCTATGTTCGTTTCAATAAGTGGTACAACGAAGCTGCTTTACGTCAAAAGCAATAGAAAGGAGACGCCATGCAAATTTGGAATGAGAGGTTTCACCAGATAGAGATTGTTCGGATGAACGGCACCAAGAAGCTCAATGGGACCATTGACAACGCGGCCGCGACAGACGTTGGGGGCTATGCCACCATCCCAATTACGGCGCACGGCCTCACAGTCGGCTCAACGATCCTGATTGCTGGTTCTGTGGCCTACAATGGAGTTCATACCATTCGGACAGTTCCGGGAGTCAACACCATCCAACTCTATACGGCTTACACGGCTGAGGTGTTTGCAGGGACAGAGACTTATGGGATTATCGTTAAGCCTTCGACAGACTTCCAGTTTGTGGAAAGCAGGCTCATCCTTTCCGCTGCCTCTGGGGCGGAAAACTACGTTGTGAAGCTGGACGCGGATGCCGGGGCAACGTATGACGGGACCCTGATCACGGTAGCCATGAACACCCTGCTTCAGCACATCAAGGTTTGGATGGCCACGGACGAGCATCGGTTCTTCGAGGAAGGGGATGCCCTTCTGTTCGAGTACGCGAACGCCAGCAACAGGACATGGACATTGACCGTGATTTACCGAGTGCTGGCATAATCAAGGTCTGAAATGTCTACACCAACAAAAGTACCAGCCATACCCAATCCTGCTCAAGATCCTGCCGGAGCGATTAGGGCCTTAAAGGAGATTGCCGAAGTCCGTGAGGGACATCGGGGAGATCCCGAGCTAATCGAAGGCCACCGGATAGATTCCTTTGTAACCTTTAGAAACTTGCCAGAAGCATTCCCGGTTGGAGCTATTTACATGAATGTGACAGGGGTAAACCCTGGGATAGAACTTGGGTATGGGACTTGGACGCAAGTGGCACAAGGTCAGTTCTTAGCTGGACAAATTTAAGTTGTTGAATGGAGAAAAGGTGTATGAAGGAGTACCCATGAAAATAACATCGAAAGAGATTCGAGATAAGCTAAATACGATATGGCCCGATCTCGAATACATTTGGCTTTGGGACACAACGTATTGGGCACCCAATCCAGATGCGATAGACATGGCGCGTCAGAAATCGAACCTGCACACAATGGAATTCGTAGACGAGTTCAATGACTGCGATAATTTTGCAAGGCAATTCTCTGCCGAGTGTAGACGTAAAAGATACTTCCAATGGAAATCCGGGAATCTTCCAGACGAGCAGAGATACCAACTTGCTATAGGAGACATATTTGGAGATCAATTTCGTGGAATAGGAAAGATTCACATGGCGAATGTTGCTATATGCAATGATGATGCCGTTTACATCATTGATCTCACTCCAAGTGAAAACAGAATGTGGAAAGTAGACCCAAAGAACGATAACGCTTTATTTATATCCATGTAGGAGTTTGAAATGAAAAAGTTATTTGTACTTATGGCGGTCGTGTGTTTCATGGCTGGATGCGTGACGGTAGATCCGCGTGTTTCTGTTCTTGAGGAGAAGGTTGCCAAACTGGAAAAGCGCAGCATAATGGAAACGGCAACGAGGGCAGGAGCTAGTTTTTATCCTGCAACTGGAGCATTGACAGGCGGTGGTTCGGGGGCACTAGACAAGATCACCGGGACGGCTGATAAGGACGCCGCTATTGTGATGTTCAATGACGAAGGCACATGGGGAGATGCCATGTTCGGGTACACCCTTGATGTGAATGGAGCCGGTACTGAATCCATACCATACATCATTGATTCTGGAGATGGAGGAGACGAAGATTGGGAATGGGTTTCTATGTATGCCAGGTCATTTTATGGCTATTCACCATGGAAGGAAATAACTGCCACTTGCACATTTGGAAGTGATTGTGATGGAGCCTTGGTGAGACTGGTATGGGGAGGACTGATAACCTCTTCGGTTGACGATGTAGTGATTACCTTGCCAGAAATTGTTGCCTCCGCTCCAACGGCTGCACAGGTACTCCCTGGTGCTTCAATATGTGTGGCTAATCGTGACGCGAGCGAAAACTTCCTACTGGACTGCCATTCTAATGATCATTTTGTTGATGAAACCGGAACGGCGAATGGCAACGGCCAGTATATCGGGACCACAGCCGCAGCGTCAAGTGCCGGAGATTACCTATGCGTATGGGCAACGACTGACGCAATATGGCAACTTATGGGATATCGTGGAACAGTTGTCAAAGAATAAAGAAAGAATAAATTTTCGATGGTAATAAAGGTCAACGACACCGATGGCAACCGTTCTTTACCTTAGAAACACTACCATTAACGGGATTCTCGATACTGGGGATGCCGTAGTCTATGACATGATTATAACTGCTGGAGCAGGGGTAGACACTGGCGTAGTGACATTGGTATCCGGTGGTACTGAGATACAGTGGACAAAGACGGCGGGCGGCAACTCGATGGCCTTCATATCCGGCAGGGTTCCCTCCGGAGGATTCACCCTTACTACAGCTACAGCTTCTATATGGGGTAAGGAAAGCAATGTTAATGACAATACTACCTGGGGAGTAAAGATATATCGGTATCAGCCAGGTGTGCCTACCATAACCTTGCTTAGTGCTATATTTGAAGATTCCGCAGAGTTTACTGTATCTGATACTGAGCGCACAGTTGTATGCAATGTTGCTGACCAAGCATTCGCAGAAAATGACCGAATCCTGATAAGATTTTATGCAGTTGACGCTGGATCGATGACGACTGGAACAGCAACCCTTTCGTTCAATGCGGCTGCTGCGGCTACAGGAGATTCATTTTTCCAGATTGAGGAAACTGTTGTATTCAAGGGTGAGGCAACACCTAGCTCCACGCCGTCTGGCACGCCTTCTCCTAGCGCGACGCCATCAGCAACACCTAGCGCCACTCCCTCACAGACACCCTCTGTGACGCCTTCGGCTACACCATCGGCAACACCAAGCCCGAGTGCGACACCTTCTGCGACACCATCGGCCACTCCTAGCCCCGAGTTTATAGACGAGTGGATTGACAAAGATGATCTTTGGGTAGATGTAGACGATCAGTGGTTTCCAGAATCGACAGGTTCATCTGCCACTCCCTCAGCCACCCCCAGTTCCACGTCCTCGGCTACGCCTTCGGCTACGCCTTCTGCAACACCAAGCGAGACGCCATCCGCCACGCCTAGTGGAACTCCAAGCGCAACGCCCTCACCATCATCGACCCCATCGGCGACGCCCTCTGCAACTCCCAGTGCGACGCCTTCAGCAACGCCGAGTGCAACACCCTCAGCTACTCCAAGCGCCACACCCTCACCATCGGCTACGCCTTCGGCCACCCAGAGTGCCACGCCCTCAGCTACTCCTTCTCCTTCAGCAACGCCTTCTCTAACTCCTTCTACCACTCCATCGGCTACTCCATCGGAGACCCCAAGCGCCACACCATCTCCGAGTGCCACTCCGTCTGCGACACCCAGTTCCACACCTTCTGGGACTCCTTCTCCCAGTGCTACGCCATCAGCGACTGTCTCTGCGACGCCAAGTGCCACGCCATCTCCGTCTGCGACACCATCAAGTACCCCTTCGGAGACACCTTCTGCGACTCCAAGTCCTAGTGCAACGCCTAGCCAGACGCCATCCGGGACGCCATCAGCGACTCCTTCTCCATCTGCGACACCCTCAGAGACCCCAAGCGCGACACCTTCAGCCACGCCTTCACCAAGCGCGACACCATCAGGTACTCCCTCAGCCACTCCATCTGCGACACCTAGCCCATCGGCTACCCCGAGTCAAACACCATCGGAGACCCCTAGTGCTACTCCATCTCCGAGCGCCACGCCAAGTACGACGCCTTCAGAAACACCATCTGCAACTGCAAGTGCAACGCCTTCAGCAACGCCTTCAGGAACACCATCGGGCACCCCCTCGGCCACTCCTAGTGCGACGCCATCAGTAACGCCATCAGCGACACCTAGCGCGACTCCATCGGAAACGCCAAGCGCCACTGTAAGCGCAACACCCTCTCGTACCCCAAGTCATACGCCTTCAGCACCAGTTACGGAATGGTGGAACGCTTCTTCATTGACACTCACAAAGGGAGCTATTGTTTCAGGGACACTAGAAGATACTTACTTGGAAAGTGACGCTACTGAATTGGTGTTGTCTGAAATATTAGGAGTGTACACAGATCCAGAAACAGGTGGCGGATTCACTTATGATTTTGAGTTTGGGATATACGACAATGTTCCGAGCTCGAATGTTGATCTTTATGTGACTGGGCATTACATAGGAAACCCTGCTCATAATGTAAAACTACAGCAATGGAATTACGTCACAAATGGTGGACAGTGGGAAAATGTAACATTGAATTCAAATGATTTCCCGTCTAATGCGAACCCTCAAACATACGAGTTTTTCCTGCTTGATGGCGCAAATTACATTTCAAGCGGAAATATAAAATTAAGATTACTTCACCTTTCAAATGGTGTTGACAGTCACTACTTTCACATTGACAAGTTTTATTTGCAAGAGGGTGGACCTTCGGCCACTCCGTCCAGGACTCCTTCAGCCACCCCTAGCCAAACTCCGTCTGCGACACCATCCGGTACTCCAAGTCCATCAGCTACCCCTTCCGCGACACCAAGCCCAAGCGCCACACCCTCTTCTACTCCATCGGCTACACCGAGCGAAACACCTAGTCCCTCTGCAACACCTAGCGCCACTGTAAGTGCTACCCCTTCCGCTACGCCCTCGGGAACGCCAAGTGCCACTCCTTCTCCAAGTGCTACCCCGAGCCAAACACCGAGTGCAACGCCCTCCGCTACACCAAGTCCCTCTGCCACACCTTCCGTGACGCCCAGTTCAACGCCATCAGCTACGCCAAGTCCTTCTGCAACACCGAGTGCCACTCAGAGCGCGACTCCTTCTGCGACTCCCAGTCCGAGTGCCACTCCTTCTCAAACGCCATCTACAACACCGTCAGCTACGCCATCACCTTCAGCTACACCATCACAGACTCCAAGCGCGACTCCGAGCGCAACCCCGTCACCATCCGCAACTCCGTCTCGGACACCCTCGGCTACCCCGAGCTCAACTCCTTCTCCTAGCGCAACTCCTAGCCAGACGCCATCGGCTACGCCTTCCGCTACACCGTCGCCATCCGAGACACCAAGCGCAACTCCGAGCGTAACGCCTAGCGCCACTCCCTCT
>JADDYB010000366.1_pt1 | contig 14207 bp, 17 predicted proteins | sample 8641941 | NCBI WGS metagenome assembly JADDYB01 (sample SAMN16275377, study PRJNA637457) | freshwater sediment metagenome | isolation source: Lake Kineret sediment | place: Israel: Lake Kineret | collected 2013
CAACTCTAGCGTTTTTTCTCGGTCCTCATCAGTTTCGCTAGGGTAGCAAAACACAAATTGCGCCCAAACAGTAGCACCACACGCAGTTACTCGCTTTACCATTTCTCGTGCTGCCATATTGGTAAATTTGGGCTTTCGCATTTCTGTACGTACCGTCTCGCTTCCTGATTCGATACCTATTCGCGCTTCTACAAAGTTGCACCTGGAAAACTCTTCAGCATACATCGGAAATTGATCTGAAATTTCGAGACCAAATCCATGCACATTGCGTTTTCCGATTACCTCTGACATTCTTCCCAAAATTTCTTTGGTTCGTTTGGGGTTGACATTGAAATTGGAGTCATTGAGAAGAATGCTACAACCATCGGGCATTGCCTTAATTTGGTCAATAACTGTATCAATTTTGTGGTAATGATAACGCAAATGCTGCGAGCAAAATGTGCAATTATGAGGGCATCCTCTAGTAGTAAGGAGAGGATAGCGCCCACCATATTTTGTAAACTCTACGCCAGAATAATCTGGGCGATAGTCTATCTCATGCTCAAGTGGAGCTGAATACACACATGCAGTAGCCTTAGCACGAATTCCTTGTACTGCTTGTTTGACTGCTTCCTCTCCGTAACCTGATATGATAGCATCAAACAAACCCATTTTCATTAGTTCAGCAGATCGATAAGTTGCATCAGGACCACCAACCATCATAGGGACTTTTGCTTTTTGCAACCGCTTAGCCATAGCTATTGAGAAATCAAAAGTTGAATAGCAAAGATGAAAACCGATCAAGTGCGGGTGTTCAGCAAGGACTAAATTGCAATATCGTTCTAGTTGCCCATATGCATAAGCAATAGCTGGGTGTTTATTATCCAGAACAAAGTTTCGTGTAAATTGACCACAATTAAATTCATGATATTTGTTAACATCAAAGCTAAAATCAAATACCTTAACAGACTGCCCCATTTTTTTAAGCTCTGACTGAATGTACGCTAAACCTATTGGCGCCCCAGAAAATATCTCAATAAAAGGAGCGCGGACAAGCACAATTTTCATTTAGCAGCTCCTTGAAAAAATCCTTCTAAACTTTGCTAATATCACGTTGGGATCTGCATATTGTGTTGGGGTGTTATTGCAGTACCAAGGCTCATTAAGATAACTCAAATATAAATTGTCATTTCGGTCTAGCTCGATTACTTTTTGTATTGCTTCTTGCATTGACCGATATTGGTGTAAATTTACAAAGCTCTTGGTGTTGAAATCTCGGTGTACTTCTGGGTTTCCCCAGTAAATAGGAATAGAGTTTGCTAACATTGCATGGTATATTTTTTCTGAAGTATATCCTGTAGAGCACTCATTAGCAAAAGCAATAGTAAATTTGTATTTACGCAAGAAAGTTACCTTAGTATCATAGGATATATAGTATTGCTCTCTGGTTCCAGGTGGGTCTATACTAGGCATATTGTTAAACGCCGCTCCCGGCGAATCCACCTGCTTGTACTTTGATAGCTGTTTGAAAAAAGAGTTTCTAAACTCAACACCGCTATTCTGATATACGAACGCACAGAATTTCTGCTTATCAGCTAGGATTTTGACAGAATTGTAATTCTTCTTTATAAGGTCATAACCAGCCCCCAACCTAACATAATTTGGAAGTCGTACATATCGTGGATTCCGTACCTCATTTTCATATCTCTCCCCAAACGCCCAGTCACACACGCTCATATTAATCAAAATATTTTCACCAGGATTGTAAATCTTTACGCAGTTACTAAAAGCATCCTTATCTTTTACATTGGCAAATAAGTAGAAATCTGGTTTTTGGCTTTCGATAAACTCGAATTCGTCTAATATGTACGGCATTTTAGCAAAAAATACATTAGCTGTAACCCGTGACCACAGCTTACAAGCTATTTTTATCGGGGTTTTAGCCATTTTTAACTTTTACTGCCTTTACTCGCATATCTCGATTTGTCTTGGCAGCAATACGCCAAGTCTGTGTAACTGGCATATATTCCAGTTTTCCAAAGCCAGCAGCTTCCAATTGAATAGACAGTGCTTCAGGGGTCCATCCCCATTTGTGAGATTGAAAAAGGCCATCAGATTCTACCATGGGTGGAAAACCAAATATCCCGATCAGACCAATATCAAATCCCTTTTGGGGTTCAGTATGCTTTCCTAGCATCTCTACACAAGCCTTGAAATTGGGTAGTTCCAAAAGCAACGTTCCACCGACCTTCAAAACACGATTCCACTCACGCAAAGCGCGTAGAGCTTGGTAATAGGTAAAGTGCTCAAACATGTGACAAGATTCAATGAGATCTACAGATCCTGTCGCAATGCTAGACAATTTATCTGCAGACGAAACCACATCTGGCTTTACCTTGGGATTAGCATCAACGTTAACCCAGCCTTTTCTTTTTTCTGTTCCACAACCAAGATGTAGTTGGATCATTTCACCATCCGTTTGGCTACGATGGTTACACGATTCTGCTTCACGTAATCATCTGGGCCAGCTAGCCCATTAGGTACGGGTCCTGGTGCAGGAAGTAGCTCTGGCTGAAAGCCGATAGCCCGAATATGAGTCAGTAGCTCTTTAAGATTGGGTACAATTTTTGGAGTAATGACGTCTACGCCATTAAAGTGAAGATCTTGCTTTTCAGCAACTGGTGTTTCTTTCCCTTGAACTACACGAGTATCTATTAGCATAATCTCTTTGGTATGCCCAGCTAACAGAGAAAGGACTTTTCTATAATTGGGAATGTGATATAGAAGTCCTGCACATAGCGACATTTCAAAAGGACTATATTTAGCAATCTCTTTCCAAAGTGGTTCTTTATTTACATCGCCCAAAAGGAACTTGTATTTTCCCTGGGGAAGAAACTCTTTTACTTTCCAATATAGCTCTGCTTGTTTGACTGTAATTTCTCTACCCTCTACTCCAACTACACGGCAAGCCCCAAGCTGAGTGTACTTAGCAGACCAATAGCCACAGTTACAACCAAGGTCTAACACCGATTTATTTTTTAAGTCATATCGCTTAACCAGTTCCTGAACGAGCAAGGTCTCTCGGTAGCTATGCCGTGCAGCAAGGTCGACGTGCTTCCACGTCGACCCAATACCTGCAGTTACTGCAATACCGTCAAGAATAACAGGGGCGAACCAAGGATTGAGTGCGTTTATCTCTTCAATAGTTACTTTCGACATTGTTGCCTCTCCTCAGTAGTAAGGTAGCGATCCCAAATTGCGCGGTGCGGAGGGAATGCGTTTAGCTCAATGCCTTTAGGAAGTACCTTGGAAAATTTCTCGTCCCAGTTTTTCCCATATTTTTTTGCAAAGTAAAACGCAGCAAATCTTCCAGCTTGTCTTTGATACTCCTCCCGACTGATTAATCCTTTTTGCTTTCCATATGTAGTACCACCAAAGTGCTTCATAGTGACACAGTCAGAATAAGCTACGTAAAAGTTATTGCGGTACATATTGTAGGCTAACTCGTGTATTGCCCCCCAGCAGTGTTTAAATTCAGGATTGAGAAAACCAGCTGCATCAATTGCTGCACTACGAATAAACAAAGACAAGTAGTCACAGGTAGAAACAAGATGGTATTCCTTACCCTTCTGAGGCTTGCAATTAGCATAACCCGCCTCGGGCTCTGCTGGGCTTATTATACCAAGTCGCGGATTTAGCTCCATTGTATTGAACAAGGTATACAAAGCATTTTGATTCTCTGGGTAAGCAAGATCATTCATCATTACCCAATAGTAATCATAAGAACTTTGAGACTTAGCCAAACGGATACCAACATTATGTCCATAGCATTTTCCGCGGTAGTCGGTATCTGGGTAGTAAAAAGAGCAATACTTGCTTTTTTTCTCAGAACCCATTTCAACTACGTAAACATCTATACTAACCTTATACTGCATAGCTAAAAGGCGAACCACTAACTCATTGGTCATTTCGGGTTGGTTTCGGTTTACAATTATTGCTGCAACCTTAGCCCTTTTTGCCTTTCTGCTAAAGTGCTGAAGTTCTCTGAGGTTCCCCATAGAATCCCAGATCGTATTGACAATATCAAAAGAGATCTCGGTGGAGGGTATTAACATGTACGCCTTCCCGTTTTACAAGTGTGGCCAAATATTCTACGAGGATGTTGCTACGATGTCTGCCTGCACTGCAGCCAAAAGCAACAACCTGATTTTGATCAATATCTGCCAAGTACAACAGAAGAGGAACCACAAGTTCGATAAAACCCTTTGCTTGTGGCTGTTCTAACACGAACTTAGCCATTTCCGCATCTGGGCAAGAAAAAAAATCCCATCGTTTTTCCCTACTAGGATTTTTCAAAAATCCAACATCAAAATAGTAATTAGCATTTGGCGCACCATATTTGAACCCAAATGACATTAGCGTTATTTTTTTCATTTAATGTCCAGTGGATGAACTGTTTTAATAGGAACGACCTGCATTTTCTTTTTTGCCTGGATTACTGTTTCTGCATCTTCCTTTTTGCAGTAGAAAGTATTGGCGGATATATTAGCTACTCCTGAATACCCAAAAGGTTGTAAATATGCAGCTACTTCTTGATGCTTTGCGGGAGTAAGATGCTCAAGCACCATAATACGCGGGCAATACTTTTTCAGATCCAAACCCTGGAGAACACTTAGTTCAGCCCCTTCAACATCAATAGAAACGACATCAATAGGCTTGGCAATTCCAGCCTCAGTCAGCATACCGTTCAAAGACCGCCCAGGAACAACTACTTTTTCCCATGCCCCCGGTGCCTTGAATCGAGAACGGAGATAGTCTACTTCATCTCCACGAAGTGTTGAAAGTGATCCTCTAGGATACGCATAGAATTCCACTTGTGGACAATCTTTATCCATCGCTGCTGCATGAAATACTTTTGCATTAGGACGATTATTTTTTAGATATGGTATAAACGCTGGATGGGCCTCTACACAAATACCATGCCAGTTTGAGAGTTCAAACGTATAGGTATTGCTAAATACGCGACCATCCAAAGAACCAACATCGATATATGTACCCCGATATCCTAATTTTTGAAAAATGGATCTTAATATAAAATCTTCTCCATTTTGTCCATAACAGACATTCAGATACGGGTTTTCCAAAGTACGTCTTTCGACTAATTTCGTATCTATGAATTGTGCAGCGTTTACCAAACTAATCCTTGGTATTTCGATAAATTCAGCTATAGCCCCAAGCGCATGCTTTGTATCTAAAACAAGACTTTCGAATTGTAAATCCATTACTTTCATTTCAGGCATAAATGTTCTTATTCTTTTACCATAATTTTTCCAGCTCTGCATACTGCTAACCAACGCTTGTCTATCTACATTAGCTAACTCTACACCTGAGTTGTGTTGCATTTGCAAAGAAGACATAACTCTTCCATATATACTTCTATCAAGCATAATTACACGCACATCAAAATCATTTCGTGCGTAATAAACAAAAGGCAGCAGAAGTAAACGAATATCCTTGATTGCAATAGGTTGTTTTTGATCAAATTGAGATGCCATAAATTTGTAGAATCGAGGCATACTCGAATGCGCTCTACTAAAAATTTCGTTTAATTCTTTATCTGTACTAGGTGCGTCTTCAAGACCAGTTTTTTTCACACTTTTTACATTATAAAATTCAGGAAAAATGGGCGCAAGTAAATCGTCTTGAATAGTGAGCTCAAAATAACCTTTAGGATTGTCAATATCACCTTTTTTCTTTAGGTTAATTCCTATATTAAACCCGCTTTGTGCAAGTACCCCCATAAGCATAGACGAACCAGTTCTACCAATATAAGAAGATACAACCACTAATTTATTTTTCATTTCTTACCCGTTCGTTTATAATTAATAAATCTTGCACGATTTTGTTCTAGTGTTGTTCGCTGTTCTTCATCTCTACCTGCATTTTTCATTAGTTCTTGCCATGTTGGATGATACAAATGAATTGGCATGCTACTTATTTCTACAGGGCTTATTCCCGACCTCTTCATATGTAAGTATAGGTCATTGTCTTCGGCTCCCCAGCCACGATATACAGGATCAAATATTCCATGCTTTTCCAATGTTAACTTATGAAACCCTTGGTGGGATGTGCAATCTGACAAAGGAGGCAATAGACACTCTTTTTGTGATAAAAGCTGCATATAACTACCAGACTTTTTAATGTTTTTTGTAGTATTATAAAACTTACTAAAAGTAAATCTATTTCGAGTTATTTTTTGCAAATGAAGCTCTACGTAATCTGGTGGCAATATACAATCCGCGTCTACGAACAAAATATATCCCTCATGCGCATTTTTAATTCCAGCATTCAAAGCCCGACCACGACACCAAATTTTATCCGGGTACTCGACCCGTAATAATTCGCAATTGTACTTTTTTGCAGTAGCGCTAATACTATCAACATAATGAGAATCACTTATGTAATCTACTACAATAATTTCATTTTTTATTGTTTGCTGTGTTGCAGCATAAAGACAAAAGTCAAGATGTTCCAAATAAATGTCAAATTCTTTGGAAGACACTTGAATTGGAATTATTATTGATGCCCTTATCATTTTTTGTTTGTCTTTACATAACTAGAATATCTAGCTTTGTTTTTTGCTCGTGTCAATCTTTGTTCTTCGTCTCTACCCGCACTACGCATTAGGTCGTGCCAAGTTGGATGATATAGATGGATTGGCATAGCTTTACATTGTTTAGGCTTTATCCCAGCCAATTTTAGTGTATGAATATAGTCATGCTCTTCAGCCCCCCAACCTCGGTATACTTCGTCAAACATTCCAAATTTACGTATAGTTTCTTGCAGCACTCCTTGATGGCTACAGCAAGTTGCATAAGGAGGTTTTATCTTTGTTTTCTGCAGCAGTAATTTCTCATAGCACGCACTCTTCACAATATCACAATCTGTTAGATAGAATTCACTAAATGTGAAACACGTATTATCAATGCTACTCATATGGTCACTTACATAATTGTTTGGTAGCACACAATCAGCATCTACAAAAAGAAGTAGATCTCCAAGAGCATTACGTATTCCTACGTTTAAAGCTCGTCCGCGAGCCCACATTGTATCCTCGCGATCATCACGTATGTACTTCCCCATATACATATTTGCGATTCTTTTTATAAGGTCAGAAAATTTTTTTTTGCTATTATAATCAACAATTATTATTTGCGCCTGCACAGTTTGCGCCTGTGCAGAAGCTACAGAATACTCTAAATGCTTTAAAAATATCGTAAAGTGATCACTTGCTACTTGTATAGGAATAATTATTGATGCTTCCATTATTGAATTCCAATCGAACTAACAACAAATTTATGCCGCGAATGGATCAAAAGATTAACATAATTGATTTCAGTTAAAACTAAAAAACAAATCCATGATCTAAACACTTTTTCATGGGTAAAGGACACATATTCTTTTTTCGGATGGATTTTTTCTTTGTACCTATTTGGGTACGATGGAGTGTTATATGGTAAAATATCTCGCGATAATGAATTATCGACATATGGTTGCTCTACAAGCCAATATTGAGTACGTACCCCAAGTTGCTTGGATAGTTTATAAATATGAGATGTAGTAACTTTAGCAGTATGCCCACAACTATCATGCCAAAAAAATTTAAACCCTTGTTTTTTTAAATATTTATCAAAATCAAATGTAGGACCTTCAATAAACACAAAGTCCGTTGCAACCTCCACAGCTGTTTGCAAAACTTTGGTTACGTGATCAATAGTAGGGAGATGTTCAAGAACATGACTCATTGTAACAAATCGCACTGCTTTTTTTGGAAGGCTAATAGCTGTAATATCAGCATGTACACATGGATGCCCCAAACTATTCAAATTATCTACAGCTTCTTTTCGAATTTCAAAGCACAAATGGTTCTTTCCTTCCAGTTTTTTTGTGGCATAAGTTGCACACCCCCCTTTTCCAGAACCAAAATCCAAAAAATCATATTGTCCTGGTTTTATCATGCTATTTTTGAAAATACTTGGTTTGTGCAACTTGAAATACTTTTTCCAGTAGTATCAACAACAATCTCTGCATCAGTGGGTACTTCATATGGGTCCGAAATACCCGTAAACTGTTTTATTAAACCTGCACGGGCTTTCGCATAAAGACCCTTTACATCCCTTCGTTCGCATTCTGCTAAGGATGTGGCAACATAGACTAGCAAAAATCTTCCGTCAGAATCCGTAACCATCTTTCGCACTTCTTTGCGAATATTATCATAGGGAGCTATTGGGCAACAAATAGCTATACCACTATGTTTAGCTACTTCTGCAGCAACAAATCCAATTCTTCGAATATTTAGATCACGATGCTCTTTCGAAAAGCCTAGCTCCGAAGAAAGAAATGTTCTTACTACATCCCCATCAAGCATAGTTACTGGAAGACGTAAATCTTTCATTATCTTTTCCCGCAGTGCTTCAGCAATTGTTGTTTTTCCTGAGCCACTTAGCCCAGTAAAAAAGATGACCAATCCTTTATTAGGCATAACAATTTCCTTTACTTTTAACGACCAAGATGAAATATATCAAGTATGGTACATCTAGTATAAATGATTGTAAAGAAAAAATTTAAAAGGAGACGTACATGCTCGTTGTCCCTCATAGTCAAAACTACCTTACTTCCCAAATGCCAAAAAATAACGACGAACGTGCCGAAAAGCTAAAAGAAGCAGAACATCTCCGTCGAATCCCCCTAACTTCACGTGAAGTATCTGACGTAATTATGATTGGAATTGGCGCATTTACACCCCTTACTGGTTTTATGGGCAAGGAGGATTGGAAATCTTCTTGTACTAGTCTGTGGAATGCAACGCATGAATGCTTATGGCCTATTCCTATAACTCTTTCTATCTCTAAAAATTTGGCGTCGAGCATTATAAAAAATGAAAAAGTAGCCTTGTTTGACGTTGAAAATAAGCTGATTCTAGGCACAATGATAATTCGTGAATCTTACGAATACGATAAAGAATTTGAATGCAACCGAGTTTTTAAAACCGTGGATCTTACGCATCCAGGTGTTGCTAAGGTTATGGCCCAAGAACCGATTAATGTTGCAGGAGAAGTAGAACTTCTTTCAGAAGGACATTACCCTAGCGCTTTTCCTGGTGTCTACCAAACTCCGGAACAAGCACGCGAATCTTTCGAAATTCGCAAATGGTCTACTGTTGCCGCCCTACAGTTGCGCAATCCGATGCACAATTCCCATCTGTATTTGGCTTGGATTGCTATGGAGATCTGTGATGGAGTCTACGTTCATCAGTTACTAGGCAACCTAAAGGATGATGATATTCCAGCTAATATTCGCACATCTGCAGTTGATGCAGTCGTTAAACGCTACCTGAACCAAGACCACGTCACCATTGGAGGCTTCCCTTTGGAAATGCGGTATGCAGGGCCACGCGAAGCGCTGCTGCATGCTATTATTCGCCAAAACTATGGATGTAGCCACATCATTATTGGGCGTGATCACGCTGGTGTTGGCAAGTATTACGGTCCATTTGACGCTCAAAATATCTTCCGCCAGGTTCCTACAGATGCGCTTCAAATCAAAGCCCTGCCACTCGATTGGACCTTTTATTGTTATAAGTGCCAGGCAATGGCTTCGATGAAGACTTGTCCACATGAAGAACCAGCGCAGATAAATGATGAAGGAGTTTATTGCGGTGGAGCAAGGCTGCTGCTGTCTGGAACGCTATTACGAAAACTGCTGTTCGAAAATAAAGGCGTACCAGCTGAGTTCAGCAAACCAGAGGCCATTGAAATTTTGCGAAATTATTACGCGACTAAGAAAAAAGCTTAATAGCTGCGATAATTCCAAGAATCAGCGTCGTACAACCTACCAAAGTTTTTACGTATGCCTCTGGGATTAACTTGATAGTGATTGTTGCCATAGGCACGGACAACAACGCACCGCATATGAGTGGAAAGGCTAAAGACCAATTGATGTCCCCTCCAGCTATACAGTAGGCTGTAACACCAATCAAACACGTGAAAGATTCAGCGATGGACGTAATCGCCACCGCACTTTTTGGGGTGATGCCTGAAACCACCTGGCCTGCGGTTACCAAAGGACCGTAACCACCGCCACTCATACCCTTATTAAAAGCGGCTACAGTCCCAAGCACTATAATATGCACTTTTCTATATTGAAATTGCCTACGAATAGACAATAGAATAAGAATACCAGCACAAATAATAATTGTAGAGATAAACGCAGACAGTATATTTTTGGGAACGCGAACAGCAATATTTACTGCCAGTATCGCTCCAACAGCGCTCAAGAAGGACAACAATAGTGTGGTTTGCTTAGCTTGGACATCCCGGTAGAAATCTACATTGCCATCTTTGTGATGCAAGATGCCTGCTGAAAGCCCTGTAAGCAACTCGCTGAGTAAAACTGCAGGAACAATTTGTTTTGGATCGAACTCACACAGAATCAACAAAGGTGTTAAGGCTGTGCCATACCCCATACCCAAACTAGAGTCGATATACTCGCACACTAACGCTGCAGCAAATATACCCAAAAACGTGCTTGTTGGTAAACTGACACGCCAAAAACTAATGTTTTGATTGGTATTGAACAAAAGCTCTGCACCAAGTCCCATGACAATTCCAAAAACAAGCAAAGACCAAACTACAATTCTTCTTTTATAGCTAATTTCTAGCTCTTGCACAGGTTTTCCCTTTAGCCAATGAACAGCCCTTCTATTCGAATTTGTGTCGTTCCATCGGTTCCTTTGCTCAGATAGTTTAGCAATCCACTATGCCGCCATTGTAGCATGCACATCTCAGGCTGAAAGTAGTAGCGCATACCAATCTGCAGTGGAACTTGTGACGCGGCTACCAACCCCTCATAAGCTTCAGCAATGTAATAGCCAAGATTCTTATAGCCCTCATTACGTGGGCGCAAAGGACCAGTAATGCACCAAGTGATGACCCCCGTGAAATAGTCGACGTCTGTGCAAACTCCGCAATGCGTAACAGGGCAACCACAGCTCATGCCCAGGGGTCGGCCAATGAGAACATCCCCTACCTTGACGGCAAGTTCCTTTGTTACAGCTGGATTATGCGGCAAGATAATTTCCCGTGGACCAGGTTCATGGGGAAAGTGATTCAAGATAAAATCAAATTCTCTGCCTAATGCATCCCGCCAAACTTGATCGGTCCGAGCCGGGGGTTTCAACATGTCCTTTGAAAAATCAGCAAGAGCATCATTGCTAGTTGGCTTTATTGTCGTGCTATCCAAGTGGATGCACCGATTAATGAGATCAGGCTTACTCGTAAGAATCTTAGCAAATTCTGCACACGTTCTCACGCCACAACTACCACAGTCGAGCTGGGGAAGGTCCACGTTATTCTCCTCGGTAGAAATTTTGATTTTCTAAAGACCGCACCACACCAAAATGAGCCTGCCAGCCAATATCCTTTTTACCCACGCAAATTGTGCAAGTTCCAACAGGAGGGTTTCCTCGAAGCTGCATAGGCATCGTTGCATTACTAACCCCTAGTATCTCTGCAACCAAAGGATCAATACCAATACCATATAGCGCATTACACTCCCGAATTTTTACTGTTGGGGCTACTTCCTGAATGCGCGCTCGAAAAACTTCCCGTTCTGCTTGCGATACGCGATCTATTTTGGTTACGACTGCAATGTCTGCTAATGACAGCATCGGTCCAACCTTCAATGGCAGATTGATCCCTGATGTTGCCTCCAAAACGATGAATCCAAGCCCTTTATCGACATACGGAGCACAGCGCAGACACAATCCTGCAGTTTCGCAGAGGAGTACGTCGCAACATGCTTTTTCCGCCCATGTTAACGCATCGCCTAAAACCATTACGCTACAGTGGTCCGGACAAAGCTCTCCTGAATAGACTTTCTTTGTCGGAATGCTAAATTCCTGGGCAAATTGTTTATCTTCTTCCGCAAACTGCACATCAATTTTCAAGTAGGCTGGTTTGCGCCCCAAGCTCAACAAAGACTTCGTGATATGGCGTAATACCGCTGTTTTCCCCGTTGTTGCTGGTCCCGCACAAATTGCAAGCTTCACAGTGCACCCTCCAGTTCTCGCCCTGTTAGACGATTGCCCATGCGCAACTGGTCTCTTAGTAGACACAGTGTGTCATCCAATTTGCTTACTTTTTTTGCAAATTGTTGCTCAGCTTCATCAGTGTACAGCACCTTAGAAATAAAGCCGTTCTGCATGATGATGCGATAATCCGACAATAGCGCAATTCTAGGATCATGAGTGACAAAAATAAATACTTTTTGATACTTTCGTAGCAATTCGATTGCACGGGTTCGATGTATTCCTGCATTTTCAACTTCATCTAACAAGATAATGGGCGTACTACAGATAATCGTTGCATCAGCAATCAACAGAGCGCGAGTTTGCCCGCCGGATAATTCGGTCATTCGAACTTGCTCATTGATGGGTTCTCCAGTTAGTTGATTCGCAAAAGACAATGTTTCTTGGATTAAATCGCCTTCGATTCCGGGAGTGTTCCTGATACCAGCGTGCATACTCAAGAATGTTCCAACAGGCAAGTCCGACAAGAAGGTTGTATGTTGGGTAATCATCGCGATTGGATTCATCGCAGGATTGTAGCGGTATTCCACGGGGGCAGGAGCACCATCAAAAAGAACACATCTTTTCGTTGGTGTGTTGTTGTTGGCAAATAGTTCTATGTCGTTAATCAGAGTGGTTTTGCCAGAACCAGTTGGGCCAACTATAGCAATGACTTGACCAATTTGCATCTCTAACCGTTCGACCAAATCAGGTAAGCCGCATTTACCGAACCCTTTTAGAATAGTAATTCTATTAACCATTGATAGATTCCTTACATTTTTTTAGGACCAAGATTGGAAAGGTAAGATTAGGATCAAATTGAACAATCGTAAATACTGTCAAATCAATCGATTTGAGTTGAGATTCTACAAATTTTGCCATTCGCTTCTTTCGACTTTCAACGCAATTTTTCACACTTCGCAACTCAAAAAAGCAGTAACAATTTGGAGCGAAGCTACGTTCTAGCAAATTCAAATATGAAGCAATTGGCCAGTGAAACCCTATTGATTTGATGCTAAAGCACAAGTCAAATTTTATATTATCAAAACTTAGCGTTTCTTCAGCATTTATCAAAAACAGCTTTTCTTTGTCTATTCCATTGGCCAAGCAAAACTCTTCAGTAGCACTTAGTGAATTATAGAAATTATTGCCTATAGCAGAGTTAATACCCGCAATTTGTTCCTCCCCAGAGTTACCATCGAGAAGGTAAAACTGGGTTGAATTCCAATTAAAAGTATTACGTAACCAAACTGACCCGCGCCCTAATCCAGCTCCCAATTCTAATACTCGAATCGGATGCAGATTTGCCAAAAAATTGCTAATTTGTCCCAATTCAGGACAGTTTTTGTAATCGCTAATTTGACTATTGCACTGCAAATTAGCATATTTTTCAGCACTTTTTGGAAAAATAATATCAATCATTTGAGATATGACTTAATAATTTCGAGTTCGCCACGGTCACGCCGGTAAATAACAGAACGGCCTGGTTTAAAACATTCATGCAAAAAATCGACGGCATTAGTTGGCAACGCATTGTCACCGCAAGTAAACACGTCTACCTGAGCATGTTTGAATTCTGGCCAAGTATGAATAGATAAGTGACTTTCAGAAATCACTACCACACAGCTAACACCCTGAGGATAGAAGCGGTGAACGTATGAGTTTAAAACAGTGGTTTTTGCTTTTTCTGCTGCTTGGAGCATGAACGCATGGACGATTTCTGGGTTGTCCAAATCTGTTTGACATGCATACATATCCAACAAAATATGGATGCCAAGAAATTTTTCCACGTTTACATCCTCCAGTGAGATGACCTTACAACTGCCTGAAGGACGTTATTTAATTTTTAGTTGCTCTTTGAGAACTTTTTCTAATTGCCGTGTGCAGTTATCCCAATCGAACCGAGGTTCAGCCGCAGTTTTAAGACCATTCGCAATAATGGTCTTGTACAAATTTGTGTTGTTTATCAAACTGAGTGCCGTTTGATATAAATATGCAGAATTTCTCGGGCTAACCAAAGCATTAAATCCGTTTTTAACATAGTCGCGACTGCCTCCGTCATCTGTTGTAACAACTGCGCAGCCACAGGCCATTAGAAGCA
>JADDYB010000367.1_pt1 | contig 14201 bp, 12 predicted proteins | sample 8641941 | NCBI WGS metagenome assembly JADDYB01 (sample SAMN16275377, study PRJNA637457) | freshwater sediment metagenome | isolation source: Lake Kineret sediment | place: Israel: Lake Kineret | collected 2013
TGGTTACATTGCCATGAAATCCTTTGCAGGCGGCAGAATCAGAAAAGCGAATTTAGCAATAAAATATCTGCTGCAGTTTGACAACGTTGTGCCTGATCCAGGCATCGAAAAAGCAGAGGAAGCTGAAGAAATCGTGAACATCGTGAATGGAAAATCTTGGAAGCTGACACCTCAAGAACTGCAAGAGATTGAAAGCATCCGAGCACATGTTGGCAGGCAATTCTGTCATCAATGCGGATATTGCATGCCTTGTTCGCAAGGCGCGCCTCCTAATGGGGTAAACATTCCCTGTGTGATGTACCTGAAAATCTTGTGGGAGTTGTGGCCTCCTGAGTGGTTTCTTTCTTGGAATTATGTGAAAGAAGGCGTTGAGAGCTACAAAAAGTGTGTTCAATGTGGCGAATGTGAGAAGAAATGTCCTTATCAACTCCCAATACGTGAAATAATGGCTGAGAGCATCAAATTCTACGAGAGTGTGCCTAAACAGAAATATGGCATAAAATGATTAGGGAAGATTATGAAGCATTTCAGGAGGAGAAACGTGAAATGGAAACTGTGAGATTAGGCAAAACAGGTCTTAAAGTTTCCAGAATAGGAATCGGTGGCATTCCAATCCTGCGTCCGAGTGTGGATGAAGCAGTAAAGGTGGTACGACACGCCATCAGTCTCGGAGTCAACTTTATTGACACAGCATTTGCCTACGGAGATAGCGAAGAACGCATCGGCAAAGCGATTATTGGCTTTAGAGATCAGTTGGTCATTGCCACTAAGTCTACGGGAAGAGATAAGAAGACAGCTTCAGAACATCTGGAAACAAGCTTGAAGCGTCTCAACACAGGCTACGTTGACTTGTGGCAGTTTCACGGCATCAACACTTCTGAAGATTATGAGAAAGTTCTAAAACAAGGTGGAGCATTCGAGGCAGCACAAGAAGCCTTAGAAACAGGCAAGATCAGGCACATCGGCGCATCAAGCCACAATCTGGACGTAGCGCGGAAAATAGTTTCCTCAGGTCTTTTTGAAACAATCCAGTTCCCATTCAACTTCGTCAACAATGAAGCTGCAGACGAACTGGTTCCATTGGCTAAAAAGAACAATGTAGGGTTTATTGCCATGAAACCCTTCGCTGGCGGCAGGCTAAAGGACGCAAAACTTGCCATCAAATATCTGTTGCAGTTTGACAATGTCGTGCCAGACCCAGGTGTACAGAGAATCGAAGACATTGAGGAAATCGTAAGCATAGTCACTGGTTCTTGGAAACTTTCACAGCAGGACCGCCAGAAAATCAAGGACATTCGCGCCAAGTTAGGCACTAGATTTTGTCAGTATTGCGGCTACTGTCAGCCGTGTCCGCAGAAAGTGGACATTCCCGCTTTGATGAACGCATGCAACATTGAAAGTTATGGAGAAGGTTTTCTTCGAGGTGTCACGCAAGCTGTGGATGGTGCCAAAAACTGTGTTCAGTGCGGCGAGTGCGAGAAAAAATGTCCTTACCAACTTCCAATTCGGAAAACGATTGCTGAGAACATCAAATTCTACGAAAGCGTAGTCAATCGAAAAACCGAAATGGCACAGACATAGTGGGAGTTGAAAACAGAATAAACGTTTCGCCACATTCCACAGGTTTACTCTTTCTGCTTCAAAATCCGAACTTTCAGCTATCGTGGAATCGCGCAGCCTTCTTTCTTTAACAAGCATCCACGTTTTTGCTGTTAATTACCTTCAGTTTGATTTGTTTCTGCCGGCATGTTTTCCTGCATGCTTTTAGTACTGTTCTGTTCCAGTTTTCTGCGTCGTTGAAAAGTATGACGGTTCGGTAGCTTGTTCGATCTATGTATTCTGCTATTTGGTTAGCTACATATTCAACTGTTTCCTCGTCAAGCGGCATGGCGGTTTCATGCTGGCTCAGAGGGTAAACTTCGTCAAGTTCAATGGGCACCACTCCGAACGGTGCAGCGTAGAAGCAGACGTGAATTTTGTCTAGAGTCTGACTGCCTTGTTTTTGCAGTTGTTTCTTAATTTGCTTGTATTGTTGCGTTTTGTGGAAGGGTTTTGTTTGTGTTTGCGGAATTAGCAGCAATGTTTCGGCTTGTTTTGGCTTGACATATCTTCGGGCTAAACGTTTTCGGTAGTGGACGATTTCTGGTCTGGCTAGACCTGTTGAACCATAGAAGAATAATCCGCTCGTCTTTGTGGTTGGACTATATTCTTCAATGTGGTCTTGTTGTTTGACGAGTTTCTTGACGGCTGTGAGCAAAGCAGGGTGCGCGTGTGCTCGCATCTCCAAATGCTCCCACAGTCTGCCGTCCCGTATCGCTTGCCTTATTCGTCTAATCTCTGCTGCGCACACGTAGAGGTTGTGTTCAGCAAGGAAAATTTCTCTTTCTCCACTTGAAAGTTCCAGTGCTTGTTTAGGCGTTGTTCGTGCGCATTTCGGGCACTGGCATGGAAAATACTCCAGTTCACCGAGTCTGTGCGTGCCGCTTTCAGTCATGTAGCGTCCTTCACGCGCATAAAGCGCGTAAGCGGCTGAGTCGAACAAGTCACAGCCCAGAGCCACCGCTAAGGAGAACATGAATGGGTGCCCAGCACCGAAAAGATGAAGCGGTCTATCGACGGGCAAGTTCATTTTCGCAGTCAAAATCATGTCAACCAACACGTCAAACCTGTACCGTTCCATCACCTCAGTAGGGCTGCCCAAAGCGTGAATCTGGAAGGGCAACTTTCCCATTTCCTTCGCTGAACGCGCCACGAGTTTCAGGTAGCGACCCCCTTGAACTGGACCAACCCAGAGAATGTCATCGCGAGTTTTGAAACCGAAAAATTGTCTAGCCCGTTTCAACGTTTCTTTCACAGTCTGCCCAGCGTAGTCCTCAGTGACTTTCCAGCCCGTCGGAATGTCAAGAATAGTCGCAACGTCAGAGCCTATCTGCTCCTGATATTCCACAATCTCTTTAGGATCAGTTCGCACGTCGCCGTAGACAAGGATTTGATAAGCGCCAGAATCAGTCATCACTGCACCGTCAAAGTCCAAGAACTCATGCAGGCTTTTCCCGATGGGCTTATTCCCGAAACGCTGTTTCAGAATGTACGCATTTGTAATCAATGCTTCAAACCCGAATTCTTCCTTAATTCTTCTGGGAGAAACCGGCTGAATGACGGGGTTGACTACTGGAAACAGAAGCGGAGTCTCCACAGTGCAAGTTTTGGTCTTGAGTTTCCCGATTCTCGCAAGCAAATCCTTCTCTTTCGTTTCAAAAGACATTGCTAAATCTAACCAAAATCAACCAAACACGCTTATAAAGAGTATCGGCTTGTATAGCTTAACAAAAGTGGTTTTAGAAATGAGCTTGAACAAGGTTGTCAAAGACGAGTTATCAGGCAATGTTGCCAAGTCCTACGTGGCACAAGTTTCTCGTTTCCACAGGATTCAAGGCTCCACAATGTTTCACGACTCCGCCGAATACGTCAAAAACGAACTGCTAAAACTGGGCTTGAAAGATGCTGCAATTGAACAGTTCCCTGCTGACGGCAAAAGCAAATATTGGACGTACACCAGCCCAGTCGGCTGGACAGTGAAAAGCGCCGAACTCCACCTCGTAGAACCAGAAGAAAAGCTGATCGCCCGTTTCGAAGATATTCCTCAAAGCCTACACACCTTCAGCAACGCAACTCCCAAAGAAGGCATAACCGCAGAACTTGTCGACGTTGGCAGTGGAACCAAATCAGCAGACTACGAAGGCAAAGACGTGAAAGGCAAAATCATCCTCGCCACAGGCAGAGCTGGACCCGTCCACAAACAAGCCGTCTATGAACGCGGAGCAGCAGGAGTAATCACCGACACCATAACCTACGAAACACCCGGCGTACGCGAAAGCCTCGACATCCCCGACGCGCATGCCTATCAAGGCATTTGGCCAACAGCTGAAGAAATAGACAAAGTAACCTTCGGCTTCTCTCTAAGCAAACGCCAAGGCACCGAACTGCGCGCCTTTCTCAACAAAGGCAAAATCGTCAAACTCAAAGCCAAAGTCGACGCCAAGCTGTTTGCCGGCAAAGAAGACGTAATAACCGCCTCCATACTTGGCGGACAGAAGCCAAATGAAGAAGTCTTCCTAGTTGCGCACCTCTGCCATCCGAAACCGAGCGCCAACGACAACGCTTCAGGAGCAGGACTGCTTCTGGAAATCGCAAGAACCATCCAAGCACTGGTTAAAACAGGCAAGATTAAACCTCCTGCGCGAACGATACGTTTCTTCTGGGTGCCCGAAACAATGGGCACAGTTGCCTATCTGTCAGCACACGAAGACATGAGCAAGAAGCTTGTTGCAGGCATAAACCTTGACATGGTTGGACAGGATCAAGAGCTATGCAAATCCACACTCAGTTTGGATCGTACGCCAGACAGCCTTCCCTCGTACCTGAATGACTACGTTTTCTCTCTTATGGAAGAGTCAACAAAGATATTTGACAAGCAAACAACTTTCGGCTCATCATCAACGTTCCGCTATCGCACTACTGCTTTCAGCGGCGGAAGCGACCACGCTGAATTCGCCAGCAACCCGATAAACGTTCCATGCGTCATGCTTCTGCAGTGGCCAGACCTTTACTACCACACGAGCATGGACACTCTTGACAAAGTCAGCGAAGACACTCTTGCAAGAGTCGGATGGATAGCCACGGTCGCAGTTTTGACGCTCGCGAACGCTGATGTTGAAACCGCCTACTTTTTAGCCAATCTGACCGCCGCAAATGCTAGTGCTAGAACTGAGAGAATCGTTCAAGAAGCAATTGACGAACTTTTCAAGAAGAGGCAAGACACGAAGTTCAAAGATAAACCTGCTGATTTAGCCAAACAACTTTCCAAAACCATTCAGTACCACAGGAACAAGCTGGAGCATTTGGTCTGGCGTGAACAACAAGCCGTCAAGTCAGTGGAGAGGCTGGCAACAAACCCCGAGCTGAACGCTCTCATCAAAAATCTCGGCGAAGACCTTGCGAACCATGCCGAAAAAGCAGCTACGAAACTCGAACAAACCCTAAACTTCATATGCAAAAACTCCTCCATCACAATCTCAACTCGATCTGAAGAGACACAAGCTGAAACTCAACTCAAAAAGCTAGTTCCAAAACGCTTGTTCAAAGGCACACTTGGCTCAGACACATTGGAGAAGGCTCTGGGCGAGAAAGAGTCTGAATGGCTTCAAGAGTTGGAGGACAAACGTGAATTCGACAAGAAAGCCGCTGAAATAGTGAACTTCATGGACGGCAAACGAAGCGCCTTCGAAATATTGAAAGCGGTCTCAGCAGAATACTCAGACACCGACCCTGAACACGTGCTCAGATACCTCAAAAACCTCGAAAAAACAAGATTCATCACGTTCGAGTAGCCATCAGCCAGTTTCAGCCAAACACACTTATATCCTCACTTCTTTTAGCTACACAAAGGAAGCAGCAAACATGGTTTGTGCAGTTGAAATCTACGAAAAGCCCAAGCTAAACAACCCAGTTCTGATCGAAGGTTTGCCTGGAATAGGCTTCGTGGCAAACATCGCAACTCTTCACCTCATCAACGAACTGAAAACCCGACGCTTCGCCGAAATCCATTCCTCAGCCTTCCAAGACCTCACCATAACGACCGAAACCGGCGGCACTCGTTCGCCACTCAACGAGCTCTACTACCACAAAAGCCGCAATGGTGGTCGCGACTTAATCATATGGTACGGTAACACTCAAGCCCTAACTACTTTCGGACAGTACGAACTCTGTGGGCGAGTCCTAACCATCGCCGAGGAACTAGGCAGCAAGTTCCTCATAACTATCGGTGGTTTCAGACAAGAAGCGATAAACGGCACTCCAAATGTTTACTGTGCATCCACTGACGCCGAAACAATGAGCCGAGTTACTGCTTTCGGAACGAAGATAATGGTTGGACAAATATTCGGAATCGCTGGTCTCATGGTTGGACTTGGGAAACTTCGCGGCTTCAAAGGCTTCTCTTTGCTCGTTGACACGTTGGGCACTCAGCCAGACGCAAATGGCGCACGCCTCATTCTTCCGATTTTGAACAAATACTTGAACTTGAATGTTGAATTGTCAAGACTTGACGTCGCTGCTGAAGAAATCAAGAAAATTCTCGAATCATTCGGACTAATCAGAGGCGCTGCAGAAGAAAAGAAGAAAGAGGAGCAACAGCTCCGTTGGTTCGTTTAACTTTTTCCTTTGGCTTCACCCATGAACAGCGCGTAGATCTTTTCCACACGTTCAGCAGCTGGTCCTGAACCTTCCACAACACCCTTCTCTGTCAACTTAACCTTATCCATAACCCAGATGAAACCTTTGTCCTCGTACAGTTTGACCATTGTTGGGAACACTTTTTCAAGACGATCAGCCAAAGCCTTCAAGTCGAAAGGCTTCTCCACGCTCAATATCTGAGCCACTACGCTGCTGTTTAGAAAAACTCTGTGCAGCGCTTTTCCTTCTTCATCTTTCGCGTTCGCTAAGCATAGGCTCAAATTGTCAGGGTTAATACCGATTAATGTTCCGTTAAAAGTCTTTCCCGTTGTGGTGGCGACTATTACGTTTCTGTCCGCTAATGCTGAAACTTCAGTGAAAAACCTTCTTTGTGCTACAGACAACCATTTAACCTCCATTCTACTCATACGAAGTTGACGTAACAACTATTTAGGATTTTAATAAAGCAAGCGGTCATTCAGCGATTGAAATGTTGTTATCCACGTCGTCTGCCAAGTATTTCAAGTCAAAAGGCTTCGTTATCATGCCAGTTTTCAAGCTCGTGACGAACGACTGAACGTCACTTATGAAATCTGCAAAATTGACACTGTATTCCCGCATGAAATTTGCGTATTTCGAGTAATCCTTGTGAAGCGAAACGATAACCGTGTCCTTTCCTAATCCTTCACCGTCACAGGCAAAAATGATGCTGGAATGCTGTGCAGTCCACTTTCTTGCACGCTCAACTTTCTCTTCAGCTTCCTTTTTGCTACAAATCTTGGCTTTCGCAAATGTTATGGCCAAAATCTCGTAGCCGATCTTGCTGAATTCAGGCACAATCGTGTAGCTTCTAATATACTTCGCCAAAATCCTCCTATTTCTGGTGACTGTTGGCTGCGATGCGTCTATCGCCTTGGCAAGTTCTCTATCGCTTCTCCTCGAATTCCTCAACAACTCCTTCAACAACTTTACAAGTCTCTCTTTCTTCATAATAATCATAGAGAGACAGTTTTTGAAGCTTTTAATTTTTTCGAAAGCTCTTCGTGTCTAGCGTTTCAACTCTCTGCTTTCCACGTTTTGCTTCAGCAACACCAGACTGTCTTCTGGCAAGTCGCGGTAAACAACCACGCCTGCGCCAACCCAACTGTTACTCCCCACCTTCACTCCAGGCATGAAAAGCGTGTTTATTCCAGCCTTCACCTTATCTCCGAGCACTGCCCCCAGCTTTGTTCTTCCGCTGTCTACCAGCTTGTCTTTCACCATCATCTTTATCGACCCAGCGTCAAGCCGATAATTCGCCGTTATCGTGCCTGCTCCCAAATTGCATTTTTCGCCCAGTATGCTGTCGCCTACGTAGGACAAGTGTCCAACATGCGTGTCATCCATCAGTATACTGTTTTTTATTTCGCAAGCATTGCCCACGCGCACTTTCTTGCAGAGGCTTGTGTACGGGCGAATGTGGCAGTTCGGTCCCACATCACATTGCTCATCTATGAACACGGGTCCTTCAATGTACGCTCCAGAACGTATCCGTGCAGTTTCCGCGACTGTCACTGGCCCAATCAAGTGAGCGCCGTTTTCTACAATGCCCTTTATCTTGTGCTGCATCTTTGTTAGTGCCCAGCGGTTTGCTTCCAGCAAGTCCCATGGTCTTCCAATGTCCATCCAGTCTTCCTGTGAAACTCTGGCGGCTGAAACGGTTTTTTTCTCGTTTATCAACAGCGACAAAGCGTCTGGAATTTCCCATTCACCCCTCACTGAGGCTTTTGTCGCATTTATTTTGTTAAAGATTTCCTTAGAGAAAACATAGATGCCTGCATTAGCCAAATTTGTGGGTGCTTCTCCCTGCTTTGGCTTCTCAATGATGCGTGTAACTTTCTCATTTTCAAGTTCCACTATTCCGTAATTTTCAGGCTTCTTCACAGGCACAACCGCCATGGTTGCGGCTGGCTTCTCTCTGCTGTGCACATCAATTGCGCTTTTCACCGCTTCGGGGGTGAACAATAAATCGCCATAAAGCAGCAAGAAATCATCATCCATGTAGGGTTCTGTAACGCTTACGGCGTTGCCTGTTCCCAACATCGCTTTCTGGTCAGCGTATTCAATTCTAATTCCAAACTTTTTTCCATCTTCAAAATACGTGCGAATTGCATCTGCCATGTAGTGAGTGACTATTAATACTTCATCTATTCCTGACGGCTTCAACGCGTCAAGGCAATGTTCAAGTATCGGCTTTCCGCCGACTTTTATCATGTGTTTCGGTCTAGTTGCTGTTATTGGTAAGAGTCTCACTCCTTGCCCAGCCGCTAAAACTGCCGCCTTCACTTCCTCACTTCCCCAACAATTTTCCTAACTAGCACTGTGGCTCTATTCATTATTTCCTTTGCGGCTTCTAAAGATTCGCCTTCAACCGTTAGTCTTATGAGAGGTTCTGTGCCTGATTCTCTGACCAAAACCCAACCGTTCCTGACGGTCAGACGAACGCCGTCAACCTCAGAGATTTCTTTGAACTTTGGAAAGGTCCGTTTCAATTCTTCACCTGTCTTATCCACGATTTTGTGTTTCGCTTCGTTCTTGCAGGGAATGTTTGTTCTTAAAGTTGGGTATTCAAGGGTTTCCGCAATGAATTCTGACAACTTTTTGTCTTCGTCTTCTAAGGCTTTCAGAAGAAGCACTGAGGAAAGTATCCCGTCTGGACAATAGTGGACTTGTGGGTGTATCCATGCCCCACAGGGTTCCCCACCGAAAATGGCACCACATTCCCTGACAGTTTCTGACACGTAAACATCGCCAACTCTCGTTCTAACAACTTTTCCACGTTGTTTCTCAACCATCTTCTCAACACACATAGACGCCTCAACATTCGTCACCACAACCCCCTCGCCTTTTCTCTTGACAACATAAGCCGCATACGCCGCCAAAGCACGGTCAAAATCCACAAAATCTCCTTTCTCGTCAATGAAGGCAACTCTGTCACCGTCGCCGTCAAACGCGAATCCTGCCTCTACGCCCAATTCCTTGACAATCCTTGCAAGAGGTTTCAGTGACTCAGCATTTGGCTCCGAACTTCTAGCTGGAAAGAACCCGTCTGGCTGCGCGTTTATCGCCGTTATTTCGCATCCCAATTCCTTCAAAACAGTTGGAGCAAGACTGTACGTTGCGCCGCAGCCAGGATCTACTAGCACCTTCCATTTCTTGCATAGTTTCACAGTTTTCTGTATCGTTTCAGAATATAGTCTGTCTAGGTTAACAGACGAAGACTCACCGATGTTTCGCCAGTCCGCTAATCTGAAACTGCTGTGTTTGATGATTTTTTCAATCTTGTCTTGTCTTTCTTCGTCATATGCCACGCCGTCGCGGTTGAAGATTTTTATGCCGTTGTATTGAGGCGGGTTATGTGAAGCCGTAATCATCACTCCCGCATCAGCATTCAGTTTTTTCGTTAAAAACGCCAAAGTGGGAGTTGGAACAACGCCTAAGCAGCTGACTCTCGCTCCCGCAGCCACTAGACCAGAGACTAACGCGTTTTCCAGCATCGGTCCGGAGATTCTGGCGTCACGGGCAACCAAAACCTTTCTTGCTTTGGAGAATGTTCCGACAGCTAAACCTATGTTGGAAGCTAAGGTCGGCGTTAGGTCAACGTTAACTAAGCCGCGCACTCCCGAACTGCCGAAAAGCTTTGCCAAGTTTCCCATTCTTCCTGAAGCGCACGTGTGTCTTGTTGGTTAGAATGGTGACTCTCTTTAAATAGTTTAACAGCTGTCGTCATGTCTTTTTTCGCCTTTGTTTTTCGCAGAATTTCGCCAACTGTTTTCGGTTGGGATGTGTTCCATGCGGGCTTGAAATGTAATAGGATGCAACTGCGTTTGCCAACATTAATCTGCAACCATCTGGAAGTTCGCAGGCATCTCCTAGAATGTTCCCAGCATTCCACGCGTCTCCTGCTCCTGTAACCCTTAAGACTGGAACTTTGAAAGCTGGAATAACGGTTTCACTGTTTCTGGTGAATGTGGCTGAAAAGGTTGTTGCGTGCAAGTCGACTCTTGCAGTCAAACATGTTGCCAGAATCTTTGCAGATTCTCTTGCTAATTCTTCGAACCGCAGAGTTTCCTCAAGCTTTTCTACTCTTTCATTCAACTGTTTCGCAAACCATATTGCCTCATTTTCATTTACGCTTAAAACGTCCAATTGCTTGCCCTGTAGAACACTTTTCACTAGCTCAGGGATTTTTTTGCTGTTTGAAGTCGGGTCTGCCGTGTCGTAGTAGGTTTTGCCTATGCCTCTCTTTTTCACATGATGAAAGACTGTCTGGGCAAGTTTTGTCCCGAAACGTTTGGTTCCAGCCCAGTTGAAAACGCAAACATAGTCCGCCTTTTCAATCGCTTCAAAGTCTTTTCCGTCTAGGTTTTGAGGTCCAAAATCGGCTAATGCGCCAACGTCTCTGAGCATGACGTTGGCTTTCCCCTTTGTTGTTTTCAGCTCTATTGCTGTTGTAAGCGACGGTTGTTCGGAGATTTTGACGTGGGACAAGTTGATTCTATTTGATCTGAGGATAAGGTTGATTAACTGTTTGCCAAGGTTGTCTGTGCACACTATTGGAGTGACATTCCAGTCTAGCGCAGCTAGGGCAGAAGCCGTGTTAACTGCATTTCCTCCTCTCAGTTCTGCCTGCCTCACTCCGTCTAAACTTCCGCCTTTCCTTCTCGCCACGTTTTCAAGATTCTCTGAGAAAGCTCTAACGCTCCAGTCTAGGTTTATTAAGCGGTCAAGGAAAAAGTCAGGCATCAGAACAGCGTTACGTCTTGTGGTTTTTTTCTTTAGAAACCTGCATAATTCTTCGAGCAAACTGTCCTTCACGCCTTGCACCTGAAGCAAAATCGTTGCTCAGTCGAGATAACCTTTTTTGTTGTCTTAAGATGACACTTTTTTATATTTAAAGTGGGTTAGTGGCAATTGGGAAGTGTTTTGCAGGAAAGGAAACTGTTTCCCATCATGTTTCTAGTTCTAGGTTTCCTCATGAAGATAGCTGCCGAGTTTATCCATGAAGTTCTCGGACATGGCGTGTTTGTCTTGTTTTTTGGAGGAGAAATAGCAGGTCTGCACATCAGTGTTCTATGGCCATACGAGTTTTCCCACATTCGTTGGTACTTGCCGAGCGTTGCCTCTTCAGTTCAGTTAGCATTGGTTTATGCTGGTGGGATTCTGGCATGTTTGGCAGTGTCTTTTCTAATTCAGGCTTTTCAGATTGTGAAGCGGAAAGTCCGCTGGCACTTTTCCCTGATGCTTTTTTGGCTTGCGTTTTGGACGTTCATAAGCTCAACAGGATATCTTTTGATCGGCGGCTTAGCGCCATTTGGAGACGTTCACAACTTGATCGCGTTAGGAGCGTTAACAAGACTCAGTTCCTTTCTGATAGGTTTTGTTGTTCTCATTCTAGGCTTTGTTGCGCTATCTTTGATTTTGCGAAGAACATTGGCTGAGCTTTATCCTTTCAAGATGGCAAGTTTAGGCGTTGCTGCGTTTTGGCTCATAGTTCCCCTGCTTTTCATTGCTATGGCTGCCCGCCCAGAACCCCTTTTGCAGACAATGTATTTGCCCCTTGCTTTTCTTCCGTCACTGCTTTCGTTCATCATAGAACTCAGACTGGTCTTACCTAAGCAAAAGGCGAATGCAAATCCAGATAATGTCCCCGCCAAGTAGGGCTATGACCAAGCCTGCTGTCACAAATATCAACTGAGGCAGACCTGGAGACGTCCAAATCTGGTTCTGTATGGTCCCAGCGTTGACGGCTTTTTCCAGTCTTTCAAGAATGGCGTCTCTGCCTTCGTCTTTGGGTACAAGAACGAGTTTCTTTCTGAATCCTTTCTCCGAGTTTTCTTCCACGTCTTCCAGTGGGTACAGGTGCCATTTTTCCTTCAATCTTTGGAGAGGCATCTTGTAGCCAGTCAGCAACACCAAGAATTTTCTCCACCAAGCTTCTTTCTCTTGACCTTTTTCGAAAAACCCCGTGCGTGCTCTCATTCTCCAATACATGTTGCGCAAGAGTATGACTATCACCATGCCGCCTGCCAGTATTACGGAGTTGCTGAACACGGTTATTGGGAAGAACAGTTGCATCTGTGGGGGAGTTTCTCCAGATATTGGAGTGAGCGTGCTCGACGGATAGAATGGCAATGCAAGCGCTAGACACATGAGCGCTTTTGAGTCTGCTCCTCCGAAACCTCCAGCATAGAAAAGCACGATGGCTAATGCGGCGGTTAAGCCGAAGGAAATCGCATACGCGAGCAGTCCTGAAGGGTCGCTGATGTAGATTTCGACAAAAGTCAAAGTGAAAGCAACTGGCGCAAAAACAATCCAAACAGTGTTGCTTACTTCTCTCGTTTTGTGATCGCTCCAAGAAGCATAAAGAAGGAAGACTAATGTTATTGTTATTCTGGCCCAATCTAGTATTGCCTGCAAAGTTTGCACCGTTAACGGCTAAGGGTTTGTTGCTGATTGTATTTAATCGTTAAGCTACTTCTTCTAAGATTGTTGGCGTTTGAAATTAAAAATGGTTTTGTGAAATGAGGGTTTTCTAAGCGTTTGGTGCTTGTTCAGGCCATTCTATGGATTGTCCTGATGCAGAGGCTATCTTGAAGTGATATGTATTGCCGTTTGCCCAGTTGTAGTCTATTGTGACTCTTCTGATTGCGCCTGCGGTAAGCGTTATCGGAAGCGCGGGAACTGTTGTCTGATTCTGCAAGGCTGTTTCTGAGACTCCAGCGTATACCTGTATGATTTGAGTGTCTGAGGTTCCTGAATTGCCAATGTCGATGTCTATTTTTTTGGTGCCGTTTGTGTAGAAGTTTACATTTGCCTTGTACAGTATTACGCCTGCTTGATGTCCTGCGCTGCTCATGTAGGTCATTATCCACGCGTACGTTACGACTATCGCTGCAACTGCTATGACTATTAAGAGTAGCGTGGCTAGTATTGGGGATATGGCTTTTTTAGATTTTAACGGGTTTCGTGCCAAACTGTTTTCACCTTTCTACGTGTAGGGAATCTTCAGATTGTATATTTAACTTGTATGAACACAAGATTCACATTCAAAATCATTCGAAAACCGAATGAGAGAGGCTAGGTTTCAGCGTTGACTGCTATCGTCGGCGGATGTTCAACCGTTATCCATAATCCTGTTTTGTTGCCGCCTTCTTCCTTGTATATTGGGGTTGTTCCGTCAAACGTCACCACTGCACCATTCCACGTCACATCAAACGCGTACGTGAAGTTGACACTAGCCAATGCGACTGGAAGCAACTCGATTGTTGCCTTCGTTGTGTTTGAAACTCTTAATGTTCCCGTCTTGCTTCCTGCGATCTCGTCAAAAACGTAAAGTTTCTGATTAGCAGCGTCAGTGAACATTATTCCTGCTCCCTTCGTTCCTGAAATGAATTGGCTCCAGTGATGCGCCCACGCTGCGCCTGAATAGTTGTAGAACGAGCCAGTAGAGCTTGAAACTATGGGGTAATCAATCACTGTTCCGTTTTCGGTCTGCGGCTGGCCAGATGTTGTTAGTTTGATCGGGCAGAGGCTTGCAATGTTTCTGTTCTGCTGTGAATTTACGAACATCAAGCGTAGCTGGTAAGTGTAGTATGTTACATTTGCAGGAAGAGTTATGACAATGTGTGAATAGACGTTCGGGCAATTTGGAATGCCGCCAGACCATTCGGCTTCTTGCTGTATCACATCCCTCACTATGCCATGATGGATAGTGTAGGCAAGGTTTGACCCGTAAGTGGGGTTCTTGTCGTTGATGCGCATGAAGTCAGCTTTTGCACTTGTGGAATTTGTCACTGACGTCAACCAGAAATCAATGAATATTCTGCACCTGCGTATGCTGACAGTTGACGCGCCTGACCCACTTTGTCTATATCTGACTTCAACTTTGGCGTTGTTGATTTGCGCCGAGGTGTTTATCACACTTG
>JADDYB010000368.1_pt1 | contig 14197 bp, 16 predicted proteins | sample 8641941 | NCBI WGS metagenome assembly JADDYB01 (sample SAMN16275377, study PRJNA637457) | freshwater sediment metagenome | isolation source: Lake Kineret sediment | place: Israel: Lake Kineret | collected 2013
TATCCGCCAGTATTTTTGAGCAAAGGCAACCAACCTGAGTAAAACTCTCATTGCAACACTGGAGATTATAACGCCGTAAGGTTCTTTTTTCAATGAACTGTGCTGGCGAAGGCGTACTGGAAGTCGAGAGTAGCGGGAGGCTTATTAGAAACTATTCATTTCAGCTTTGGAGCGACGCAATGAAGAATTGGTGGCTCTGGCCAACGGTGAAAACAAAGGGAGCGTACCATATTCAGTTGACTATGAGGATTATACCGTCTTTACTTTCGCCGGGGGAATGCCCAATGGCAGTGTTCAGGGCAGTAACTCTCTGGATAAACCTATAGCCGTGCAGCCGAAGCAGAGGGCTATCGTATATACGGATAAGGGCATGTGAGCCAGCCACCGCAAATAAGTATAAAGGTATCGGTTAGACAATTAAGCTCCAGCATTGGCGACGGAGTTAGGCATAGAAGAGTCTGGTCTCAGGTACAAAAAAAGCGACAAGGCTGAGAAGGAAAGATAACCAGAGGCGAGCAGTTATGTTTGAATATGGTTGTGTGTTTGACGGCTATGTGAGTAGGGGGGATTGTATTTAATGAAATGGCCTATATGCCTACGGGTTGTTGAGAGATGGAGAGGTTGTGGTGTAATAATAACGACCGAGACATGTTCCAGTCAAGATGGCAAACTGGTGAGATAGGCCTCTCCATAACTAATTGACATAACGCTCAGTTTGATGAAGGTAAAAATTGTTTTCAGGGATTAGAATCCCTTGCACAAAAATTACCAGCCTGTTCGAAAAATAGCATCAAGACTGTGGGCAAAATTGGGAATCGACAGCCCCTAGGAATGGGCTGTTATCAATCCTAATTACAATATTTCCAGTCTGACTCTGGTATCAGATTTAGCTGCTTTTACGCGAAGTAGCGTTCGTAACGCTTGAGCAACACGACCTTGCCTGCCGATAACCCTTCCCTTGTCATCGGGAGCGACCTCTAATTTAATCAGCAAGCCTTCATCACTATTTTCCTCGGTGATCTTCACCGCGTCAGGTTCTGCCACAATGGATTTGATGATGTATTCCAGCAGGTCTTTCATTTCGCCTCCTTAATAGTTAATTTTGGCCTGAGGCCGGCTTAAATTTATCCATAATGCCTAGTTTACCGAGCAAGCTGCGCACCGTATCTGTAGGCTGAGCTCCATATCTAAGCCATTTTAAAGCTTTTTCTTCGTTAATGTTGATAGTTGCGGGATCAGTCAAAGTATTGTAGTGGCCGAGAATATCAATGAATTTACCATCACGAGGAGAGCGACTATCGGCTACCACCACCCGGTAGAATGGTCTGTTTCTCCTCCCCATACGGCGTAATCTGATTTTAACCATTTAATTAAGGTGATTATCTCTTAAATGTCAATGTTTGTCAATGGCTTCTAGCTCAGAGTGCATACTTTAAATAATCTGCCAGCACAGAAATAGGAAAATTATATAGTAGTGGGGCAGTTTAGGCAACTATTTTAGGAGAGAATATATATACGGTTGTTGTCTTGAACTTCATCCTAAGCAATGCCAGTTGGGGTTTATATATCCTGATTCTTCTTTCCTTGCATGTGATCGGCATATTAAGCGCTTTTGATATGATTTTCTCCTCTACTTTACCTTCGCATATTATGGCTGCCTCAGCTTGATTTGCCCCTAGCTCTATAAGCATGGGCAATGAAAATGTTTTTTGCTCATTAGCATCTATCATGCTTGCCAGATACTCAAGTTCACTCTTTTTAAAGAAGTGAGTGCTTCCATCGTTACATACTACATGGGGATATTTTTCGTTTAATAAATCTGATAGACGTTTTTGGCTCTGTGGTAATCCAGCATTCACTACCCTAAGCTCGCCCCTTAAACATTCTTGGAGCATCTTTTCATAAGCAGATTGTCCCAATTGTATCGGGGCTTTATCTTGTAATGGCTTGGGCATTTGTCTATCCTCGAGCGACCAGTACTTTCACACGTTTCAGCCGTGCTTTCTCCTCTCTATCTCTTTCCTCAAACTTCATATTTAAGTACTTTATCGTCGCCTGTAACCCAGGGATTACTATATATTCCAAAGCATTGGTTATCCTTTTTGTCCTATTTATTTCCATTGCTAGTATTTCAAAACTCCTCTGAAGCTCAGCCGATTCTACAATAGCTCTAAGGCATTCTTCAGATAATTGTGCTGCACGATCCAACCACGAGGAAGTATCAATCAAATTATACCCTCTCATTGTCTTTCTATCGTCCATTAACTCAAAAGATGGAGTTCGCACACCTGCTATGTTTCTTGAGCCAGCGGTGACTTTTAAATCAGCCTCAGTGGCTATGAGTTCCTTTTCCATAGCTATATACCCATGATAACCGGCGGCTATTGATAGCGCCTTATAAAGTTTGGATGATTCATCAAGTAGTTTTCTTTTAGCTTCCATTGTATCTCTTGCTGTCTGCAGGAATTCCATGGTTAGTATAGAAAGCCTATCTTTTACTATCTTCTGTACTCTTTGAGCTAAGGAAAGCCGACGTTTTAGTTTTACCAGCTCAATTTTTGTAGGTCTGACTTTAATTAATTCCGGCATTTCCCCTTCCTTTGATTCTATTTCCGATACTTGGGAAGATACTTCTTGATGAACTCCTCTTTAATTAGTTTCAGGTCTTCTTCAGGCAGTGATGAAAATAGCCCCCAAGCTATATCCAGGGTGTCCTCTACCATTCTTTTCTCCCATTCACCCTGGGATATGAATTTTCTCTCGAACTCATCTGCGCCGGTCAAATATACTTTATCCCTTTCACCCAGTGCCTCAGCACCTATAATGGTAGATATCTCTCTAAGGTAACATCCCTCGGCATAAGCAGCATAGGATTGCATAAAGACATTGTTGTGGTCCTCTCTGGTCTTGCCCGGGCCAATCCCCTCTTTCATCATTCGAGAAAGGGATAAGAATACATCTATTGGCGGGTATATCCCTTTTCTTTCTAGATTTCGGGAAAGGACAATCTGCCCCTCAGTTATATAGCCGGTAAGGTCGGGTATGGGATGTGTTATATCATCGTCAGGCATGGTCAAAATGGGCATTATAGTTACTGAGCCTTCTTTACCAGAAATCCTGCCTGCTCTCTCATACATCGTAGCCAGGTCAGTGTACATATACCCGGGGTATCCCCTTCTGGAAGGTATCTCTTCACGCATAGAAGAAAGTTCGCGGAGAGCTTCACAATAATTAGTCATGTCGGTCAGTATGACTAGCACGTGCATATTATGTGTCCACGCCAGATATTCGGCTGCAGTTAAAGCTAGCCTTGGAGTCGATATTCTCTCAATAACAGGGTCTGACGCGGTATTGATGAAGGCCACAGTTCTTTCCAATGCCCCTGTCCTATCAAGATTCTTCATGAAAAAAGAGGCATCATCGTAACTGATACCAATGGCAGCAAATACTAAGGCGAATCTTTCCTCCTTGCCTTTTACAGCTGCCTGCCTGATTATTTGAGCTACGATTCTGTTATGTGGCAGGCCTGAGCCGCTAAATATGGGCAATTTCTGCCCCCTAACTAATGCGTTTAAACCATCTATCGCCGAGATTCCTGTTTCAATAAATTCTGCTGGAGGCTGGCGGAGCGCGGGGTTTATGGGTTCACCGTTAATATCTAGATAATCTTCGGGAATCAGATGGGGGCCTCCATCCATTGGCTCTCCCATACCATTGAAGATCCTTCCTAAAATGTCAATAGATACTGGCAATTTTAAAGTTTCGCCTTTGCACCTTATCCTACTTCCAACTAGGTCCACTTCGCTGACGCCACCAAATACCTCGATTATAGCTACTTCTTCACTGATGTCTATTGCTTGACCACTTTTTACCTCACCATTACCAAGTTGAACATCAACCATCTCATTAAATTTTATGCCAGGTATGCTTTCAGCAATGAGCAGAGCACCTTTAGCCTTACTAATCGCCCTTCCTTCTTTAATGTAAAGTGGGGAGAAATTCATAATAGCCCTCCTTTTCTCAGGGAACGCGTTTGCCAGTTACCAAGCTTTGTTCCATCTCTGACCACAATTCCTTGACTTTCTGTTCAAAGACCTCATTGGGTATATCCTTCATCCTGGATATTCTATACACCATTGACGATGATCGGATGCTCTCAATGCCTGCCCCAGAATTTAACATCTCCTGAGTTAGTTCAAAAAACCTCATTATAGTCTTCAGCATGAGGCCGGCTTTGGCTGGCGTACAGTAAGTATCGACTTCGTTATAAGCACTTTGCTGGAGAAAGTCTTCGCGTATCATTCTGGCGGTAAGAAGCAATAATTTGTCCCCTTCGGGTAAAGCTTCAGGACCTACGAGTCTCACAATTTCCTCTAGCTCGGCTTCCTGCTGCAATATTCTCAAGGCTCTCGCTCTGGTATCTTCCCATCCTGGATCGTACTCATTCCACCAATCTTTAACTGCATCTACGTAAAGGCTATAGCTAGTAAGCCAATTTATGGTGGGGAAATGTCTCTTATTTGCCAGCGAAACGTCTAAGGCATACAAAGCATCTATTATTCTAAGTGTGTTTTGAGTTACCGGTTCACTAAAGTCAGCTCCCGGTGGACTCACAGCACCAGCTACTGTTACTGAGCCTTTTCTTTCCGGATTGCCTAGGCATTCAACCATTCCTGCTCTTTCATAAAAAGAAGAAAGGCGAGAGCCCATGTACGAAGGAAAGCCTTCCTCTCCTGGCATTTCCTCCAATCTTCCACTCATTTCTCTCATGGCTTCAGCCCATCTCGAAGTCGAATCAGCAACCACTAAAATATCGTAGCCCATGTCCCGGAAGTACTCGGCCATAGTAATGCCAACAAAAATACTTGCTTCCCTAGCCACGACAGGCATGTTAGATGTATTAGCTATAAAGATCTCTTTCTCCTGTAACAATCTTCCTGTATTAGGGTCCTTGAGTTCTCTAAAGCTACTAAGCACATCTGCCATCTCGTTACCCCTTTCGCCGCAGCCAACGTAGATGTTCAGATGTGTTTGAGCCCATCTGGCCAGTTGCTGTAGAGCAACGGTTTTTCCAGTACCAAAGCCGCCGGGTATCGAAGCCTTGCCACCCAGAGCTAAGGGGAACATGTAATCCAATATGCGCATGCCGGTAGTGAGCAAGCCCGAAGGATCGAACCGCTGCTTATAAGGTCTCGGCTTTCTTACTGGCCACTCTTGCATCAGCGTGAGTTCTCTTACTTCACCATCATGCGCTATCCAGGCTACGGGCTCTTCCACGGTGTAGTCGCCTTGGCGTATCTCCTTTATCGTGCCTTTGATTCCCACCGGAACCATTATCCTGTGTTCTATTAGATTAGTCTCGGGCACTGAGCCTATTATATCCCCTTGGCTAACAGCGTCCCCGCCTTTAACTTTAGGTGTGAATTGCCATTTTTTGTCGCGGGGAAGAGCTGAGGCTTTGGTACCCCGTTTTATAAACGGGCCGATATTTTCGCCCAGGGTGAGTAAAGATTTTTGTAGCCCATCGTAAATAGAGCCCACGAGCCCCGGGCCTAGTTCGGCACTTAGTACTTTTCCCGTTCCTCTTATAACCTCACCAACTTTTAATCCCAGAGTATCCTCGTGTGCCTGAATTATTGCCTTGCTCCCTTCCAGTCCCACTATCTCCCCAATAAGCCCCTCTTCACCTATCTCAACAACTTCATAAACCTGGGAACCCTTCATGTCATCGGCGATGACTAGAGGACCAGAAACTCTCCATATTATTCCCATATCTTTATCCTCCTATCCTTCGATAAACTCAGGACATGCTCTGGCCATAATTTCAAATTTCTATATCAAACCCAATAGATTCTCTGATGAGTGTCCTGTAATATTCCCCAGTATCGGGGTATTTTGTGCCAAACTTCGATGGTACTTCGACAATTACTGGAGTCGTACCCTTTTTCTTTTTAAGTTGGGTCATCAGGTCTCCAACATATTGAGCATAGTCTTCCAATATAATTACTATGCCAATATCGGGCTCAGCTAGCAGCTCAGTTAGAGATTTCGTTACATTTTCACTGATATCATGACTGCCTTTTATCGTGTGATGCTTGCTGATACCGGCCAATCTCAGTGCGTTGACCAGCTCTTCGTCTCCTATGACAGCTATATCTAAGTGTTTGATAGGCATCATGTCACAGCACTAAATAATTCCTTATTTCCTGAATGGTACCACCATCAATTATCGTTTTTAGAGCGAACCGCAAATTCCGGACCTCAACCTCTTTGAGGATTAAATACCAAGCCATTACCAGTGGAGATAGCACTCGTGGTGATAATAATTCCTTGAGTATCCTGAACTTATGCTTATCGATAATTTCATCTACAGCAGTGATGCTTTTGGTTTTATCATAACTAGAGGAGACTTCATTTGCTATATCATGATATTGGGTATCCTCCAGCGTGGCAGCTATGTCGGTAATTTTAAGGGGCAGTAATTCTTTAATAGCCTTGTCTGTAATCCTATAGCCGCCGGCGATGGTAAGTTCACCAGCATCGGGTCCTATGCCCTCAATTATAGCTCTCAAGGCAATTTGCAGGTTTGTTAGATCTATCACTAAACCGAAGGCCTTCGTAAGTACAGAGCCGTCTTTTATTCTTCTTGCCATGTTTAACATGTTTTTATAATACTCACTGTCTAATTTTGCTTCAGCAAGGAGCCTCGACTTTGCGCCTTTATCTACTTTGTATTGTTCCAGGGCAAGTACATAATCTCCCAATTTACATTTGATAAGTAGCTGGGTTATGTCATCTACGTTCTCAGCCTTGGAAAGTTCATCTAGACATCCATTGTTGTGGATGATCCCGACCGGTATCATGCGTGCTTTTTTACCAGTTGAAATGCCTTGTAAGGCAGCTTTAATATTTGAGACATCATATTTTACTATATATGCTCTAGATACCTTCAGTACATCTTTAGGCAGGAACTTAAATGATTCCACATAATTAATGCGTTGCTCGAGATAGCGCCACAAGCATTCATCTAGATCATCGAAAGTTCTAACAGGCAATCCCTCCAGATAGTTTCCTATATCGGTCTCTCTAATAGTTGCCAGTGCATCCTGGAGGTTGGATGCTGTCATCATTTTGTCCATATGTTCGGAGGTGACAGTCTTAGGTTCTTCGCCTTTCAGACAAGCAGATATGAATGCGTATCTTGGATTGAACACAATTTTCCCTTACGGAGCTTTAAAGAGTTCCTCACTTATCTTGGGCAGCAACTTTGGTAACAGCATCTCGAGCCTGGTTTCGTAAGTGTTATCGATCCGGAGCTTTCCTTCAACATTCTCGGCTATGACCCCTCCCAAACAATCGGCTTCCCTGACCTCCAATATCTTGCCAGAAAGTTCCTTATTAGCTTCAAGTAACTTTCTTACAGTGCTTATATCTTTTGGAGAAACGTAAATTCTGCCTTTATCTACACCGAGTCCGCCTATAGCTTCCCTGATCAGGTTTGGAAGGTGACTTTCATCGCTTGAAATTCGTGACAATTCTTTCCGCGCACCGTCAATTATTTTGGTGATTGTGGCAGCCTTCGCAATCGATACCTGCTGTCGCGCTTTGATAGAAGCCTTAGCCAGAATTCTCGCAACCTCCTCCTCCGCCTCTCCTAGCATTTTACCCCTCTCTTCCTCGAGTCGCGCTGCCCTCTGCCTTATGGCTTTCTCTATCTCCTCTCGTGCTTTCTCGTCAGCCTCCTCTATTATAGTCTGGGCTTCTACCTTTACCTTGTTTAAGACGGCTTGATTTATTTTCTCCATTTTTGAGACGCCTTTAGAAAAGACCCAACAGGCTTAAAGTCAGTACCGTGAACACTATTCCAAGTATACCCCACAGCTCAACAAGTACGGCCAATATCATAGTGGTAGTTAAGAGTTTTCCTTTTGTCTTGGGCAGGAGCGAGATGCCTGAAGCACAGATAACACCCTGGTATGCTGCCGAGAAACCCTCAGCGGCCGCGACAAAAATGCCACAGCCCAGCACAGCAAGACCATTGCCCATGCTAGTTATATTTTGCAGCACCGTGGTTATGATAAGGATAAGAACTATGAGCCCATAGAAGGTCTGTGTCATAGGAAGAGACGATAGCAAGATAACATTTCTGAATTGCCCAGGTTCTTCAGCCAGCGTGCCGGCTCCCGCTGATGCCGCTATACCGACACCTATGGAAGAACCAGCCATGCCCCCAGCCAATCCTATCGCCCCACCAAGAATTGCCAATGCTGTTGGATCAAGTGCCATTTCACACTCCTTTCTAAAATTTTGCTTTTACAAACGCCGGTCGAGTCTTAAGCCGGAATGGACTGTGGTCTCTACCGCCACCCTCGTAAAACTTGAGGAGAAACTCTACAAAACACAGCCTGAGAGAGTGAACGAAACATGAGATACCACTGAGGGCGGCGTTGATTATATGGCCAATAAGCAAAATTAACACTGCCAACAATGGGCCAATAACCACCTGGATTGTCCCGGGTATCAAATCAGGTAATAGGGTAGCCATCAAATTGAAAGAGTAAGCTAGGTAATACGTAGCTAAGCCCACACCTGCCAGCCTGCAATACGACATAACGTCACCCAGGATTCCGGTTACTTCAGACAACGCAAAAATTCCTCCTAGTAGGGCACCATTCATTCTAAGGTAGGAGGCAATAATCAAGATTAAGCCCGCAGCCGCCACATATAACAAGATAGGATATGCTTGTTCCGGTAATATAGAAATCTCTACGTGTAGCAAGTGATGTATGATCAAGGGTATTGCTCCAATTTCCAGTAAGAATAGGCCAACTTTACTGACTACAGTTCCCTTACTACCTGCTCTTACTCCCTTAATAAGCGTTAGTACGTGTGCTATATTTACGTGAATCAAACCGATGATTATCGAAAGGATTATGAACTGTACAGGATTTCCAAGTAGTGATTCAATCCACTTGGCAAGAGCTAAACTCTCGATCCTGAAAAGCTGGATGAAATTCCCAAAATAGCTACCTGTGAGCAACCCAAAAATAACACCGACCCCACCGCTTATATAGAGCATTCTCTGAAATAGCTTAAATCCTTCGGTTTCGGGGTCGTCAACAAACATCTTCAAGCCACGATTAGCGAATAATAGGAGTATAGCCGAATACGCTACATCGTTCATCATCAGACCGAAGAAAAAAGGAAAAGAGTAAGATATGATAGGTGTCGGGTCCCATTCCCTGTACTTGGGTATTCCAAACAGGTTTACCACGACTTGGAATGGCCGTAAGGCACGAAAATTTCTGAATCTAGTAGGAGGTTCTTCAACCTCATGCGGCTTCCTGGTATCAATGAACACATAATCTACTTTATCTTTAATCTCAGAAATAGTATCCTCAGCTCTAACCTCTGGAATCCACCCCTCGATTAATGTAACGTATTTTGCTTCACAGGCTTTGGCTAAAACTGCTAACCTTTCTGTTTCGGCTGATAATGCCTCCCGGAAAAGGACGAGCGTCTTCAAATTCTCTCTTGTTCTGCTTTCAATCTCAGTATTAAGCTTTGCCAGTTCTTTTTCAAAATTGTGTATGTTACCATTGATTACTTCAAGGAATTCACTCAGGGTCATATCTTTTTCTGGTATCTGTAGAGTCTTGCCCCCATTGTCCCTGACCACAGACTCTATAGTTACCCGGTCTTCAGCTTTGGCAATGGCATACAGTATGGTCTCGTTTTCTATTATGACGACAATGTTCTCGAGCAGGTGCTCTCCAAGTTTAGGGTATAGAGTTGCGAATAAATCGTTGGGAAACACAAAGACACGAGAGAAAAAGTAACGCCCGGAAAAATTCAAATCTCTTAGTTTTATATCCGCCTGCTGCACCAGAGAGCCAACATACTTGCCTAGTTCTGTTAACTCCTTAATATTATCGTTGAGTTTGGCTGCTATTTGATGCATTCTGTTGAGCTTGGTACATACTGCCCTTATTTCGCTGTCAATTTCGTCAAGAGGCCTGGCATATATGATCTCCGCATCCTCTCCCAGTTGCACTCTTTCTCCCTTGGGTATATAAGCTAATACATCGTTAATGCTGGTTAGTAATTCACCGATTTTCCTTCGTTCCCGTTCAATAGCTTCTTTGTCTACAGGCTTGAGCTCTTTGCTTTCCTCAACATGAAGCACACCAGCACTATGTAGAGTTTTGAGGGTCTTGGTGGAGTAATCCTTGGTAGTTATTATCCTGATTTTAATCATAGAGTCAGGCGTATTGACTATTAAAGGTATCATGTCAGCTTTTCCCCCTGACAATATTCACCACGAGCTCCGTAATCTCTTTTACTTTCTTATCGGCAGTGATACTGAGTTCAGCAGCTTTTTTCTCAGAATCCTTGATTTTTTTATCTGCTTCCGACCTAGCCTTATTTACGGTCTTGTCACACTCAGTTTTTACTTCGTCGAGGGGCAACTGGGAGGAAAGTATTTTTTTAGCCTCCTCCTTAGCTTTAAGGAGAATTTCGTTAGCTCTGGTTTTTGCCTCTGCGAGTATCTTTTCGGCTTCGATCTCTAGGGCTTCTACACTACCGGTGATTTCTTTAGGCATATCGTCGCTCATGGATAACTCCTCGGGCTCGTAATAGATAGAGTTTGCACATAAACTGTTTCTGCGATCGGATGGATAATCATTTCAATAAATGATGATTGGTTATATCTGTGATTATAACAAACTAGTTCGATTTCGCCAATATTGATACCCCTGGTAAGAATCCGCACTCCATAAATATCAGCAACTTTAAAGTTTGTTATTAAAGTGGAATGCTTTATAATTCAAGGTATGAAGGTACAGGCATTACACAGGTGGGATGTGAGTGTTGCTCAAGCAAAGGAAATACAATTGAGCCTGGCGAAAAGGTTGGTAACTGAAAACGGAGTTATTAACCCGCGACTTGTTGCCGGTATTGACATATCTTCTCCTGATGCTCAGAGCGTAGCAAGAGGAGCAGTGGTAGTTCTCCGTTATCCTGAGTTTAATATAATCGAGGTAAAGGTAGCTGAAGATGAAATTACATTTCCCTATATTCCTGGCCTGTTGTCTTTTCGAGAAAGTCCCTTGATCCTGGCTGCTTGTGAAAAGCTACATAATGTTCCTGACCTTATTCTAGTTGACGGCCAAGGGATTGCTCATCCCCGGAGGTTTGGGCTCGCATCACACGTGGGGCTTATTCTTGATTTGCCTACTATAGGCTGTGCAAAATCTATTCTTTGTGGTCAGCATCGGCCTGTGGGAGAAGAAGCAGGCTCTTATGCGGAACTGCTTGATAATGAGGAGCTTATTGGAGCAGCGTTAAGGACTAAATCTGGAGTGAGGCCAATATATGTTTCCATAGGCCATAAAGTTAACCTGGCATCGGCTTTACAATGGGTGATAAAGTGCTGCCATGGTTATAGACTTCCTGAACCCACACGCTTGGCACATCTCGCTGCCGGAGGAGTGTTGACCTCTGAACCGAACTGAAAAGTAAAGTTATTCGATTAAGGAGTATTTCAAATGCAAGAAGAGAAGGAAAATTTAGAAGCCTTGCTTCGCCAAATCTCAGACATAATGGTGCATCTTTGACATCCCTGGCAAAGAAAAGGAAATTGCCAGGATAGAGACAGAGTCAGCCCAACCTGATTTTTGGCGTGACCCGGCTAAAGCTCAAGCTATCATGCGGAGGCTCGGGGGTAAGAAAAGTCCAGTTAATGCTTGGCGCGAGCTAGAGAGGAAGGCTGCCGACCTTCAAGAAATGATTGTTTTAGCTATAGGTGAAGAGGACTATTCTCTTAAAGAAGAGATACAATTGGAGCTGAGAAAGCTGAACTCTCGGTTTGAACAGTTGGAGAGCCGGCTGCTCTTTGCTGGCGATTACGATAGTCGGAACGCTATGCTCGCCCTTCATGCTGGTGCTGGTGGCACGGAGTCTCAGGACTGGGCAAACATGTTGCTCAGGATGTATTTGAGGTGGGCGGAGCGACATGATTGTGAGGCGCAAGTCTTAGATATCTCCCCTGGAGAAGAGGCTGGTATTAAAAGCGCTATCGTGGAGGTTAAGGGGGATTATGTCTATGGCTATCTCAAAAGTGAGCACGGTGTGCACAGGCTGGTGCGGCTTTCCCCATTTGATGCTGACCATGCCCGCCATACATCTTTTGTCCTGGTGGAAGTCCTCCCTGAAGCTGAAGAGGCAGTGGATATTAAAATAAACCCGGAAGACTTGAGAATAGATACTTTTAGGTCCAGTGGTCCTGGCGGACAACATATGCAGAAGACAAGCAGTGCTGTCAGGATAACTCATTTACCTACAGGGCTGGTAGCTACTTGCCAGGGTCAGCGGTCTCAGCACCAGAATAAGGAAGCTGCTTTAAAAATCCTTTATTCTCGCCTCCTGGATCTTGACCGTGAGAAGAAAGAAGAGGAAAGAGCCAGGCTAAAAGGAGAGCGTATTGAAGCGGCTTGGGGAAATCAAATTCGAAGTTACGTTCTTCATCCCTATAAAATGGTGAAGGATCACCGCACGGATTACGAGGTTCACGATGCCGAAGCTGTGTTGGATGGAGAACTAGATGGATTTATCACTGCCTACCTTCGGTCTAAAGTAGGAAAATGACTAAACCAATACCAAAAAGTATTAAAAATTTACGAGGATCCTGGCATAAATCTGGTTCAAACATTAAACGGGGTCCCCACGAAAATTGCGGGATTTTTATGTGGTGGATTAGACGTATCGTCTTAATAACTTTTACGTCTCTCTTGCTATTAAACCCTTCACTCGTCGCGGCCAATACTGGTATTGTAGTTATAGCAAGCTATGTAGATATAAATTTCCCAAACCAGGCTAGGTTCACTCTTGAGGCTGAAAGTTATGTTGATATTGTTGAGGTCCGTCTTTATTACCAGGTGGACAAGATGAACTATGCTGAGGTTGTCAGTGAAGGGTGGGCTGATTTTACTCCAGCAAACAACGTAGAGGCTAATTGCGTATTGGATATGAGGAATGCGAACTTGCCTCCTGGTGCTGAAGTCACATATTGGTGGATGATTAAAGATGCAGCCGGGAATTCATTAGAGACCTCCCCCGAGATAATGCATTTTACTGACGGACGTTATTCTTGGCATAACTTGGCTAGTACTGTACTTGAGGGCGGTGACCTGACACTTTTCTGGTATGAAGGCGATAATTCCTTCGCCCGGGAATTGATGGGTGCTTGCGAGGAAGGACTGGTCAGGTTGACACAGGATATTGGTGCCTATCCGGAAAGACCCATAAAAATATATGTTTATGCCTCCGCTAGTGATTTAAAAGGGGCTATGATCTATTCTCAGGAATGGACTGGAGGCGTTGCCTTTACCGAATTTAGTATAATTGCTATCGGTATTTCCCCGCAGAGACTTGATTGGGGCAAACGTGCTCTGGTTCATGAATTGACGCATCTTGTTGTTCATCAGGTAACTTTTAGCTCCTATGGACGGCTTCCCACCTGGCTTGACGAAGGACTGGCTATGCACAATGAAGGCGAGCTTGAGTCCCACTTTAGTTCTCGCCTGGGAAACGGTATCCTGGAAGACGAGCTTATTTCTGTGCGCAGTCTGTGTAGTCCTTTTTCTGCTGATGTTGACAAAGCTGAACTTTCCTATGCTCAGAGCTATAGCCTTGTGGAGTATCTTCTGGATAATTATGGACGGGACAAGATGCTCGATTTGCTGGTTCTTTCCAAGGAAGGTGCCACCTATGATGAAGCTTTGGCCGAGGTCTATGATTTCGATATAGATGGGCTTGATGCTCGCTGGCGAGCAACGCTGGAAACCCCGATAAATCCGCCTTCTAGGACATCGCTACCTCCCGCTTTGATTGCTGTATTAGCGGCATTAGCTACAGCACTGATTATATGGGGTGCTCTGACTCTGAAGAAACGGACCTGGAGAAGGTCGTCTGGGAAATCAACTATGTAAGACAGATTATGAAAGACTCTTTTACCGTTCACGATTTACCTCTCAGTGAGCGTCCTAGGGAAAGGCTGTTTAAGCTGGGCAGTGAAGCTCTATCTGCTCAGGAAATTCTAGCTTTAATCCTGGGTCGAGGAATTAAAGGTGAGTCTGTCATGGTGACCAGCCAGAAGCTGTTAAGCCGGTTTGGCAATCTCAAAAGCATTGCCGAT
>JADDYB010000369.1_pt1 | contig 14175 bp, 14 predicted proteins | sample 8641941 | NCBI WGS metagenome assembly JADDYB01 (sample SAMN16275377, study PRJNA637457) | freshwater sediment metagenome | isolation source: Lake Kineret sediment | place: Israel: Lake Kineret | collected 2013
GTTACAGGGTCCCCTTTTCAGTAAAATAATCATTTACAGTCTTTTTACCGAACAAAAAAAAGAATAACTGATGTTGAAATATTTATATACTTAAAAATCCAGATCTAAATAAGCTCATTTTATTGAGATTTCGAACTATCATAAGTCATATCAACGATTTCCACACGAAACCAAGGGGTCCCTCCCATGCATAAATAGTAAAATCAAATATGTTTTAAGATCACAAATATTTGTGATATCAATCCGATATTACCTTTTATAATTTAGTTTAACCAAAACAATAATAATAATTAAATTAAAAAAATTGGGCTTAATTAGTCAATCTATTTGTAAATTAGCCGCGCTCCACTGGAAACAAAGGGGTTTATAAAAGGGACAAACCGATCGTTTTTTAGTCTTATGTCACTAAGTGTCTGATCCTTAGTGTCATTATGCCTGAAACAGTAGATCCCTCAACAGGGTTATTTAAAAAATATCTTGCCAATAACAAGATATTCCGAGATCGAGAAGTGCTCAGGCACTCGTACCGGCCTCAGATTCTCCCCCATCGCAAGCCCCAGATCGATAATGTGGCGTCAATCCTCGCCCCCTCTCTGAGAAATGAAACCCCTTCAAATATCCTTATTTATGGAAAGACCGGGACTGGCAAGACAGCCTGTGTCAGGTATGTGGGGTCAGAACTTGAAAAGGCAAGTAGCAAGATGGGCACCATATGCCGGATTGTCCATTTAAACTGCGAAGTGATCGATACCCAATACCGTGTACTTGCCCAAATAGCAAAAAGTCTTGATGGAATGGATGAAGCCGCCAGTGATAAGACCAGGCTTCATATCCCCATGACTGGCTGGCCTACGGATCAAGTATATGCCGAGCTCAAAAATCAACTCGAAGCTGGTGGCGGTGTGCTGGTCATTGTGCTTGATGAGATTGATAAACTGGTAAAAAAGAGCGGTGATGACACGCTTTATAATCTTACGCGAATCAACTCCGATCTTAAAAATTCCAAGGTGAGCATCATTGGCATCTCAAATGATCTGAGTTTCAAAGATTTTCTGGATCCCCGTGTCCTGTCATCGCTCTCTGAGGAGGAGATTGTATTCCCACCCTACAATGCTCCACAGCTTGTCGACATTCTTGCACAACGGTCTGATGCGGCATTCATTAAGGATGCCATAGCAGATGGTGTTATCCCGCTCTGTTCCGCTCTTGCAGCACAGGAGCATGGAGATGCCCGTCGGGCCCTTGACCTTTTGAGAATTTCCGGTGAACTTGCCGATCGCGATGAATCAGATCAGGTTAAAGAAGAGCACGTTAAGCAGGCTCAGGCTAAGATCGAGACTGATAGTATGATTGAATGCATTGCAACACTTCCCACCCAGAGTAAACTTATCCTCTTTTCGATGCTCATACTCGAGCAGCTCGGACAGAATATATTTACGAGCGGGGAAGTATCACGCATCTATCAGGACATTGCACCGAGAATTGAACTTGATGTACTCACTCATCGCCGCATTACCGATCTCATCTCTGAGTTAAACATGCTCGGTGTAATCAACACACGTGTAGTAAGCCGCGGGCGGTATGGCAGAACAAAAGAGATGTGGTTTGACTCAAACACGGGCAAGATCCGTGAGGTTGTGCTCAAGGATTCGCGACTGAACGGGTTAAAGGACCTTGATGTAAAGCAGATGGAAGCAAAATGGTTAAAAACATGGTTCAGGTGATGACGTATGCAAGAAAAGGATCTCGAACTTCTCCGTATTCTCGAGGATAACAGCCGGCTCTCCGCAAAGGAAATTGCCACGATGACAAATCTCACCCCCACCGAAGTGGAGGCACGGGTCCATGCACTCGAGGCCGCGGGAGTTATCCGCAAATATACCACCGTCATCAACTGGGAGTTGGCAGGCAATGGCGAGGTCTCTTCCATCATCGAACTCAAGGTAAGTCCCGAACGCGACTTTGGTTATGACCGGATAGCAGAACGGCTTTCCCGGTTCAGGCAGGTAAAAACCCTGCGCCTGATGACAGGCACCTACGATCTCCAGCTCCTTGTAACAGGAAAGAATATGCAGGAAGTTTCCCGCTTTGTCTCTGAACATGTAGCACCTATGGACCGGATCCGCGAGACGGCTACCCACATAATCATGAAGTCGTACAAGGAAAATGGTAACGTGCTCTTTGAACAACAGGAAGCAGAACGGCTCCCGTACTCGTTCTAAGGTGTGGGTATGCGGAATTTTATTTCTTCACGTGCACAGAACATCCCTCCTTCGGGAATAAGGAAATTCTTCGATCTGGCTCTCACGATGGAGGATGTCATATCACTGGGTGTTGGTGAACCTGATTTTCGTACTCCCTGGAATATCTGCGAGTCAAGCATTTACTCAATAGAGCAGGGTGTGACATCGTATACCCCTAACAAGGGTTTGCCGGTGCTCCGCGAAACTCTCTCCAGCTACTTAAAACAGCACTATAATCTTCCTTATAACAGCGATGATGAAATTATCATCACGAGCGGTGTGTCTGAAGCGCTTGATATCGCTATCCGGGCGATTGTGGACCCGGGTGATGAGGTGCTTATCGCACAACCAAGTTATGTCTCCTATGCTCCGTGTGTTACCCTGGCAGGAGGCCTGCCGGTTCCTGTTGAATGTACAGAAGCTGACAGGTTCAAACTCAACCCTGATGCACTCCAGGAAAAGATCACCGGAAAAACAAAAGCACTCATGATCAATTTCCCGAATAACCCGACGGGTGCAGTTATGAACCGGAAAGATCTTGAGGCAATCGCAGATATTGTCATCGATAAGGATCTTCTGCTCATATCTGATGAGGTTTATGCAGAACTAACCTATGACGGGCATCATGTTGCTGCAGGTACGGTAAGTGATCTCTGGCAGCGGACGATTACCCTCAACGGTTTCTCCAAAGCGTATGCGATGACCGGATGGCGTGTCGGATATCTCTGTGCCCCAAAAGATCTTTGTGAAGCAGCCCTTAAGATCCACCAGTATGTGATGCTCTGCGCACCCGTGATGGGACAGGTCGGTGCACTTGAAGCGATTCGCTCTGCAGAAGAGGATAAGAATAATATGGTGCAGGAGTATCGTTTGAGGCGCAACATGTTTGTTGCAGGATTAAATCGCATCGGCCTCCACACCCATGTTCCGGAGGGGGCATTCTATGCATTTCCATCGGTGAAAGGCACCGGACTGTCGGACACGGAGTTTGCCGAGCGACTCTTAACAGAACAGCAGGTTGCTGTGGTACCGGGGAGTGTCTTTGGTATTGGTGGAAAAGACAATCTGCGCTGTGCATATGCGGTTTCCAGAAAGCAACTTACTGAAGCACTCGGGCGGATGGAATCGTTCCTCAACGGTCTCTGATATCTGGTGATATAAACCCCCCTAATAAAACCAATTTTTCATCCTGCTGCGGTAAGGGTACATATTCTAAGCATACTTTATTTTGCACCTCGATCAATACTACTTGATATTATAATGAGCTGCACGATCATCGTTGGTGGATTTTTTGGGGATGAGGGAAAGGGTAAGATTGTTGCCCATATTGCATACAAGGACAAACCGGTTATCATCTCCCGCGGCGGTGTAGGGCCGAATGCCGGACACACTGTCCAGATTGGAGAGCGCGAATATGGTGTCCGCATGGTTCCTTCCGGTTTTGTGTATAAGCAAGCCAGACTCTGCATTGGCAGCGGTGTACTTGTCGATCCCCGCATTCTGAAACAGGAAGTCGAAATGCTCGATGTGAAAGGTCGGGTATTTGTTGATAAACGCTGTGGTATCATTACCGAAGATCACATCGTCAGGGATAAGGGAAGCGCCCACCTGTCAAAGAAGATCGGCAGTACTGGATCAGGATGCGGACCTGCAAATTCTGACCGGGTGATGAGGATATCTCCTCAGGCAAAGGATGTTCCGGAGCTTGCCGAATATTTGCTTGACGTCCCAAAAGCGATTGATGATGAGCTCAAACAAGGCAGAACGGTACTGCTTGAAGGAACGCAGGGTTTTGGGATCTCTCTCTACTATGGTACGTATCCTTTCGTAACAAGCAAAGATACTTCGGCTTCCCAGATTGCAGCGGATAATGGCGTAGGACCAACAAAAATTGATGATGTAATTGTTGTTTTCAAGGCCTATCCTACCCGTGTTGGTGAAGGCCCGTTCAGTACGGAGATGACTGCTGAAAAATCTGATTCAATGGGTATCCAGGAGTTTGGAACCGTCACCCACCGGAAGCGGCGTGTTGGTGGATGGGATGGGGACATGGCCCGGTATTCAGCGATGATCAATGGATGTACTCAGGCAGCAATTACCGGAATTGATCGGGTGGATAAAAACTGTTTTGGGGTGACTGAGTACGGGAAGCTGTCAAAGAAGGCGAAAGACTTTTTAAAGAATGCCGAGGACGATATAGGCAGCCCTGTCACCCTTATCTCTACCGGACCTGAGATGACCCAGATCATCGATTTAAGGGAAGACATGGTATGAGACGTTCACTCATGGACATACTATGCTGCCCGGTGTGCAAAGGAGATCTCGCACTCGAGGTTCAGAATGAGGATGAAAAGGAAATTCTTGAGGGGGAATTACTCTGCGCTGTATGCGGGGTAAACTATCCTATCCATGAGGGAATTCCCAATCTTCTCCCACAGACCCCCAAGACGAAATAGAAAAAAGGAGCAGGAATGAATTTCCCGTTGTCAATCACCGTGCTGACTGCTGCGGGTCAGGTATCTCATGCTACATCTTTTGAATTTTATATTAACCGGCTTGGAATTAATTTTATTGAAGTCCCCAAGGAAAATATATGGGTAGAGATCGGCGGTACCCTGCGGTTAATTTTTAAAAACCGTGGAGCCCCAACTCACATTACCATTTCCTCTCCCAATTCAGGTATGTACACCGATTTTTTCCACGAAAACATGTATGTGGTTGATGAAACAGTATTACCTATCCCTCTGCGAAAAGACTGCCAGGAAGGTTTCTTTGACCTCGAAATTATTACCGGATACGGGGGAACAAAAACCACCCTTCGCGTAGATGTCATAGAGGGGATAGCTATTCAGAAAAAGGCAGCAAAGGAAGAACCCCTCCTCCAGCCGGTTGCCCATGGTCGCCCGCATCTTCTGATGATCATGATGGGGATCGCTTTAATCCTCTACAGTGCATCGCTCTATACGAACATTGAATTTCTCAATACCGCAGCTTTTATCATTCTTATCGTTGGTGCTCTCTACACATGGTACCGTCAGCAGTAGCGGCCGCAGTCATTGTATTAATTGCCGCCCTTCTTGTTGATCGTCTGATCGGCGATCCTCACACGCACTTGCATCCCGTTGCTCTTCTTGGCAGGTTTATCGGGTGGTGGGGCAAACCGGAAAATTATTCCCCCCGGCTCCAGCGTATTGTTGGTGTGGTCTTCTGGCTTGTCACTGCAATCCTGTTCGCACTACCGTTTTATTGTTTTGCCGTTTTTGCCCCGTGGTACCTGTATCTGGTCATTGCACCATTCCTGCTCAAATGCTGTTTTGCCTGGAGATCGCTTGAAGAGCACACTCTTGCAGTTGTGGCTGCGTTGAAAGATGGGGTGCAGAACGGGCGGGAACAGGTTAAAATGCTGGTATCGCGAGATACCACAAATCTTGAACGGGAGCATATTCTTTCAGCCGGCTACGAATCGATGACTGAAAATCTTACAGACAGCATTATCTCCCCGTTGTTTTATTTTTCATTGTTCGGGCTTGCCGGTGCTGCCATATATCGCGCAACAAACACGATGGATGCCATGCTTGGATATAGGGATGAACGGGAACGATTAGGCTGGTGCTCGGCACGCATGGACGACCTGCTTAATTTCGTTCCCGCCAGGCTCACGGTATTGCTGCTTCTTGTGTACTTTGCCTTCAGAGGGAAATTTTCGGATGCCATGCGTGTGATGCATCGCGATGGTCACAAACGCCATGGCTTTAATGGTGGTATTGTGATGGCAGCTATGGCTGGGGGGACCGGAATACGGTTTGAAAAGCCGGGGGTCTATACGATTGGTGACGGTAAAAGAACGCTTGATGAAGCCGGGTCTGATATCATCCGTACGTGCCGGGTGGTAACAATTGTCTTTACCGTGCTTGCCGTTAGTACTCTGATTTTATTGGGATCATGGATCAATAGTACCGGCATATGAAACTTGAAGAACTGAGATTTGGCACTGAGCTTCTCAAGCGCGGCTTTGCATCCATGCAGAAAGGGGGCGTTATCATGGATGTCGTGAATGCCGACCAGGCAAAGATCGCAGAGGAGGCTGGTGCAGTCGCAGTCATGTCGCTGGAACGGGTACCTTCGGACATCCGGAAAATGGGGGGTGTCGCCCGCATGGCAGACCCGGAGAAGGTTATCCAGATTATTGATGCGGTCTCTATCCCGGTTATGGGAAAGGTGCGAATCGGGCATTTTGTGGAAGCGCAGGTCTTGGAAACCCTGGGCGTCGATATGATTGATGAGAGTGAGGTCCTGACACCGGCAGATGAGCAATATCATATTGATAAGAAACTTTTCAAGGTCCCCTTCGTCTGCGGAGCCCGGGATCTCGGAGAGGCGCTCCGCAGGATAAACGAGGGCGCGGCAATGATCCGGACCAAGGGTGAGGCAGGGACCGGCAACGTAGTCGAGGCTGTCCGCCATATGCGCAATATTATGGGAGAGATACGGATGCTCAAAGGCATGAATCGCCAGGAGATGATCGATTATGCACGGGATATCGAAGCCCCCGCAGAATTGATTATCGAATGTTCTGAACGCGGACGACTGCCCGTTGTGAACTTCTCAGCCGGGGGTATTGCCACCCCCTCAGATGCAGCGATGATGATGCAGCTGGGAGCCGATGGGGTTTTTGTCGGATCCGGCATTTTCAAATCCTCCAGCCCTGAGCGGATGGCAAAGGCGATTGTTGAGGCGGTCAACCATTTCAACGAACCTGGGGTTATCGCACGGGTAAGCAAGGGTCTTGGCGACGCGATGCCGGGACTTGATGTGCACACCCTCAGGGACGATGAGGTGCTACAAACCCGTGGACGTTAAGATCGGCGTACTTGCGCTCCAGGGAAATGTGAGCGAACACATTGAAGCGTTCCTGCTGGCGCTTAACCGGATGGGGCAGGATGCCTCATCCGAAGTTTTTGAGATCAGACGCCCCGCCGACCTTTCAGGATGCAATGCCCTTGCCATCCCTGGAGGGGAATCTACCACAATCTCCCGGCTCATTGACAAGAACCACATGTACGAACCGATCCGCTCGTTTGCCGGAGGTATTTTTGCTACATGCGCCGGCATGGTGTTGATGGCAACGCATGTTGATGATACCCGTGTCCATACGCTGGACCTTATCGAAATGACCGTGGACCGGAACGCATTCGGGCGACAGAGAGAGTCGTTTGAAGCCGACCTCCCAATTAAAGGACTCGACGGTGGTCCGTTCCATGCGATTTTCATCCGGGCACCAGTTGCGATTTGCGCTGGAGTGGGCGTTTCAGTGCTCTCCCGGATGGATCAAGGAATAGTTGCGGTTGAATACGGCAAGCACATGGCACTCTCGTTCCATCCGGAACTTTCATGCGATACCCGTCTGCACGAGCGCTTTTTGAAGAAACTTGGTGTTTGATCCCGGGAAAGTAGAGAATACATACGTTATACGTATTTTTCCCATCCAGGATAATAGGTGAATGCCACAGTTGCATCTCTCGAAGGACCCGTTGGTTCGTACTTCTCTTCTGAAATGGGGGGTAATATTTTTTTATCCCTCCAAGTTTTTAAAAAGCGCAACGATTCTCTAAGCCAGAATGTTCGGGTTTCAGGCCAGGGAAATCTCAATGAAGGCGATCTTTCAGACTCTTGAGGAAAAATACCCTTATTTTTTCTTATTGTTATTCTGGAATTCAACAGAACATCGTAAAAGATCCTTTATATTCCTTGAACATTCAGCTGATAGCATATGGGAATGAAAGAGAATTTTACCACTGTCGAATGGGAGAACCTTATCAGACTGCCCTATGCCGTTTCCATGACTGTCATGATTGCCGTCCCTTCTATCCTTGGGCTGTGGGGTGAGACGAAAGCCATTATGCAGGAACCGGCGAACCTCGCAGCTGCAAGCGGGAGTGCCCTTGTCGGTCTCTTACTCGCCGAAATGCAGTCACGGGTAAAAGACCTGATGAAAGATCAACAGAATGCATGGAAGCATGATCAGGCCGGATACCGGACAAAGACTCTTGATGCCTGCAGGTCTGCAGCGACAAGTCTGGTAAAGGTTCCCCCGGAAGAAGGCCTTTCATATAAAAAATGGGTCCTGGCAATCGGCCTGAAAGTGGCAGAAGCTGCAAAAGAGAACGGGGTTGCAGTCAGCGATCCGGAAAAGGCAGCTCTAGCCGAGATTTCCTCTGCACTCGGTGTTGTGGGATAGGAACAATTCAAACAATAACTTTCCGGATCAATCAAAGAGGTGAAAAAAGGCAAGAAAAACACGTTTGCGAACGCGGGATATTTTCCTGAGTGATAAACAAAATCTGATTTTTTCATTCGTTTTTTACGTAGGCCAGGAATAACGTAAATCTCTCCCCTGTTGTTCAAGAGGCAAGACTCTGGTGGCAAAGTGTTAGCAATAAAAATTCAGATTGATAGGAAAAATATGTTTAATACCGCAATCACTAAGTCCTTTTTACAGAACTGCCAGATAATGAAGGAATTCAGATGAATTCATCACAGGTTGTTGACAGTATCCTGTCGGCACGTTACTTACGGGAAGGAGAAAAAACATTCGAGGATATCTGTCACCGTGTTGCAAGGTCGGTTGCAGGTGATGAGGAAGAGGCCCGCTTTTATGATATCATGATATCCCTGCGCTTCTTACCCAACTCTCCCACCCTCATGAATGCCGGAACAGATCTCGGGCAGCTCTCTGCCTGCTTTGTCCTCCCGGTCCCGGATTCTATCAATGGGATCTTCGATGCCATGAAAAACGGTGCTATCATTCATAAGACTGGCGGGGGAACAGGGTATAATTTCTCGCAGATCAGACCGAAAGGTTCCCGTGTGCAATCTACGGATGGTGTTGCTTCAGGTCCGGTATCATTTATGGGAATCTTCAACGCAGCGACCGAAGTCATCAGGCAGGGCGGTCGCCGCAGGGGAGCCAACATGGGGATACTGAACGTCTGGCACCCCGACATCCTTTCATTCCTGTCTGCAAAAGCACGGGAAGGGGATATTGCCAACTTTAACATCTCCGTTATGGTCGATGAAAAATTCATGGATCTCGTTTCCCGGAAGATGTATGATACGGTCTGGACCATTCACCCGTCTTCCGGTGAATCGATCACGGTCGGGCGGATATGGTCAGGAATAGTGGACGGGATCTGGAAGAACGGAGAACCCGGGATACTTTTTTATGAGGAGATAAACCTGCACAACCCCCTCCCGGACCTTGGCATCATCGATACAACCAATCCCTGCGGTGAACAACCGCTGCTTCCGTATGAAAGCTGTGTCCTTGGCAGCATCAATCTTGCATCCTGCGTACATGATGGTATCCTTGATGAACACCAACTGAACGACACTGTGCGAACGGCAGTCCGGTTCCTTGATAAGGTCATTGACAAGAACAGCTATCCAATTCCAGCAATCGAAGAAGCAACCAAAAAAACCCGGAAGATTGGTCTGGGCCTTATGGGCGTCCATGATGCCCTTCTTATGACTGGGCTGGCATACGACTCAGCCGAAGGAAGAACCTGGTGTGAACGCATCATGCGCAAGGTTACAGATACTGCCGTGGACGAATCGCACCTCCTTGCAGAAAAATTCGGAGCATTCCCGGCGTGGAATGAGAGTATCTGGAAAGAGTTCCCCATGAGGAATGCGGCGCTGACCTCTATAGCTCCGACCGGAACTTTGTCCCTGCTTGCCGGGTGCTCAAGTGGCATCGAACCGGTCTTTTCGTTTGCCCACACCCGCAGGAACACGGTTGGAAAGTCGTTTGTTATTGTAAATCCTGTATTCCGTGAACATCTTGAAAAAATCCTCGCTGCCATGGAGCTGTCACAAGAAGAGCGGATGAAACGGGTAGATGACGTTATCACTCACGTGCACGAGACCGGAACCATCCAGGACCTGCACTGGCTTCCTGACGAATTCCGGGCCCTCTTCAAGACCGCACTGGATATCCACTGGAAGGACCACCTCCTGATGCAGGCGGCATTCCAGAAGCATGTTCATGCTTCCATCAGTAAGACCATTAACCTGCCGAACACCGCAACAAAGGAGGATTGTGCAGAAGCACTCCTCATGGCATGGAGGCTTAAGCTGAAAGGAATCACGATGTACCGGACCGGCAGCAGGCAAAACGAGGTTCTCTTCCTGAAAGATACCGCACCGGACTCAGATGAGAAAAGTCTTGAAAATACCTGTACCCTGCACTAGGCATGCCAGTTGTGGCCGGTCTTTCTTTCCGGTGTTATCCCCCTGGAAGCTTCCCATAAATTTTTCATGAACCTACCAATCCTTCGTCATCGCACCAGCTTTCAGTTCTTTTGGCATCAGCTCGATGGCGTACCGGAGAGCCGTCCGGGGCATAGACTCCTTGTTACGCATGACATAATCAAAGATTTCTTTCTGGTGTTTGCGGCTTGCCTCTTTTAAGAGCCACCCGTAACCTTTCCGGACCATGTCATCATTATCGGTCAGCAGCAGATCAGCTATTTCCAGCTCGTCATCAGGATATTTTCCGTGTTTTGCCGGGGCAATAAGTGATACTGCTGCCACCCGCCGCATCCAGCGGTTATCCGACTGAGTCCGGCGTTTCAGTTCACCGATACATTCCGGGAATTTTTCAATGAAGTCACCCATGGTGTGGTTGCAGAAGCTGTCACAGGCAGCCCAGTTGGTAATATACGTCTCAATCCAGTGACAGAACACAGCAAAGTCCTCCTCCTCATATCTGCCTGACAGCGCGAAAGCCCAGTTTGAGACGATGATGGACTCCTCCATGTAGCCGGATTGGTACAGCTTCACGCAGAGGGAGAAGATCTCCTGTTTTGGCCGCTCTTTCACTTCTTTCCAGTACTTCTCTGCAATCGCTGTGACAGCTGCGGTCTTCAAGCCGTAACACACGATCTCCTCTTTGAAGAACCGCTGCGAGGTTTTCACGGATTTGGGGGTCTGCCTGGCTTCTAAGTTCCTGTCGGATTTTTGAAATTACCGGATCCCTGCCGGAGGGTGGGGGTGGATATGGGATAAGGGATGTGCATAAGCATTTAAAAGGAAGAGCGTGTCAGGAACCATGGGCGAAGGGTGCGAAGGGACAAGAGGTTTTTTTGATATGGCAATAGATCCTTCCTGTCCGGCCTATTTGACGATTTTGGCAATTTCATACCGTTAGGTTATGATCATGTCACAGCCCCATCTTCCCTGCCAGCGTCCTCGCCCAGGTCGCGATTGCATCCCAGTCACGGAAGTCACCGGTGGGGACTTTCATAAGCGATGTCAGGCTTCTCTCAACAAAGTTCATCTTGCCTATATCAAGGGTGCCGGCAAACATCGTCACCGCGACCGGACTTATGGGAGCTAATGCCGTGACAAGCTGGTCTATGAACTCTTTCACATCGCCGGTTTTTGGATACACCGGAGCGATCCCTGTGACAAATCCAGCCACCGGCAACCGGGAAAGCCCGTCTTTGTTAGCTGCGACAAATGCCGCCACATCACCTGTTACCTTTCCTGTGTATACGGGTGCTCCTATCACAACCGCATTGTATCCCGCGATTGATGTGACCGATTTTATATCGCTGATATCAACGGCATATCCTTCTGAGATTAGTTCCTTGCCAATTGCCTGAGCGATTCCGGCAGTCGACCCTTTCCGCGATGCATATGCAACAAGAATCCGTGCTGTCATGAATGATCCTTACGGTATTTTGTGCAGGACTCCTATAAATGACCAGCCCGAAACTTTCCTTATCTGTCACTGTGTCCACCACTCTTTGAATCCCTACTTTTTGACTCCCCTTATGTACTGACCTGATTTTCAGATACAGGCACTATTTTAAAAACCTGTTCCGATAATGTGTAATATTAGGGATACATGATGGCTACTGATCCTGTCTGTTTTGCAATAGTTGATGATGACGATGCCCGATTCACAAGCATGTATAAAAACAAGAAGTATTCCTTCTGCACGAACTTTTGTAAAAAAAAATTTGATGAAAATCCTCAGAAATATTCACGGACTGTATGTGATCTAAATATTGAACCTGGTGGAGCATCGTGCTGAACAGCATTGTCAAGGAACCTTGCGATTCATGTTTTTCACGTTGAACAAAATAGGAAAAAATAAAATTTTTCGAAATCTTTGGATCAAATCTGTAATCCAAGAAAATCCTCCATAAGGCATCTGAAATTTCACGGAACGGGTGATACGCAAGTTCCCTTTACCAAATAAGCTTACTGCGGCACGTCTTTGCCAGTCACCTCCAGACGTATTGCAGGTATTGGATAACCCCGGATCCTATTGAATAAAAGGCGATAACACTTAAGGAGATACACCCGATCTTAACGCATACTAACGAGGCAACCAACCTTGTCTACCGATCCCGTCTGTCTGATGATAGTTGATGAAGAAGATGCTCAATTCACCAGTATGTATAAAGACCAGAAGTATTACTTCTGCTGCAACTGGTGCAAAAAGAAGTTTGAAGAGAACCCGAAGAGATATTCGCGTCTTTCTACCGATCTCAGTGTCGACCTGAAACACGTGACCTGAAAGGTATCAACCGGCATATACCCGTCATCGAATTGATGGTCGCTTATCCTGTATCCCTGCGGGAAATACCTCAGGAAATACTGCAGCGAATATTGTTTTATGCCGGGCGGGCAGATGCAGATACAAAATCCATACACAAAAAAGTTCGAAAATTTTTTTATGAAACCCGAAGAAGATCCCTGGCTGAAAAACGCTCATAAAAATGCAGAACTCCTGGCCCAGGAGAACAAAAAACTCTCGTTATTAACCAATCCAATACGGGAAAACCTCCCTATCATTACCAAATACCAGGATTTCTGGAACCAGGCAAAACTCATCACCGCGTTATTCAAAGAGCTAAAACCGCTTACTTCGTGTGACAGGGATCTGCTCTGGAAACAGTTCAATGCCCTCTGCCATGAAGTAAAGGAGAAACAAAAGACCGGGTACGGGACGCTGGAATCCTTGTCGCAGGAGCATTTTGATGAAATTATGAAGCTGGTGGAACAGGCCCAGCTCCCCAACGATGTCCCCGTCCTGGAGATCCACGAACTGGTGGAACGCGGGAAGGCTCTCAAAAATGCCGGGAACATGTTGGGGAAATTCAAGCACGAGATGATTGCAAAACATAAAAAATCCTGTTTTGATCACATCCAGAAGATCCGCAAAACCCATAACACTGCATGGGAGGCAGTAAAATCGGGAAAGCCACGGCAGCAGTCGGAAATAGAATCCCGTGTCCGGAAGAATCTTGAGGCCAATTATGAACGTTACCGGAAAGCGGCTGGCGCTCTTGAGAATTTCCAGATCCGCAGGGGTCATATACGCACATTTCACGCCAACGGTAAAAACTCTGAGAAAGCTGCACAGGCAACCGCCCAACTTGCGGAAACCGAAGCCCGGATTAAGGATATTGAGGAAGGTATCCGGAAACTGGAGAAATGGATTGCAGAAGACGAGCGAACGCTGAAGAGGTTTAATCACTCTTTGTAGTGAGACCGTTCGCCATCGAACGATCCATTGAAGTATTTCACAGTCCACATCCCTTCCTGTTTTGCCTTGGCTTCTCCTTTCAGAGAATCACGTCGTGCCGGTTGTGCTGGCGACACTCCGTTTTTCACACGGGCTGAATATACGAATAATGCCAGCTCGCTATCCGGAGTGATGCTGTGAAGTTTTTCCTGATCATTGCCCGGATCAGTCTTCTTGCTCCCTTCCCGTCTTCCTGTCCGTAGAATAGGATGGGGAAGTTCACGAGTTATCCCGGCACCAGTTTTCCCGAAAATTTGGAATCAGGTTCTCACTCAAGCAAAGGAGATAAATCCTTTGTCAGGTTTTTGTCTGAATAATGAAATAAAAAAAATA
>JADDYB010000370.1_pt1 | contig 14169 bp, 15 predicted proteins | sample 8641941 | NCBI WGS metagenome assembly JADDYB01 (sample SAMN16275377, study PRJNA637457) | freshwater sediment metagenome | isolation source: Lake Kineret sediment | place: Israel: Lake Kineret | collected 2013
GCCTTGCTCTCTTGCTTCTAATCGCCTTGCTCTCGATGGTCGCTCGATCGACGACGACGGACTGCAATGCTTCGTCTCGGTTCGATGATCGAAACTCGACATCGGGAGGGCAGGGGTGTGGTCGATCTTCGTCGCGAGGGGATCGATCTCGATCTCTCGATCGACGATTCTCGACGCGATCGAGCGAGGCGGTATCAGGCGACTCCCGAGATCTCGGGACAATCTGGAAATCTATTCCCGATCGATAGCAAGGAGGACGAATCCTTGAAGAGTTTTATCGTCGTGGGATATCGATAGCGAAAGTTATCGAGCATCGGTTCTTTTGGAGGGGAGACGGGGATCGTATGAGAAATCACGGATTATCTATCGATTCACGAGAAAAACTCCGAGATCGTCCTGGTCATTGCATTCTAATTCGATACATATTCAAGATCGATGATTCAGGTTAACGAGAGTTAACATCGATTAACTCGGGCAAGCATCGAATCGTTCGAGCATCGAAAAAAGCGACGAGAAACCACCACGCGCTCCGAAATTTTCGATCGATCATTGTCGAGCGTGATGAGACCTCGTTCGACGCTTCTTGGTTCCTTTTGCCGCGGGAAGCGTCCAGCCATCCGAGATCACGTCTGCTGGATCCAATTGTTTTATCGACTCGAATCCGTTATGCCGATTGTATAATTTTAGAAATAGCCTCACTCGATTATCAGGTCTTTCGATGACGAGTCGTCGAGCCAGGCGCATTTCGGGATTCACTTCGTCTTTAGAGAACCACTTCTCTCGCCTGGCCAAGTTGCAACACTTCAAGCTATAAATATCCACGTCTCCTCCAACGAAGTATTCAACGTTATCGGGAAAATCCTTTCCCCTGACACCCTCGCAATCGACGCGTTCGATCAATCCATTATCTCTATGTCTCAGGAAGGCAGCATGCCATCGCTCGTAAGCATGTCCCGCAGCATCCGTGTCGAGCCATCGCGTTATCTTTGATATCCAGTCTCCAACGGTTCTTGGCGTGACGCTGAGATGGAGCGTCGAAACGATCCTGTCCTGCGAGATGTTTTCTCGCTTGTTCATCTTGAAACAATCGACTTGGGATGCCTCCTCAGGTCCTTTAGAAGCATATCGCGTCAGTGCATCGTCTTCGTCGAATTCAAATCTCGTCGTCTCTGGTTCGTTCTGGTTCGTGGTATTGACTCGATCGATTTCATTCGATGGATTCGGAGCATCGTTTGATAAAGTTGATGGTGTTGCCTGCAATGCATGGTTAGAATCATTAGTTATCCCTTGTCTATCGATCGTGTCGATCTCGTTCTGGTCATTTCGATGTTGTCGCGCGGTTGCTTCGTCCATTGCATCTATGAACGTTTCATCCCCTCCTTGCTCGTCGTCTAATTCTTCCGATCCATCGTCTTGATTCTTCAATTTAAAAATCGTGAAATCGACGATAGCATCGAGCATTCCCGCCTTTGCAGTGATAGCATCGAGAGATTTCGCGAAGGATTTCATTCCCGCTCGCGAACCAAGAACGAATTTCTTGAAATCTTCCTTTTGTTGTTCATCTAGATCGGTTCGCAAGTCGATGCCTGCGATAGCCTGCTGCAAGAGTTCTGACTTCTGGACGAGCTCGCTAACGTCCACGTGAACTCCAGAACCTCCACCACGAGCCTTGATCCTTTCTTTTACCTGGCGACTATGATCATCGTACCATTGAGAAAAAACCATTTCTTGCTTCGCGTTGATCGTGACGATTCCCATCGTCATCGCGTCAGTTCGTTCAGCGTCTGGAATCGAGAGAACCGCGAGCGTCTCTTGCTTTTGTCGATTCGTCGCGATGACTCTCACGTAACACTTGATCTCGGGAAGGCTGATCTCTTCTGGACTGCAATAGATCAAGGATAGTTTAAGACGTCGGGTGCAAGCGTTGATAGCGTTGACGAGATTATCCATGAGCGTCCCGCTCCCTTCGCCATGCGCTTTTTGAACCTCATCATCGATGCAGACGTTTCCAGGCTTCATTCGCTGCTGGACCGTCGTCATCAAAGAATCGAAGTCGTAGGTCAGGAAAGCATCCATCACTTCTGATTCTGGAGGAAATAGATTGATCGACATTTTATCTTCGAGATTATCTGGATCGACGTGAAACGTCGAGTTTTTCTTGCATTTGGAGAAATACGTCGATGCAAGGCACTGAGCCACCCGAGACTTCCCACTTCCCGTGTATCCTGTAATGCAAGTCATCATCGGCCTGTTCTGCGACACGAGATCGTTCATCCACTCGTCGAACATTTGATTCTGCGTTTCCCCTCGATCAAAATACGCGTTGAGAGCCTTCGCCATCTCTTCGCTCTTCGTGTAAAGCTTGTAAACAGAAACGAGATAGAAAACGTCGGTATCTGGAAAATTCTTCTTGATGCCTCGCTTGAATTCTCTATATTCTTTCCTTTTCGTCGATTTAAAACTCGTGTAAAACAAGGCACGATGACGATTCCTTTTTTCTTGTGGACTAGGAGTCTTCATGTATTCGGCAGGAGTCATCTGCTTGATTTTTTTCGATGACCTGTAATTTTGTAACCAATTTTGGGCTTCTTTCTCGTCTCCTGGCGATTCTGGAGGAGATGAAGGTTGCTGCGACATTTTCACGATCCTATTGGCTTGTTCTTGTCCATTTCTTCATTATCTTGTTCCGATAGCAATCGCTTCACTTCTTCCTCATCTTCCTTCTCCTTCATTGATAATTGAGGACCGTAAACTTCTGAGACGGGTTTCCACTCGTGGGGAATCGATCTTATCGATGTATCGACGATCCTCGCCACGCGTTGCTGGCTAATCTGGAATTGAACGTTCGTCAAGATATCGTAGACTTCTTGAAAATGCTGCATGATCATCGCTGCTGCATTTCTCAAGTCCTTTCCACCGACTCGATCTGATTTAGAGCACCTGATATATTCCAGATAATCGTGAACGCAAGTGGTGAGCTTGATAACCGCTTCGCAAGCGATAGTTTGTTGTCCATCTTCCCAATCTGACATTCCCTTGCAGATAGCATCGGGGTAAGCATCCTTCGACAATTGCACGATGTCGAACGCGAATGATTTCTTGATGCCTTCCTGCGTTCCAATATTACCCAACGTGACGCTTCTAGCAGTCTTGACAGACTCGAAGGTGTCGTGAACGAGTTCGAGGATTCTCTTCTGGCTCGCCGCGATTTCCTCGATTCTTTGCTTGTCTCTTTCAGTAGAATCCATATCGACCATTCAAAGCAAGTTCATCATCCTGAGCAACAGTATCAGGAAGAAAATAGCTAGTCCATATCCGAAGGCAGTGATTCCCCAATAAACTGGAATGTCATCCTTCTTTGGAGTCATTTTTATTCGTCGCATCGTGTTGGATACTCTCTCTTGATATTTTCTCTCGACGCTCAATCCCTTGATAATTCCAGCCATTTCCACGTTCTCGTTCTCGTCATGTTCTGCTTTTGCTTCTCGTAATTGAAGCTGGTCTCCTTCGAGTTTCTTTTCTAGGCGCGTGGCTTGATTGATCACTCCATCGATCGTGACAGCGGCTAATTCTGATTCGCTCATGTCCTTGACGTTCATCTCGTCTATCTTGTCCATTCCCCCGCAATCAACGCATTTGTAAAGGGGAATTTGCTTTCCATCGCTCGGAAATACTTTTTTATAAACTATTTTTACCCTATCCGCATGAGAATGAGGAATAGAGAAACCTCCTACAGGGATCATTATTCGTCGGAGGTCAAGAGCCTGTTTATATGGCGCGTGAAAGGCGATGCAAATTTCTTTATGCTCGTGATATTCTGGCTCTTTTTTATTTGTCCCTGGATTTATCACGGCATTTTTGATGACGAAACAAAGTGGAGTGTCGAGTATCACCGAGACGAGATGCCAGCCTGACCTGTTTTTTGGATTCTCTAATCTCTTTTGATAAACCGATGCTAATGCTTGTATAAAATTCTTGTCATCTGCTTTCTCTTCGAGGACATGCAATATCTCTTCTTCCGTGACTTCTATATCGTGCCATTCCTTCACGCCATGCCATCGCTTCTCATCGAGTTCTCTCGGGTCCATCAAGTTCGCTTCTTCTTCCGATCCTTGAATCGCTTCCTGGAAGTCCTTGTTGTTATAAACGGGAACGATGTGCAAATAATCCATCGATGCCGTGTATCCTATGAAATCAGTTTTCGCGTAGAGACCTCCTAGAATAGTTATGAAAAGCAATATTATGACGATTATTATCCACAATCCACCAAGATGATAATCTTGACCCGTCATTAATTGTATATTGTTCACGCTGAGCCAACAAATAAGTACCCCCATGATTCCGAACATTCCCAGCATCAAGAATCCATTGACCCAATCTATGTGCCTGAAATTATCCTTGAGATTATCTAGGTAATTTTTCGCTTTTGTTTCTAGATCGTCAAATCTTTTTTCTGTCATTCGCACTCGTCCACGTAATATTGATAAATTTCCTTGCATCTATCGCAAAAGGAATCTTTGAGCTTTGATTCGTTCCTGTCTGATGATATTGCAAGTAGCGAACCAGAAATGACGAAGATGGAAAAGGTGACGATCAACGTGATTCCAACGCATTGTATCCAGCCCATAGAGACGAACGAGTATGACGTGAAACTCAGGAAAATCGACATGAAAAGCCACCCTTCCGATATCCAGATAGAGATGCTGAACAATCGTCCAAAGGTCTTTTGATATTGCTCGATGGTCATTGCTATCGAGATATTGCATCGAAAGCCTGATATTTAAGATCAAAAAACGAGCAATTTATTTTAGTTAACCCGAGTTAATTTTGGTTAACTATAATTGCATTTATAAATTAGATGGTGAATTGTAACATCGATAATTCAAGTGATCGACATGCCTAGACGAACGATTTTTAGAGAAGAGCCTCGTTCCAAGAAGTTTTCTAGCATCATTCGCATGAAAACGATTGGAGAAGCAGAAGAAAGCATTCGACAAATGAAGGACGAGTTTTCAGGTGCAGAAAGTCGAGCTAAGCAAATGCACGTGGTAAAGTCTCTCGGTGCAGCAGCGAACATCGCCAAGATAATTAGCAAGAATCCTAGAATCTCTGGTCCTGTTCAAGACGAGAAAGTGAAGATCTCGAAAATGTATCGAGAAGCAGCGTCAGAGTTATCGAAGCAAGTAGAGATGAAATAAAAAAGAGATTTCTTTTTTTTCTTATAAATTCAATCCCACCAGTATCGCCTAGACTTTCCTCCTTTTTCAGGCATGTTCTCGTCTGGTTTTCTTGCTTCCTTGTCGAGATTCAATCTCGCGATAACTTGCGTCTTGACACTCGTGGGAAACGTCATTCCATCGATCGACAGTCTCTCGTCGTTCCTTTGCTTTCCAATGATGTATCCCTCGAATGTTATGTCGGGATGAATTCTGGCTATGTCGATAAGCGTCTTCAATCTTGGTCCTGAATTTCCAGCTTGATTCTTTAGATTCTCTTCGGTAAGGCTTTTAGAGATTTTCAACAATTTAGAACCAGAAATCTCATCAATCCTGTAGAAAGGATCTCGTCCAGAAATCTCCTTCATTCCCAAGTCCTGAAGAATCTTGTCCGTGAATCCTTTTCTCCCGTAATGTCTCGATGGTGTTTTTGCTGGCGTTTTATCTCACTTGAATTTTTTCGATGTCTCTTTCTGAAATTGATTTTAACTTGCTATTCTCGATATTTAAATCAATCGACGCTTGCTGATCGCGCCTTGATACCTGATCTCGTAATCATCCACCTTGCAATCGTGATCCTTGCGCTGGTCGTGAAGCTTCTTGTTGCGAATCGTCTTGAAACTTTTATTGCAGATTCGACAGAACTTGTCGGCGTGATGCTTCACGATCTTGAATATCTTTCCTGGCTTGATGGACACATAGATCACGTTTTAATGAATAGTAGAATGTTTAAGAAGATGAATGAACAAGGATTTATTTGTTGACATCTCGACGCGATTTTTCCTTCATTTAATTTCATTTCATCTCGACTGGATTGTCTCGCTCGTAATAATCGATCATCCTAGAAACGACCTTTCTTCCCTTCAATATCGGCTTTATCTCGCCAGTCTCTCGTTTCTGAAACCAGAGAGATCGCTTTTCCTCTGGAACTCGATTGAAGATATTTGATAGTTGCTCTTCTCGTTCCTTTGCTCTCTCGTTCAAGTGATGGAGAATGTTTTGCATTTCATTATCAAAGTTTTTTCGCATTCCCGATTCAAATTCGAGGGTTCCTAGCTTGTGATGTTGAGACTCGATGATTGCCCAATTATTGTACGAGTTCAACTTCATGGTTCCAACAGCATAATCAGCAGCAACGATAGCATCGTTCTTTGGTGGATCTTGAACGGGATAAAATTTCTTGTCTGGATTCGATTTCCATTGCTCGAACGTGAAGTCAGGAAGCCTTTTAAATCTAGCATCGTTTAACATTTTAACTATATCGCCAATTTCATCGAATTTCTGCATGTTCTCCTTGTCTTTTTTCGTGAGATTTACACGAGACCCGCCATTCCCTTTTTTTGGAATCAAGATGCTCTGCGTTTTCCACTTCTTTTCTCTTTTAGTTTTGCAGACGATAGCTTTCGTGCCTGGAACGTCGAATTTCTCTCCTGAATAATCAGTGTGCGATAAATCAACTGTGCGAAATGTTTTATTCTTGCATTTCTCAGGCAGGAATTGCCTGTGACGCTCATATTTCGATGTCTTGTAAGGCATTTCATTTCACTTCTACTCTTGCTCCCCTTTCTACGTGCAAAGTCTCCTTCACGGGTCCAGCGATCCTGCCACGTGATTGTTCCTTGCGAACCACCACCCCCGTGAACTCTGCGATGATCTTTCCCGTCGAGGCGTCTTTTATCTTGACGTGATATTGTCGAGGCATGTTTTTATCACTAATTTATTTGAATCGTCGCTCGTATTCTATCTTTTCCGAGAACATATTTCGCGAGCGCGTAACGATGATATCCATCTACTAGAACATTTCCTTTTAACAATCGAACGGGAGGCCAATTTTCATAACCTATTTCCATCAATCCTTCATATCTTGTTTTGTCAATCTTGCTTGGCTTGAGCACTTGCTCTTTTGAAATTTCCCAAGGGACATGTAATTTTACATCAGCTAATTTAACCATGATGGGATTTGAATATTTTGCTTCCCATAGATTCGATTTTTTTTCCTTCATTTTATCATCAAAACCTGTGACTTTTACCATGCAATTTGAATGATGTTTCAAAGAACAGGATATATATTAGCAATATCAAGGGTATAACGAGCAAGAAAATGATTCCTATCGTTGTCCCGAGAAATCGAAGAGAGATGACGAGGCTCATGGCAGCGAGAATCCCGATCACGATCGCGAAATGCACCGCCTTGACTCGGGCGATCATCATCACCAAAATTGCTGCGACGAACAATATCGCATAGATGATACCAGGAACGTAATACCAATAAAATAATTGCTCTTCGGGACTCATCGGAATTCCTGTGCTTTCTCGCCAGAAGAAAATGAAATCACTGAACGGGTCAGCAGTTATCTCTCCGAACAACGCTCCCAGGAGAAAAGCAATGATGAATGACCACGTGATCTTTCTTTTCTTGCTCTTGGTCATCTTTAATCATCATGTACGAGAAAACGTGTTATGATAATCAAAATGATGTGGAGAACGATATTAACGATCATGTACGTCAGGAGAAAATTCACGTCGATGTACCATGAATGTTCTATCAGGACGAAGAGACTTCTCCCTCCCGTCAATACAAAGCAAATGAGTATGACGAAAGCAAATGAGAATATCAAGGCTCTTCCTATCATCATTGTTATGGATCTCCTGATGTTCTTGAATGCTGGTTTTCCTAGCGTTCTCCTGACAAGTCCACCTGATATGTAACTAACGATGTACGTCGCGAATGTCAGGAAAAATAACAGGAAATTGTCGTGAATCGAGAATTGAAATATAAGGGGTAAAACTAGAGAAAATATTGGAATGACAAGCAATGCTGACAATTGCCACGCGTTCATTCTCTTGTTGTTCATCTGATTATTCGTCTCTTCTTTCCTTTCTTTTTTCTCCTGGTCAAGAAAATGATGAGAATGAATATGAACATCGATGCAATGGCTGCGATGAGGAGACCATTTTCTAGGAAGATCGTCGCGAGTGGATTGATCACGATGCCTCCGCCTTCATCATCGTCACCGCCTCCTCCCTCTTCTTCTGGAATCTTTATTATTCTCGTGATCGTGGTGTCCAGGAAACCAAATTCGTTATATATCAATATATCTAGTTGATAATTCGTGTCCACTGATAATCCCTTGATCAAGAAGTACTTGTTCGCATCCCCCGTAAAGTTCTTGATCAATTCTGCATCCCAATAGAATTCAGTGAATGCGGTGTTTTTAGAAGAGTAATCGATTTCTATTTCCTTATCGTACTTGTTTATCGTGATCTCGAAGAAGTAATTTACTGGTTCTGGAATCTCTTCGATGATGAATATAACTATCGTCACGTTTTGATAAGAAGCATTTCCCGTCGATAGAATGTTGAACGCGAACGAGACGTTTCCCAATCCTCCAGATGGAATGTTCACGTCGTGGCTCGCGTTTCCAACATAAAACGTTTCGTTGATGAATGTTCCATTGAGTGATAACCTTGCTTTGAATCCTCCCGAGAGGCTCGTCGCGATCGAAACATGATCGATGTCATCGAGAAAAATAGTTCTCGGATAAATGATCGAGAACGATGGAGCGGTTATGTAAACCTCTAATTTCGTCATGTTAATGAATTCCATGGTGAAAGAAATGTTCTTGTAGAATGTCAGGTTGTCATAGAAGGATTCCACGACGATGTTGAATGTCGATATTTCATTTGACGTGATGTTTAACGATGCTGAAGTCTTGTTGGAGAAAGTGCAGTTCCAGGTCCCGTTCACGTAAATTATTATTTGGGAGACGTGGAAAAGATCGAAGGATGCCCGAGCAACATTGCCAATGTCTGTCTCGTTATTGTAGGAAACGACGATAGATGGATTGTAAATGTAACTCTGATTCGTGATAGTCGTTCCATTGAAGAAACTAACCATGAAAGTGATGTTTTTATAGAATGTCAGGTTCTCGTGGAAGACTTCTATCGTCATGTTAAAGGATTGAATGATAGATGAATTCAGGCCAAAATTCACGTTTGATGGATCATCGAATGTCGAATTCCAGGTCCCGTTCACGTAAAACTTTAACCTCCCTATTTTTAGACAAGTTGCGTTGATCCACGCTGTTCGAGTGATGTTCTGGGTTCCTTGATAAACGATATTGATGGATGGCTCGATGATGTAATGATCTATCCTCGTTCCATTGATGAAATCTACATCGAATGACGAGTTCTTGAACATGTATCCCGTTTGATTGTAAAAGACGAGATTCATCTGGAACGTGCAAGGAACGGGCGAGTATAGACTAAAATTATGGGTCGTTGGATTCGAGATAGTAGTGTTGAGCGTTCCGTTCACGTAATATTTCAAGGTTCCGACATGATCACAAGTGACGTTGATCCATGCTGTTCGAGTGATGTTCTGAATCAATTGAGCTAGTATCTCGTATTTTGGCTCGTGAATGAAATTTAATATCGTCCAGTTGAAGAATTCTATGTTTGCAGTGAAATTCTTGTAAAATGTCAGGTTCTCGTGAAACATCTCGATGATTATATCGAACGATTGTGGAGAGCTCGTGGTGATGTTGAAATTTATCGATGATAATGGGGCATCGTGGGTCTGGTTCAGGATATCACCGACATAAATGTTTATCTTCCCTATTTGTTCGCATGTAATGTTAAGCCAGGCTAGCTTGCTAATGTTTTGATATGTTTGATACACCATGTTAAAAGATGGTTCTTGAATAACTATTTGAGTTCCATTGAAAAAATCGACGAGGAGACTCATGTTCTTGTAGAATGTAAGGTTCTCGTAGAATATTTCTATCGTCACGTTGAATGTTTGAACGATGCTAGAATTTAATTGAAGTTCTATGGAGGAAGGATCGTCCGTCGTCGAATTCCAAGTTCCATTGATATATATGCTTATTTTTCCGACGTGATCGCAATCAATGTCGATCAATGCTGGAATCGTTATGTTCTGGAGATCATTGTACGCGATCGATATAGATGGGATGTACTCGTACTTTATCAATGTATTTCCATTATAGAATTCGACGATCGCAGTGAAATTCTTGTAAAACGTCAGGTTCTCGTAGAAGATCGATATCGTGACGTTGAATGTTTGTACGATGCTGGAATTTAATTCGATGCCTGCCTGCGTTCCATTCGTCGTCGAATTCCACGTTCCATTCACGTAGAATTTTATCTGCCCGACATGATCGCAACTCGCGTTGACAAAGGCAGGTTGAGTTATGTTTCCTCTTGATTGATAAGAAATAGAGACTTCTGGATCGTGAATGTATTCCTTGATGATCGTCCAGTCATCGAATTTCAATCCTATGCTGAAGTTATTGTAAAATGTTGAATTCTCGTGAAACAATTCTATCGTCACGTTGAACACATCTGGTATGTATGAAGTCAAATAGATGATGATCGGAGAGCTCGTGTCATTGTACGTCGTGATGTTCGTCGTCATGTTATACCAGGAATATACGTGCAATTTCATCATTCCTAAATTCTCTGCGATCACGATCACGCATGAATTTGTCGTTATGTTGCTGATCAATGATGCCCCGATGAACACGGATGGTTGTTCTATGTAAACAAACGTTGGGTTTATAAAATTGATCGTGCTCGTCACGTTCTTGAAAAACGTGGAATTTATGTACGTGAATCTCATTGTCACTTGAAGCGTTCTCATGGAGCTTGAGTAGAATGACTTGTTAACGGAAACGGGATTTGAATGCGTTGAATTCCAAGTCCCGTTCACGAAAAACTTGAGTTCTCCGACATTAGAGCAACTAACGTTTACCCACGCGTTGTTGTTGACGTATTGCTTTCTATCTGAAATTATATTGATGATCGGATTCTGAACATATAATATGTCCTTCACGTAAGATACAGAGAATGTCTTGTTCTTGCTTGCCACATTCCCAGCATGATCTATGGCATATATGTAAAAATTGTAGGTTCTATTCGTGAAGTAGGACGTGTAATTGAATGATGTCGATGCTCCATTCGGGACTTGTATTTGATTGTATCCATTCGTGTATTGCCCGTAAGAATTGTTGAGAAACGTGTCTGAAATCGTTGTCGTGATAGAAAGTGGTACCGTATTGTTTAGAATCCCTGGAGAAATATTGATCGTTCCAATCGTGGGTTTTGTATTGTCGATCCACACCCATTTCATGTCGTTCCACCAGACTCCAGCAAAATCCTTGATCCTGGCTGTCAAGTTATATTTACCATCTGTCTTCGTGCTGGAATTGAATGCGTAGGTGTCCACGAGAGAATAATCACGATCGTTTGAGATGACTTGCGTTGACGTGTAATAAAGTCGGAGATAATCGACGTTGATCTGCATTTCATCGTCGGCATTAGTGTCACGGCAATAGATCCTTATCCAAAATGATTTGTCGATCGTGCCAAGGTTCGCTATTGCTGAACAAGACGTGTTACCCGTTGCCCATGCGTTTTCCGTGAGGGTTGCTAGCGTTTGCCATGTCGAGTCTGACGTTCTCCAATACTGAATGACTTTATCGTTTACCGAGCTTTGCCGTGTTAGCTGTATTCTCCATTCTAGCCAGGTCGCGTTTATATATGACGTGTCGAATCCGCCCGTTCCGAAACAAAATTGCTGGTTTATGAATTCATCCCAATCTACCGGAACCCCGAGCAACCACGCAACGGCGACAGTCTGGCTTTGACAATAAAGATAATTCGTGTCAGCAACATCGCAATATCGCAAGTTCCCGGCCTGGTTTTCGCCTTGCGTGAGCGTCGAGTAATCAGCATACCATCGATCGTTAATGAACTGCCTCGGATGCGCCGCGGAATTAAGCAATGTGCCGTTTAAACGAAGCTCGTAATTTTGAATTGTTTTATTAGTGTAAACGTTGATATTTTTCACTCCTGATATATACGTGGGAGAATCGACCACGACACTATTATGAAAACTCGTGTCGATAAATTTTGCCTGAACATCATTAATCCTAAACAAAGTTATGAATGTAGAGAGGAAAACAATGATGATGATTCCAAATGCTCTTTTTTTCATCTCGAAAATCTCGAATCATCGATCGAAATCGTGTTTATATGAATATTTTTTATCTGGATGATAAACTTATCTATTGAATAATAGATCGAACGTCAATGCAGATAATATTATCGTTATTCCCGTTATGAGAACGAAAATACCTATATCTCTTAAAATATACGTGGAAAACATTGCTGGAGCTATGAAAATCGTCGAAACAGAAAGATCGAATCCTGGATAGTTGAACATCGTTATCGCGGAAAGGATGATGAGAAAGAATATCGTGAAGGAATCCGAGCAAGCCACTACTATATACTTGTTCTTGTCCTTTTCTCCCGCTGATGAAATGTACGCGATTCCGAAACTTCCTAGCAAGATGGTTTGATAAATCAAGAGCACGTAATTGATCGATGTTATCGATTGAACATAACCAGACTTGATTCCACTCTCGACCATTCCATCGATGAGATCGGTTGCTCCAGCCTCAGAAATTGGAAAAATGACGATCGTAGAAATAGCTACTGTTATTATGGTCGTCAAAGTTTTGCTAGCCGTTTCTTTTCACCTGTCATAGTTATCGAAAATGGTTCGAGCAACATCTGAAGCATCTGCGATTTTTTTAAAACTTTTAGTATGGCCTTGCATTGATCGCAGATTCGACGAGAATCTATTTCTTTGTCACACCATGCACAAGGCATCATTTTCTCCTCAAGGAATCGTAGAAGGAGGGAGTCCCGTTGGCCATATCGATGATAAAAAGGCTCCCAGGAATAATATAGCAAAAACTCCAGCGATGATGATGATTATGAATCTAGCTATGTGACTATAATCTTTGATCACGTCTTCTTCTTGATTTTCCATTTCTTTTGTCATTCTATCATTCCTTTTATTTAAATTAAATAAAGCAACGTGCAATTTATCAAATGAGGTGCAGCGAAGAAATTATTTATCGCATGAGCTGCTGCTGGAACTGAAGGGTCTCTAGTCCAGACATAGAAAAACGCCATGATCGCTCCCGTGATTGCCGTCGCGATCATCATTTCTGGAAATGTCAAAGCGTAGACCTGATAATGCGCCAGGCTGAACATCGCAGCAGAAACGATAATTCCAGCCACATCTCCAATCAATGTCTTTCTATTTGAATTTCCTTTTTCTAAAAACGATTGCACCACAAAAAACGAAGATCCTATTATCAAGAGAGCAAGCCTGATTCCTATATCTCTCACGAGAGCATTTAATGACGTGACGACGATTATTCCAGCTAGGATGACGAAACTAATAGATTTCCTTCTAGATTGAAAAGCTAGAATCGTCGCGTTCACGAGAAGGACTCTGTAATAAAATTCTTCTCCGATTCCAATCGCAACATAGAAGAGATATATTTCTACAGCAATCACTTGATATTTTGCTTTACCTAGCGAGAAGATGATGTTCACGATCAAAATGAGAACCGTCGTCAATATCATAGATATCGTTATCTTGAACGACGCGGGAATTCTAATCTTGAAAAACCTAAAATTTATCGTTCCAGGTCCTAGGTCAGTTTGCTTTTTAACGTACACGAGACGACGACTCGCGAAAAAAGCGAGGACGGGGGACATGAGACCGAGAATGTACGCGTTGTTTATGAAGAATGCTTCGTTTGGATGCAATGACATTTCGAGAATAGCGACTCCTATAGCGAACGACGCGAAGATTATTCCTATTTTAGTCAAATAAAGCGTAGATTGTTTTACTTGCATTTTTTATCAACTCCTGACGATCCATGACTTGCTCGTGGTCGGTTTCTTTATTTTTGATTTAGATTTTCCTGTTATACCAAATTTGCTTCCAAGAGATGCGACGAGGAAAGGAATCCCTATCCCGAGACCAATAGCCATGAACACGAGAATGTTATCGACTGGATTAGGGACATAATAATTCGGAGGCTCGACGAGTAATGCAGTCGATAACATT
>JADDYB010000371.1_pt1 | contig 14147 bp, 12 predicted proteins | sample 8641941 | NCBI WGS metagenome assembly JADDYB01 (sample SAMN16275377, study PRJNA637457) | freshwater sediment metagenome | isolation source: Lake Kineret sediment | place: Israel: Lake Kineret | collected 2013
TTTCGCTACAGCGGTAAATCAGGCTCCTGAGATAGCTAGCAAGGGAAAAGCAGGGGAAGTACAGCATATTGTCCTCGAGTTAAAAATCATTACCGATATCTGTATTGTTGGTCATCCAAACTCGGGGAAATCCACTTTATTATCTGCGATATCGAGGGCCAAACCTGAAATTGCCGATTACCCCTTTACCACCCGCCAGCCAGTTTTAGGAGTTATGTCAGACGATAGGAAAGACTTTATTGTTGCCGAGATCCCTAGCCTTGTTGAAGGTGCTCATCTTGGCAAAGGATTGGGAAACGAGTTTCTACGCCATGCGGAAAGAACCAGGTTGCTGATTTATTTATTGGATGGCAGTTCTCAGACCATCATTGATGACTTCAGCACATTGGATAAAGAGATAGCCTTATACAAGGACTTAGCGTACAAGCCAAAAATTGTGGCGGTAAATAAGATAGATTTGCCTGAGGTTCAGGTTCGTTTGCCTGAGGTCAAGCCATACCTTGCTAGGCTTGGGATGCCTGTCTTTTACATCTCTGCAGTTAGCGGCCAGGCTGTGTTAGAATTGGTTAGGAAAGCCAGGGAAATGGTGTACCAGGCAAGCCAGGATGAGGAAATAATTTCGCAGACACCATTAGCGGTATTCCATCCCAAGCCGAGAAAGTAAAGAAGTGAATATAGGCGTTCTTGGGGGTACATTTGACCCTATCCATATAGGTCACCTTATTGTTGCTGAGGAAGCAAGAATAAAGTTAGGGTTTAAGGAAGTTCTTTTCGTGCCTGCTGGGCAGCCCTGGCTTAAGCCGGACCGTAATATTACCCTGGCAGTCCACAGGGTAGAGATGGTGCGCCGTGCCATAGCTGACAACCCTCATTTTAAGCTTTGTACTCTCGAGGTAGAGCGCACCGGTCCCTCTTACACCGTGGATACTCTGACAATGCTACGAAAGCAGCTAGGCAGTGAAGCAGGTCTTTTCTTCATTCTCGGGCGTGATACCTTAGCCGAGTTGCCTTTATGGAAAGAACCGGAGAAATTAGTTCAATTATGCAGGCTGGTGGTTGCCCCTAGATTAGGGGCAAAAGATTTGAAGCACTTAGAAACAGCAATACCCGGGCTGCTGGACAAAGTTATTCAGCTCAAGATGCCTGTAATTGGGATTAGCTCCTCAGAAATCCGCAAGCGTATAGCTCAGGGGTTGCCTATTCGTTATCTGGTGCCCGCTGAGGTAGAAGAATATATAACAGAACGCAAGATATATCCAATATCTGAGAGATAAATAACGTACGAGTATAGCCGCCGCATAGCGTCAGTTTGGATGTATAATTATCGTATCGAGATTCACTAGCAAATTATCCCAATATCACACAACCACTTGGGTCTGGGAAGCCCAACGACTAAATATCGAGGTTTCTCACGCTTTGAGCATGGGCCTGGATGAATCTTTTACGAGGCAAAACTTCATCGCCCATTAGCATACGAAAAGCCTCGTCCGCGGCTATGGCATCCTCTACCTGTACTTTAAGCAGGGTTCTGCTGGCGGGATTCATAGTCGTCTCCCATAGTTGTTCAGGGCTCATTTCCCCCAGCCCTTTATATCTCTGGATTTCTACTTTATCTGCTTTAAGTGCTTTGAGTTTTTGTTCCTTTTCCTGCTCAGAATAAAGCCAGGACTCCTGTTTACCGGACTTGATGCGGTAAAGGGGTGGTTGGGCAATGTAGAGATAGCCCTGGTTAATTAGCTCCGTCATATGGCGGTAAAAGAAGGTAAGGAGCAAAGTACGAATATGTGAGCCATCAACATCGGCATCGGTCATGATGATTACTCTGTGGTAGCGAAGTTTAGAGCTATCAAATTGTTCGTCAGCACTTGCTTTTAATGCTGTGACGATGGCTCTTAGCTCTTCATGTTCTAGAATTTTATCTTTGGCAGCTTTCTCCACATTAAGTATTTTGCCTCTGAGAGGGAGAATGGCTTGAAAAGCGCGGTCTCGCCCTTGTTTAGCTGAGCCGCCGGCTGAGTCACCTTCAACCAAGTAAATCTCGCATTTTGCGGGCTCTTTCTCTGAACAATCAGCTAGTTTCCCGGGCAGAGTTGATGTTTCGAATCCAGTCCTCTTTAAAACGAGGTCACGAGCTTTACGTGCCGCCTCTCTGGCCCTGGCGGCAGTGAGGCACTTCTCTATGATTGCCTTGGCCTCGTTGGGGTGTTGCTCGAGGTAGAGTGACAAGCTATTTGCTACAGCAGATTCAACCTGACTTTTTACCTCGGGATTTCCCAACCTTGCTTTAGTTTGCCCTTCAAACTGGGGCTGGGGTAGCTTTACGCTGATGATGGCCGCTGATCCTTCGCGCACATCTTCTCCGGTTAAGTTCGGGTCATTATCCTTTAACAATTTTGTATTCCGAGCATAATCATTGAAAACCCGGGTTAATGCTGAGCGGAAGCCGGTAAGGTGGCTGCCTCCGTCTCTGGTATTGACACAGTTAGCGAAGGAGATAGTGGATTCGATGAAGCTATCGTTATATTGTAGAGCTGCTTCTATTACGGTGCTATCTATCATGGTTGAGATATAAATAGGGTAAGGGTGAACAACAGCTCTATTTTTATTCAGGCGGCGAATATAACTGGCTATTCCACCATCGAAGTAGAACGCTTTATCTTGATTGTTTCTCTCGTCTTTAATAGTTATTTCTACCCCTTTATTCAGGTAAGCTAGTTCCCTTAATCGCTGGCAGGCCACGTCGAAATCGTAGGCAATGTCCTCGAAGATTTCCTTATCAGCAAGGAAGGTAATTGAAGTGCCTGTGTCCTGGGCGTCGCCAGCAATTTCTATGTCGCCCTTGGGAACCCCTTGGTAATATTCTTGGCAGTAGATTTTCCCTTGGCGTTTAACCTCAGCTTTAAGCCAGGACGATAAGGCATTTACTACAGAAGCGCCAACGCCGTGGAGACCACTGGATACACCATAGACATGATTGCTAAACTTGGCTCCGGCATGCAGGCGAGTCATGACTGCTTCCAGGGCCGTGATATCTTGTCCCGGGATAGTATCAATAGGGATACCTCGTCCATTATCAGTTACAACAACGCTATTATCCTCATGGATTGTTATTTCAATATGGTTGCAGCAGCCAGCCATGGCTTCGTCTATGCTGTTATATACTATCTCGTAGAGAAGTTGGTGTAATCCATGTCGATCGGTGCCGCCAATATACATTCCCGGTCGTAAGCGTACAGCCTTGATTTCATCTAAAATTTGGATATCTTTGGCGGTATATTCTCGGTTTGGGGCTTCAGACATAATTAATTCACAATCTCATTTTGTGGAGGGCAATAAATAAGGAGTACCAGCGAATTCAAACTTTTTTTTCAAAGTTAGCAGTGCTAACATTTAGACAATTGATATTATTATAGCATATCTGCGACAAGGCTGCATTCAAGACTGTTTAGCAACCCTATATTTTGCTATTCTGAGCCGCAGACAAGAATCATGGAGAAAATTCTCTCGTTCGCCATATTCAGAAGAACGAGCGGAGAGCAATGGTTTGACGATTAATTAGTTACTTCTGGAAAAACGAAGTTCTTAAGGGATAACTAGTTATACTTCTTTGGGCGTTAAATTTTATTTCGAAGCGTGCTGGCTAATTCAGCTAACGGAATGATTTTCTGTTCTCCGTTTCTCATGTCCCGCAACATCACATTTCGCTGGCTAATCTCTTGTTCGCCGAGGATAAGGGCATAGGCAATGCCTAAGGAATTAGCCTGTCTCATCTGCCCTCTCAAGCTCTTATCACCTGTAGCCATGATAACAGCAATACCAGCTTTACGTAGCTCCGAAGCAATCTTCATCGCCTCGATCTTGGCTTCTTCTTCCAGGTAGGCGATGAAAGCATCAGGCTTGGGCAATGGCGGTATATCTAATTTCTGTTTCTTTAGGTTCAATATTATTCTCTCTAGGCCGGCTGCAAAGCCCACCGCCGGAGTTGGTTTTCCTCCTAATTCCTCGATGAGGTCATCATAGCGACCACCTCCGCCAAGCGTGCTTTGCCCTCCTTTATCTCGAGGTTCAACCTCGAACACTGTCCTGGTGTAATAGTCTAGGCCACGGACCAATCTAGGATTCAATTGAAAGGGGATGCTCATGGCCCCTAAATATTTTTGAACCCTTTGGAAGTGGAGTTGGCATTCAGGGCATAGATAATCGGGAATTTTCGGTGCGTTTTTAGCTATCTCCTGGCAAGAATTTTGCTTACAATCAAGCAGGCGTAGCGGGTTCTTGACCAGCCTGACTTTGCAGTCAGGGCAAAGACGGTCTGTATAACCTGCATAATGCTGCCTCAGTACTTCTAAATACCCGGGGCGGCAAAGCTTACAACCAATGCTATTGAGTTGAATAGAAAATCGAGAGAGCCCTAGCGAATAAAAGAATTGTCGGGCCATTTCAATTACTTCTGCATCGAGGGTGGGGTCGGCCTCCCCTAATGCCTCAAAGCCAAATTGGTGATGCTGGCGGTACCTCCCAGCTTGGGGGCGCTCATACCTGAAGACCGGTCCAATGTAATAAAGCTTCACGGGTTGAGGTAAGTTAAATAATCCATGCTCTAGGTAAGCTCGGCAAACTGCCGGTGTTCCTTCTGCCCTTAAAGCCAATTCTTGTCCACTTTTATCTTCGAAGATATACATTTCCTTGTCGACGATATCTGTTCCCTTAGCCGCAGTTCTAGTGAAAAGCTGGGCATCTTCGAATATCGGCGTGCTCAATGGTTGGTAACCATAAAGCTGGCATAAGGAAGTAGCCTTTTCCTCTACGTATTTCCAGTAGGCATATTCTTGGGGTAGGATGTCGAATGTTCCCCGAGGTGCTTTATGCAAAGAAATCCTCCTTATCGCCTTTTAGTTTACCATATTTGTTATAGTGGTTTGCAGAGATGGTGACATAAAAGTCATTGTGAGATGCTCTGTCAGTCTGTCATTACGGGGAGTATAACGACAAAGCAACCCCAAAATAATTACGAAATTCTTCGCCACGATGAAACTGGAGCTCGGAATGGCAAGGAGCGAAGGGCTGGCAATGACATTAAAAATTGCGGTGGGATTTTCATGATTAACCATAATTTGCGTTACTTTTGCTATTGCAGTATTATGAATTAGATGGAAGTTAATGCGATTATAGAACAAGCTAGCGCTTACCTGCCTGTTGATAAAATAGCTCTGGTTAAGGCAGCGTACGAATTCGCTTCTAAAGCACACCAAGGGCAAGTACGTAAAACAGGCGAGCCTTATTTAGAACATCCTTTAAATACGGCTATGGTCTTGGCGGAGTTTCACCTTGATGCTGAAACCTTAGCTGCTGCCTTATTGCACGATGTCCCCGAAGATTGTGGTGTATCGTTAGATGAAATCGAAGCCAACTTTGGTTCACAAGTAGTTAAACTGGTTGATGGAGTTACGAAACTGAACAAGCTTACAAGTCGGGCTCAAGCGAGGGAAACGAAGTCAAAAGTTCAGGCAGAAAATTTGCGCAAAATGCTCCTGGCTACGGCTGAAGACCTACGGGTGGTTCTTATCAAATTGGCAGACCGGTTACATAACATGCGTACACTCGGTGCTTTACCCGCAGAGAAACGACGTACGATCGCCCAAGAGACCCTGGACATATATGCTCCCCTGGCGCACCGTTTAGGTGTAAGAACGGTGAAATGGCAATTAGAGGATTTAGCTTTTCGTTATCTGGAGCCGCGTTTGTACCATCGAATTGCTCGTTTGATAGCTGGAAAACGGGCCGAAAGGGAAGGCTTCATAGCTGAGGTGAGTGAGATACTATGCCAGGAATTAGACAAGGCTGGTATACAAGCTAAGGTTTATGGCAGGCCAAAACATATTTACAGCATATATCAAAAGATGGGCAAGTATGATGCGGAGGGCAAGAATTTTGGGGATATCCATGACCTTTTTGCATTACGTGTGTTGGTGGAATCAGTTTCAGATTGTTATAAGACATTAGGGGTGGTTCACAATTTCTGGCGTCCTATACCTGAAGAGTTCGACGATTTTATTGCTAATCCCAAGGATAATGGCTATCAAGCTTTGCATACTACGGTAATGTGTCAAGGCAAAACACCACTAGAAATACAAATTCGGACCCATGATATGCATCGGGTCAATGAATATGGGGTGGCTGCGCACTGGCTCTATAAAGAAGGGAAGTCAGGTGAGCGGTTGATTGATGAAATAGCTTGGCTGCGTCAGATTGGTGATTGGAGGGAGGAGCTTGATAGTGAAGAATTTCTGGAATCTGTTAAAACCGATATTCTCGTAGATCGAGTGTTTGTCTATACCCCTAAGGGGGAAATAAAAGAGTTGCCCAGGGGTGCTACACCTCTAGATTTCGCCTTTCGAATTCATACGGACTTGGGCTTTAAATGTATTGGCGCGAAAGTGAATGGAAGGCTTGAACCATTGAATTATACTCTTAAGAATGGCGATGTGGTGGAGATTATGGCCAGCAAAGCAGATAAAGGCCCTAGTCTAGACTGGCTTAATCCCGAGCTTGGTTATATTAAGACGTCTCATGCACGAAGCAAGGTTAGGCAATGGTTTTATAAACAAGAACGAAGTCAAAGTATTGAAGCCGGCAAGCAAATTTGGGATAGGGAGCTTAAGAGATTAGGCATCGGTTTGCCCAGTGTTGACAAACTAGCGCGTCTACTTGACTATAACGACACAGATGACCTTTTTGCTGCCTTGGGCAGTGGCAACATCAATTCTTCTCAAATAATGCTTAAATTAAGCGGAGAGCTGGAGCCAACTGAAGAGGGGGTTGAAGTTCTGCCTTTGCGGAAGGTCAGCCCTGTGAGTATTAACGTATTAGGTGTGGGGGACTTACTGACTCGTTTGGCTAATTGCTGTCATCCTTTGCCTGGGGATAAAATTATTGGGTATATTACTCAAGGCCGGGGTATCACTGTGCACCGCAGGGATTGCCCTAATATTGTCAATGAAGAGGAAAAAGAAAGGTTGATCAGTGTAGAATGGGGTGATGTGGCGCAGGTTTACCCGGTGATGATTCAGGTTGATGCTTGGGATAGAGTTGGCCTTGTTCGGGATATTAGTGCTATTATAGCCGAGGAGGGGGTAAATCTGAGTGAGGTAAACATGAGTAACCACCGTGATGATAATGTGACACTGCATTTTACCTTGGAGGTGAAAAGTGCCGCTCAGCTAAGTAAAATAATATCTAGAATTTATTCAGTCTGGAACGTAGTAAGTGTAACGAGAAAGGGGGAAATAAGTGTCAACTAGTAAGCAGAGTAATAAAGTCGCCAGGACAGTAGAAAGAAAACGATTACGGAATCGCTTAGTGCGCCGTAGTGTTAAGACATATATAGGTCAAGCAAAAGCTTCAGCTGATGCCGGGGAAGAATCGGCGTCTCAAAAAACAATGCTGGCTATGAGTAGTTTAGATAAAGCAGTGAGCAGAGGGATTATTCATAGAAATAAAGGCGCCAGGCTTAAGTCTCGCTTAATTAAGAAGCTCAATAAGAAGTAGTCAACTAGTCAACAGGTAACTTATGGCTATTAAGTTGCTCTCGCCAAAGCAGGAACGAATTATCAACTTTGTCACCGAATTTTTGAGTGACAAAGGTTATCCTCCTACTATTAGAGATATTGCTGCTGGATGTGGGATAAGCTCTACCTCGGTGGTGACCTATAACCTGAACAAATTAGAACAAGCCGGATATATTCGCCGCCACAGTGACATATCTCGGGGAATTAAATTCTTAGCCCCACAGCAAAAAGGAAGGAAACTTGTTTATATTCCCATAGTCGGGGTGATAGCTGCTGGCGAGCCTATTCCTGTTCCTGACACAGGCAATATTATTTCTAATGAGAGTTTAGAAGTCAGTAAGGAGTTAGTTCGCGGCAAGCAAGATATTTATGCCCTTCGAGTGAAAGGCGACTCCATGCTGGATGCTTTAATAGGGGATGGGGACATAGTTTTAATGGACTATGTGAGCGGTGCTGAGAATGGCGATATGGTGGCAGTCTGGCTTAAGGAAGAGCAAGAGGTCACACTTAAGAGGTTTTTCGCTGAGTCAAATCGTATCCGCCTGGAGCCAGCGAATAGTCAAATGAAACCCATTTATACTACTCCAGATAATGTTGAGATTCAGGGGAGAGTAGTGGCTGTGATACGGCGTATATCATAAGTTATGAAATGCAAAAAGCAAGGATAAAAATGCAAAATTACAAAGGAAAATTTAAAAATAAGTCCAGCCCTTTTAATTTTTAACATTTGATTTTTGGTTTAATACGATGCTGTCCCAATTCCAAACGGTAGGGCAAGCTCTCTTTACTCAAGGATTGGTTTCTCCTCAAGGAGGTAATCTCAGCGTCAAACTTGGGGAGCATCTGGTTATTACCCATCGGGGCAGCGCTTTGGGCTCCATTCAGGAAGGGGATTTGGTGGAGACTGGGGTAAATAAGAACAATCGGGCGACACCCCTAGCTTCAAAAGAACTAGAAGTTCATCGCTGTATCTATAAAAACACCTCGGCATTGGCAGTGGTTCATGCTCATCCACCCTACGCTGTTGCCTTGTCCTTCACGGAAAAGGAGATTGTACCCTGCGACTTAGAAGGGCAGGCTTTGTTGTCTAAAGTGCCTATTTTAAGTGTAGAAAAGGTGATGAAGCCGGGAGGACTTGCCGATGAGATAGCCAGGCTGATGGCAGAGTACAGAGTGGTTTTAGTGCGAGGGCATGGAAGTTTTGCTGCCAGCCAGTTGTTAGAGGAAGCCTATTACTATACTGTTGTCTTGGAGCAGAGTTGCCGCCTGCTCTACCTGCTCAAAGCTTTACGGGTAGAGCCAGGGATAACTTCCGTTTAAGAAATCCTGTCCTGAGCCTGTCGAAGGATCGCCTATACCTTTACGGCTTTAGGCGAAACCGGGTAATACCAATCGGGGTATTTAGGGTTTCTTCCCAGCATAACTTCGGCGAAAAGCTTTTGTAGTTTGGCGGTCATTTTGCCAATCTTGCCCGTGCCTATCGGGCGATGGTCGATTTCTAATATGGGCGCTACATTAGCTGCCGTCCCGGTAAAGAAACATTCTTCAGCCACATAAAGTTCGCTTCTGTCAACTTGTCGCTCAATTGTATCTATGCCTAACTCATTTTTAGCTAATTTTATGACCGTGTCCCTGGTGATGCCCAGGAGGATGTTATCGGATGAAGGAGGAGTTATCAATTTCCCACCTAAAACGAGAAAGATATTCTCACCACTGCCCTCGGAGACATGTCCATCTTGAGTTAGTAATATTGCTTCATCAAAGCCATTTTCCCAGGCCTCGGTTTTGGCTAAAGCGCTGTTAACATAGATGCCACAAATCTTGCCTCGAGGTGGAATCATGGTATCATCCACGCGACGCCACGATGAGGTACAGCAACGAACACCATTATCGGCATCAAGATAAGGGGGTAGGGTAGCCACGACAATAAAGAAATCATCTTCCAGGTTGTGGAGACGCACTCCTATAGCCTCGGAGCTTTTATAGGCAAAAGGACGGATGTATACATCTTCCTGGTAGCCACTTCTGACCAAAAGCTCTCCGGTCAATTGGCAAAGCTTATCAACGGGGTAGGGAAGATTTATTTTCAGGATGCGGCAGCCCTCAAGCATGCGTTTATAGTGGTCTTGGATTCTAAAGAGGCAAAATTTTTCCTTCCTGCTGTCCCAGTTACCGCGAATGCCCTCGAAGCAAGCGGTGCCGTAGTGGAGAGCATGGGTCAGGATCCCGATTTTGGCTTCGGATAGCGGTATAAATTGTTTGTGGAAAAAAGCATAAGGTGGCATACTTCTCCTTTCTATTATAGGTAAAGGTAGTCAATTATACTGGGTATCGTGAGTCCAAAACAACCCCCCGTTTGTCGTTGCGAGGGCGAAGCCCGTGGCAATCTCATCGCCTAAATCCCAAAATCCAACCTCTAAACAAACCCCTCTGAAATGCAAACAGTAAAAAATAAAAGTGCAAAATGACAGAGCAACGGAGAATATAAAATTAAAATGTAAAAAGAAAAGATGCGGGGAAAGGCATAGCCTTTTTAAGTTTTGATTTGTCATTTTTATTTTTGGCCTTTAATTTTTGAATTTGTTTGGGATTTAGGCTTTCCTGTTCTCTTAGCTGCTCTCAGGAAAAATGCCGTTGCCTGTTATTATCGCCGTCGGGCCGTATTTATTGCGAATTTTGTCTATAGCTTTATCCAGGTGCGCCGGCTTTCTCGTCCTGGAATCAAACATCGAAAGTTGTTTCTCCTCTCCAACCAGGCTTGATACTCGAATTCCTATTAGGCGTATTGGTTTTTTGGGCTCTGCCAGAGTTTTACTCAGCAACTGCTGCGCTGTAGTAAAAATAACCTGGGTAACGTCGCTAGCTTCTTGTAAGGTGACCTGGCGGGTGGTTGTCTTAAAGTCGGTATACCTTAGTCTTATAGCAATGCATTTTGCCCTTTTATTTTGGCTGCGCAATTCCTGGCAGACCTCCTGGCACAGATTGTGCAGGTTAGCCTCCAGAAAATTGTGGTTTAGGGTATCGCGGGTAAAAGTGAGCTGCTGACTAATGGATTTAGCTTCACCGGGTGTCTCTACTTCTCGGTCATCTATCCCATTGGCATAGTTATGAAGCACTGCTCCCATTGCTCCAAACCGTTTTGTTATCGTGTCTAAAGGCAGCGAGGCTAATTCTCCTATTGTCGTTATCCTCATCTCTTTTAATACCTGCTCTGTTTTTTCGCCCACACCGGGTAATTTGGCTATAGGGAGTGGATTGAGGAGAGCCCGTTCCTCTCCCGGGGCTATCTCCAGCAGCCCATCGGGCTTACACAGAGCCGAAGCAATTTTAGCCACCACCTTGCATGTACCTATGCCCACGGAAGCTGTGAGCTTGAGCTCCTTATTTATTCTTTCTTTTATCGCCCGCGCCAGTTGACGGGGAGAACCGTAAGGTTCTACACATCCGGTGACATCGAGATAGGCTTCGTCCAGCCCTAAAGGTTCGATGTCAGGGGAGAAATCGGCAAGGATGTCCATAAACTTAGCTGAAGCCTCTCTGTAGAGAGAGAAGTGAGCCTGTATGAAAATTGCCTGGGGACAAAGGCGGCGTGCCTTGGATGATGGCATGCCGGCATGGATGCCGAAAGGTCGCGCTTCATAGGAAGCCGAGGCAACTACGCCGCGGCGCTCGGGGTCTCCGCCCACGATTACCGGCTTCCCCTTCAGCTCCGGGTTAAGCACCTGCTCCACAGAAACGAAGAAGGCATCCAAATCAATATGGAAGATACACCGAGCCATGAAACAGCATATAAACTAGCACACAGAGCTGATAAAGCCAACTTTTCGGCGTTTTGTGACTCCTTAACTCAAAATTATGTCCTGGAAACCGCACAAGAAGATTATTGCAGTGTGCTTTTTGTTGACGCGAAGCTGGTTAGTCAGGCACTTTTGGGGACAAATTCTTTCACCCTTCTCTCAAACACGTCTCTGGCCAGGAGCACCTTTCTCTGGCATTTGAGGCATTTAAGGCCGATGTTGGCGCCCACACTCACCACTTCCCACTCATAGCTGCCGCAGGGGTGCGCTTTGCGCAACCGGACTACATCACCGACTTTTATTTCTACAGTCACCTCGAAGTCTTTAGCCCTCCAATTATTGTAATCCATTCACTTCCTGTTGTGCTGCGAGATTGCTTCGTCGCCCCGATTCATCGGGGCTTCTCGCAATGACAAGAAGCGAAGGGCCTGATAAATCAAGCAACTACAAAAATTCTGGGCGAGGACAAGCTTCCTTACGGTATTTTCAATCGTGAAGGAATGGATTCCTTCACACCTCGAACCAAAACCCAAACGGAAGTTAAAAATTAAGAGTTAAAAATCAAAATGACAATTTAAAAAGCAAAATTTAAAAATACTATACCTTCCCTCTCGTTTTTGCTTTTTGCATTTTAATTTTTTATTTACCGTTGCTCTGTCATTTTGCACTTTTATTTTTACTCTTTATATTTTGAAGGGATTTGTGGTAGGGAATTAGACCCCCGGCTTCCACCATATCTATAAACCATGATGGAATTATCAGGCGAAATTCAAATTCTTTGCCTGTATTGAGGTTCTTGATAGTCCCTTGCCTTAGGTTAATCACTATCTCGTGCCCGGTCTCAAATTCAGCGGAAATTCCTGGCAAATCTATGGCCGTGCAGCCAAGGTTCCAGAAATTCCTGAAGAATATCCTGTGGATCGAGTCGGCAACTACAGCCTGGACACCCCTAAACTTCAGAGTTTCCGCCGCCTGCTGCCGGCTTGAACCAATCCCAAAATTTTCTTCGGCAACTATGATGTCTCCTTCTGTAACCCTGGCGAGGAAATCCCTGGGCACATTCTCACGATGCTCAATATCGCTGAGTCCACTTCTGGCGATGAATTCTTGATATTGGCTCTGGTTCGTTTCGTCACCACCCATGATGAACCTGCCAGCAAAGAGTTCATCAGTGTCAACATCTTTACCAAACTTCCAGACTCGACCTTTGAGTTCCATCTATGCCTCCTGATCTACCAACGAAAATCGCAAGATTTTCGTGGGGACCCATTAAATCCAAAATCAAATCACTCTGGGTTCCTAAAAAATCCCGAGACTTTTTGGGATTGGTTTAGAAAAACTCCCGGGGGTCACTTATTTTGCCTTTCAACGCCGAGGCTGCCGCAGTCGCCGGCGATGCCAGATATATTTTGGCAGTCGCATCTCCTACCCGCCCCTGAAAGTTACGATTGGCCGTACTTATGCAAACCTCGCCCGGTCCCAGTATGCCCATATGCGCTTCCATACACGGACCACAAGTGGGAGGACCTACCACAGCCCCAGCATCTACAAATGTCGCTATTAACCCCTCTGCCAGAGCGGCTTTTAAGACTTCCTGTGAGGCTGGTATGACGATAACCTTGGTAAACTTAGCCACCTTCCGACCCTTGAGTATCCTGGCAGCAATCCTGAGGTCTTCCAGACGTCCATTGGTGCACGCGCCTATAAACGCCTGGTCAATTCTGGTCCCCTCAACTTCAGTAACTCTCACAGCATTGGACGGCTTCGGGGGCACGGCAATCATGGGCTCCTTAATATCATCAGTGTGAAACTCCAGCGTTTCCGCATACTCCGCATCCCGGTCACCCTGAATAAGTGCGAAAGAGTGGTTGGTCCTGGCCTTGAGAAAATCCACTACCTTCTGGTCAGGCTCGATGATACCATTGGTGGCACCTGACTCTATTGCCATATTGGTTAATACCATGCGACTCTCGAAGCTCATTTGGCTTATGGCCGAGCCTGTATATTGAAGAGACTTAAACAGGGCGCCGCTTACGCCTAACTTCTTCAGTATGAAGAGCATCAAATCCTTGGACATTATTGGAGGTTTGAGCTTGCCCTCAACATTTATCCTAATGGTGCCCGGGACACGCTCCCATAACCTTCCTGTTTTGAAGACCACAGCCATCTCATCAACACCAATCCCGGTAGCAAAAGCCCCAACTACACCCGAAGTCGTGGTATGACTGTCCACACCAACAAGAGTAGTTCCTGGCAGCACATGCCCCTTCTCTACAAGCACCTGGTGGGCTATGCCCCCCTTCCCAACTTCATAGTAGTCTTCTATACCTTGTTCGAGGACAAATTTCTTTATATTTAGACACTTTTTGGCAGTATCGATGTCCTTATTAGGCACATAGTGGTCCAGTACTACTACGATTTTCGCAGGATCCCAGACCCTGTCCACACCCAGCTCCTTGAACTTAGCAATCGTATGTGCACCCAATGCATCGTGTATCATGGCCTGGTCCACAGAGATCTCAACTATCTCGTTTGGCCTTACAATTTTCTTCCCAGCTTTTTTAGCTAATATCTTCTCTACAAGAGTCATATGCATCTCCCGTTTTGGAAGTGCTTATTCTATCTGATTCATTCAGTTGCCGCAAATGCTCGAAATTTTTGTAGTTGCTCAATTCATCAGTATCTTCTTGTCATTGATTATATGAAAACGCTGCGGTACCCCTTAGAATAAGGGAAATCGTAAAGAGAAGGAGGTACTGCAGCATGAAGCATTATATCGGAT
>JADDYB010000372.1_pt1 | contig 14126 bp, 13 predicted proteins | sample 8641941 | NCBI WGS metagenome assembly JADDYB01 (sample SAMN16275377, study PRJNA637457) | freshwater sediment metagenome | isolation source: Lake Kineret sediment | place: Israel: Lake Kineret | collected 2013
ACGCCCATACACAACATGGACCCACGCGTAAAGTTCCTGTTGACGATGGTCTTCTTCGCCACGTCCGTCATGTTCCTGGAGATTGTGCCCCTCGCGATTGTGTTCATAATACAGGTACCTCTCGTGGTCTACGCTAAGGTCACGGGGGAGTGGCTGAAGTCCATCAGGGGAGCCTCCTTCATCGCGGCCATCATCTTCGTCACCAACATGGCCAGCTTCTACTACTTCAGAGGCGGCGTGCTGACGTACGGAATACTCGAGTACAGCCTGGCGCTCACCCTCAGATTCATAGTGCTCGTGACCAGCTTCAGCATCTTCTTCCTCACCACGAGCCCCGACAAACTGAGCCTGGCCCTGGAGAAGGCCCGGATACCCTACGAGTTTAACTTCGCCTTCATCACCGCTATCAGGTTCGTGCCTGTGCTGGCCGATGAGGCCCAGACCATAATGGACGCCCAGAGGAGCAGGGGCCTCGAGTTGGACAAGGGCAGCTTCATCACGAGGATCAGGAACTACATACCCATACTGCTGCCCCTCATCATCAACTCCATCAGACGGAGCCTAGAGCTGGCCGAAGCCATGGAGAGCAGGGCCTTCGGAGCCACCGAGAAGAGGACCAACCTCTACGAGCTGAAGATGACAGGCTTCGACTACGGGGTCCTGGCGATGAGCGTACTGTCCATAATCTTACTCGTGTACCTGAAACTGTACTTCCCGGGCTTCCCGAAGCTTCTGGGAGAAGGAGTGATCATGTGAGGAAGAGAAAGGCTTCACCGGGAAACTACTGAGGATACTTTTTAAGCTAGTAATTACTCTTTTCCGAGGTTAATGATGGTAAAAACCTTAGCCACCGGGGTAGGCTTAACCTATGTACTTAATAGTACCTACCCGCTAAGGTTGGTACCAATATATACCGTTACGGTGAAGTAATTGGAGCCTAGAAAGATACAGAAAGTAGGGTACTCGACGCTATCAGTCTCCATACCCATGAACTGGGCGAAGAAGATGGGGGTCACCAAAGGAGACGTCGTGTTCATCTCGGAGGAGAACGACGGGGCTCTGAGGATCACACCCGAGCCCACTAAGGCTGAGGATAGCAGCATATTCGTCGTGAATGTGGACCACTGCGACAACACCAAGGTGCTGGCCAGAGTCATCGTAGGCAATTACGTGCTGGGCAGGAACCTAATAAGAGTCGAGTCCTCCAGGCGCCTCATGAGGGAGCAGATCGAGAGCATCAGGGAGGTCACCCAGAGGCTCCTCGGCATAGGCATCATCGAGGAGAGCGACAGACACCTCCTGCTCCAGTGCAGCATAGACCCTAAGAACTTCCCACTGGACACCGTCGTGAAGCGCCTCTACGTAATCACAAGCATCATGTTCAAGGAGAGCATCGACGCCCTCATCGACCGCGACATGGAGCTCGCCAAGGACGCTATAGCCCGCGAGCACGAGGCGGACACCATATTCTGGCTCCTAGCGAGGCTCCTCGCCAGCGCCCAGCAGAGCAGACTGGTCTCAGAGGCCATCGGCATCGTGGACCCCATGGAGATCGTTGAGCACAACCTGATCGCGTGGTACCTTGAGATGATCGCGGACAGGCTCAACAACGTGGCCAAGAACATCATAGACCTGGAGCCCTTCAGGGACGAGTCCGACGAGGAACTCATCGAGAGGCTCAGCCAGATATGCCAGATATGCTTCAACATGTTCGACCAGGCCATGAAGAGCCTCTTCGAGAACGACCTGAAGCTGGCCAGCGACGCCGTGGACCTCTACGAGGCGGTTGACCAGGAAGAGGACAGCCTGTTGAAGGAGTTCCAGAAGAACCACGACCCGCAGGTGTCGGCCCACGTCAACGAGATCGCGTGGGAGCTGAGGATCGTCAGCGAGTACAGCACAGCCATAGCGACAATCAGCATCGACAACGTCCTGAAGGCCGAGAACGACATCTGTTCAGTCGTCAGGCGTGAGAGCGACAGATAGACCGCCCCCCAAACATTCCCACTCTTCATCCTAAACTGTATTTATCTCACTACCCTATAATTACCGGCCCGTATCCCTATATAGAACAGCGACGGCGCGCCAAGCGTTTTTACCCTTACGAAAGGGTTTAAAAGAGTCCTATCTCTGTCTATAGTCAAATTACGGTAAGGAATTGACCTAGTAATGCCACGATTCAAGCAGACAGAAGAAATCCTGAAACTGATGCATAATCGGGACAAGGTCCGGAACATAGGCATCATCGCCCACATCGACCACGGTAAGACCACCATGAGCGACAGCCTATTGGCTCAGGCCGGCCTCATGGCGCCCTCCCGCGCGGGTGAAGCACGCGCGCTGGACTATCTAGAGGAGGAGCAGAGGAGAGGTATCACCATCAAGACCGCTAACATCAGCCTCCTATACGAGGAGGGCAATGAACAGTACGTCATCAACCTTATCGACACACCGGGCCACGTAGACTTCTCGGGGAAGGTCACCAGGGCCATGAGGGCTTTGGACGGCTGCATTCTGCTCGTGGACGCGGTCGAGGAGTTCCAGATCATGACGGAGGTCAGGCTCCGCCTAGCCCTGGACGAGATGGTGAAGCCAGTCCTCTACATCAACAAGTTCGACAGACTCATCAAGGAGTTGAAGATGGACCCTCAGGCCATCCAGAAGAAGCTGCTTAGAATCATAAACAAGTTCAACGAGATCGTTCAGATCTATGGCACAGACGAGGTTAAGAACGAGTGGACCATCAACGCGGCCAAGGGCGAGGTGGCCTTCGGATCAGCGCTAGACCTGTGGGGCTTCACTCTACCCATACTCCAGAAGAATGGCCTAACGCTGCCCGACATCATCAAGATGTACGCCGACGGAAAGCTGGAGGAGATCCAGAAGATGATGCCCCTCCACGAGGCCATCCTGGGCATGGCCGTCCACAAACTACCGAACCCCAACGAGCACCAGGGCAAACGTATAAGGCACATCTGGAAGGGCGATCTCGACAGCGAGATGGGCAAATCCATGATGATGGTCGACCCCAATGGCCCACTAGTCATCTGCATCACCAACATAGTCATCGACCCACAGGCCGGCGTGGTCAGCACAGGCAGGGTGTTCAGTGGCACCATAAGGAGAGGCGAGGTCCTCTACCTGCTAGGCGCGGAGAAGGTGTTCAAGGCCCAGCAGGTCAGCATCTACATGGGGCAGTACCGCGAGATCGTTGATGAGATACCCGCAGGGAACATAGTTGCGCTCCTAGGCTTGTCTGAGGCGAGGGCAGGCGAGACCATAGTAAATGAGGAGCTCAAGGACACCGCCACACCCTTCGAGTCAATAAAGTACGCATCGGACCCCGTTCTGACGATAGCCGTCGAGCCTAAGAGGCCCACAGACCTGCCCAAGCTCATCGACGCCATGCAGAAGATGAGCATCCAGGACCCCAACCTGGTGACTACAATCAACCAGGAGACGGGCGAGTACCTGCTGGCCGGAATGGGCGAGCTGCACCTGGAGATCGCGGTGAAGGACATCAAGAGCCTGTACGGCCTCGACCTCATCCAGACGGAGCCCACAGTCGTGTACCGTGAGGCCATCAGGGAGGAAGTCGGCCCCTTCATGGGTAAGAGCCCCAACAAGCACAACAGGATATTCTTCAACTTCCGGCCCCTAGACGAAATAATAGTTCAGCTCATCCGAGACGGCGAGATCAATGAGCTCCTCAGCCAGAGTAAACTGGAGGAGGTCCTTATTCAGAAGGCCGGGTGGACCACGCGTGAGTCTCGCCAGGTCTTCGCCATCAACCAAAACGCCAACATGCTCATCGACACCACGGTGGGCATACAAGGGTTAAGGGAGGTCAAGCAGCACATAAGCGGAGGCTTCCAGTGGGCCCTCCAGAACGGGCCCCTCGCGGGGGAGACCGTCAGAGGCCTGCTCGTGGACATGGTGGACGTGAAGCTACACGAGGATCCTGTACACAGGGGGCCAGCCCAGATGATGCCCGCCGTCCGCGGAGCACTCTTCGCCGGCATCCTCAGCGCCAACCCCACCCTGCTGGAACCCATATACAAGATCAGCGTACGTGTACCCGCCATGGAGATGGGCAACGTCACGGGGCTCCTCAGCAGGAAGCGCGGCCACATCCACAGCGTGGAACAGGATGGACCAATAGTTAACATCTTAGGCATGGTCCCCGTCTCCGAGACCCTGGGCTTCTCCCAAGAGCTGCGCGCCGCCACAAGCGGAGCCGCATTCTGGCAGATGACCTTCGACCACTGGGCCCCCCTCCCGGACAACATGCTGCTGGACCTCATCAAGAAGATCAGGACAAGAAAGGGGATGAGCCCTGATCCGCCGAATGCCAGCGAGTACATCGTCAAGGAGTAGCCCTCCCAAAACTTTTCCTATACCAAACCATTTCTCAGTTACCCGACATCGACGTGGGCTCCAAATGAAGATAATAAACCAGCGGCAGCTGACGTACAACGGTGGAAACCCGGAGCTGAGGAAGCTGAGGTCAGACGCAATCAAGGTGCTGGAAGCTGCGCTGGAAGCGGCGGACCCCAGGAGAGCCATACTGGAGAGACTGCATCTGTCCGGGGACGAGGTCAAGGTAGGCGAACTGCGCTTACCCCTCAGCGAGGCAGGAAAGATCCTAGTAGTCGGCGGCGGAAAGGCTGGGGGCCCCATGGCCGAGGCGGTGGAGGAGGTCCTGGGAGACAGGGTTACGACCGGCGCCGTGAACGTCCTCAGGGGAACAGAGACCGGCTTCAAGCTGAAGCACGTGCGGCTCAACCCCGCGTCGCACCCGATCCCAGACGAGGGGGGCATCCGCGGAGTGATGGACATGATGCGCCTCGTCTCTGGACTCGGCGAGGAGGACCTAGTGATCTGCCTCATATCGGGAGGCGGATCAGCCCTGATGCCGCTGCCGGCTGAAGGCGTGACTCTCGATGACATTCAGGGGGTCACAGGGAGGCTGCTGAAGGCTGGGGCGACCATAAATGAGCTGAACTCTGTGCGTAAACACCTCTCAGCCTTCAAAGGGGGGCAGCTGGCCAGAGCGTGCCAGCCCGCTAGGGTTGTGAGCCTGATACTGTCGGACGTAGTCGGGGACCCCTTGGACACTATAGCCTCAGGCCCGACAGCCCCTGACTCCACAACGTACGCGACGGCCGTTGAGGTGCTGAATAAATACGGCCTTTTCGGGAGCCTGAGCGAAGGCGTGAGGAGGCGCCTGGTGAACGGCGTCGAGGGCTTAATAGCAGAGACCCCTAAAGCCGACGACCCGCTGTTCAGAGGCGTACATAACCTCGTTGTGGCCAGCAACCTCGCTGCCTCGGAGAGAGCCACGGCGAGAGCCCGCGAGCTGGGATACCGTTCTCAGCTGCTCACAACTCATCTAGAGGGAGAGGCACGGCACGCAGGCGTGTTCATCTCAGGGCTGGTCAGAGGAGCCATAGTCAACGGGCTCCCGTGTGAGCCACCTCTCGCCCTCGTGCTCGGCGGCGAGACCACGGTCGCTGTGAAGGGGGACGGAGTCGGCGGCAGAAACCAGGAGCTCGCCCTGAGCGCGTCGAGAAGGATAGGGGGCCTGAACTGCGTCATCGCGGCGCTGGGGACAGACGGCATAGATGGGCCCACGGACGCGGCGGGGGCCCTCGTCGACGGCGCAACATTATCCAGGGCACATGAAAAGGGGCTGACCCCAGACGCATTCCTCGAGAGAAACGACTCCTACAGCTTCTTCAAGGACCTCGGCGACAACATCTTCACGGGGCCCACAGGCACCAATGTGAACGATCTGACCCTAATTCTCTGCGGGTTGAATCAAAATGAATGAAGCGGACAAGAAGGACGCCCTCGAACGGCTAAAGCTGCTACTGTCAGAGATAGAGCAGAACGTCGACCTAGTTTTGGTGGAGGGCCAACGGGACGTCGAAGCCCTGAGAAGCCTAGGCTACACAGGTGATATCGCCACGTGTAGCAGGTTCTGCGTGAACTACGCCGAGCTGGCCGAGATGATCGCGGGTGAGAACGACAGAGTCCTCGTGTTGACCGACTTCGACCAGGAGGGAAACGAGTTGAACACCCGATTCTCTGAGCTTCTGGAGCGTATGGGCGTGGTCGTCGAAAAAGGCCTCAGGAGCCAGGTGGTTCGCCTCATGGCTGCTCTTGAGGTTCACGTCGTGGAGGCGCTGGACAACGTCTCCGAGTCGCTCAGAGACGTTTATTAGATGAGTTTAATACGGGCACCGACCCAAATCAGTTGTCACGTATGGCTGAGACGATCACAGAGAAGGGTGAGAAGCGCAAGCCAAGAGCAGTGCTCTGCATGCTCAAGACAAACGTCCACGACCACACTCTATTCCGCATCAAGATGGATGAACTCAGGAGCCTGGTGGAGACGCTGGACATAGAGGTTGTGGGCGAGATAATCCAGAGCAGGTTCAAGCCCTTCAGCAAGTTCCACATAGGCAGCGGTAAAGTCAAGGAGCTGAAGACGAAGGTCGAGACACTGGGAGTGGACCTGGTCATCTTCTACGACATACTCAAGAGCAGCCAGAAGCTCAACCTGCTCAAGGCCCTCAGCGTCGAGGTCATCGACCGGTACGAGCTCATCCTGGAGATCTTCGACAGGATGGCGTCAGATAGGCTCAGCAAGCTCCAGATCGAGGCTGCCAGGGTGGAGAAGATGGCGCCCTTCTACAAGCTTCAGGCGTCCCTCAACTACAGGTACGACAGACCATTCTTCAGGAGCGGCGGCGAGTACGGGTTCCGGGGCCAGCTGCGGGAACTCACCAGGAGCCAGGCCAGGATCAGGGAAGAGATCGATAAGCTAATGGAGGAGAAGGACAAGCAGATATGGAACCGAAGAAAATTGGGGTACCCCACAGTCTGCATAGCTGGCTTCTATAACGCAGGAAAGACCAGCCTCTTCAACGCCCTCACGGGAGACCACAAGCCCGTCAGCGACAAGCCCTTCACAACCCTGTCCAGCAAGTACCAGCGCAGGTATATCGACTACGAGACCTCGGTCATCTTCATAGACACCATCGGTTTTGTCATCGACTTGGACCCCAGGCTCATCCAGAGCTTCAAGCTGAATCTACTGGACATCAGAAGCTCTGACCTCGTCGTGCTGCTCCTTGAGATCACTGACCCGCCGCTGACGCTTCAGATCAAGCTCAACGAGGGCATCAAGCTGCTGAAAGAGATAGGGGTGCCCCATGAGAGGATCATGGTGGTCTTCAACAAGCTGGACAAGGCCCCGGAGCTTGAGCACACGATTGGGGAGCAACTTAAGATCGAGGCCTTCAAGGTGCCCTGGATAAGCGTGTCAGCCACAGAGCGCATCAACCTGCAGGAGCTGCTGCAGCTGATGGCCAGTCGCCTAAAGGAGTTTAAGCTGAGGCCCCCGGCGCCTACACAGGCGTCCAGTTACAGGAAAGCTGAGACAGCTGTTTACCGGGTGCTCCAAGAGTACCCCGTCGAGTTCCCTCCGTACAACAGGGACCCCTTCAGGGGGCTGGTTGCCACCATCCTGAGCCAGAACACCAACAGGAAGAACCAGGCTACTGCATACGAGAGACTTGAGGAGACGGTGGGGATAACCCCTGAAAGCATCGACGCGGCGCCCACGGAGACAATAGCAGAAGCAATAAGGCCGGCTGGGATGCACAACATGCGGTCTCGGACCCTGAAAGCCATCAGCAGAGCCGTGATGGGCAAGTATGGGGGAGACCTCAGAGGGGTCTTCGAGAAGAGCTTACTGGAGGCCAGGGAGGAGCTGATGGAGCTCCCCGGCGTGGGCTTCAAGACCGCCGACGTGGCGCTCATGTTCGTTGCCAGCCGCCAGGTTGTGCCCGTGGACAGGCACATCGAAAGGATATGCAAACGACTGGAGATCGTTCCGGGGAACGCTTCCTACGAGGACATCAGGAGGGTCCTCGAGGACGCCTCCACACCGGACAAGTACAGGGAGGTGCACCTGTCCTTCATCAGGTTCGGCAGAGAGACCTGTAGAGCCCAGCGACCGAAGTGTAGCGAGTGCATCCTTAACTCGGTCTGCCCTTACCATAAGAAGGCAGGCTTAAACAGTTAGAAGGAGACGCCTGCACATCGACGACTTGCACCTGTTCTGTTCAAGAAACAGTTATTTTATGTGGCTACGCCGCCTCAACCTTCTACGAATCCTTTAAATCTAAGCCATGTTGATTCTTTACAGCCTAAAAATAGGAGTGTCTACAAATGCCACGTGTACGAGCACCTAAGAGAGGGTCGCTGTCCTACTCGCCCCGAAGACGGGCGAGGAAAGCAAATGGGCGCGTCTCTTTCTGGCCTACCTTGGACAAGGAGCCAAGGCTGGTAGGCTTCGCAGGTTACAAAGCAGGCATGACCCACCTGTTCTACATTGAGGACAGAGAACGAGTTCCCGAGTACGGGCAGGAAGTAAAATCCGCTGCCACCGTAATCGACACTCCACCCATGCTGGTCACCGCGGTCCGCGCATACAAGAAGACATCCGATGGCCTAGAGGCCATGACCGAGGCGTGGATGGCGAACCAGCCTAAAGACCTGTACAGGAAAATTAGCTTCACGACGAACCCCAACCCAGCCGAGAAGCTGGCCGAGATGGACAAGAGCCTCGACAAGATCGCTCAGATAAGGGTCATTGTGGCGACCCAGCCGAGGCTGTCCGCGGTCCCTAAGAAGACCCCCGACATCCTGGAGATCCCCGTCAGCGGGGGCTCCGTGGAGGACCAATTGGCCTACGCCAAGGGGATTCTGGGGAAGACCGTGACCATCCGAGACGTCTTCAAGCCAGGTGAGAGCATAGACCTGATCGGCGTCACCAAAGGCAAAGGCTTCCAGGGTCCAGTGAAGCGCTGGGGCATCCGCGTCCTATCCCGTAAATCCAGAAAATCGAAGAGAGCCGTAGCCAGCATAGGCGCCTGGTCACCCAGAAGGGTGCTACCTCAGGTGCCTAGGGCGGGCCAGATGGGCTTCCACAACAGGACAGAGTACAACAAGCGCATTATGCTGATGGGAGAGGACTCGGAGCGCGTGAACCCCAAGGGCGGGTTCATCAGCTACGGCTTAGTCAAGGGAGACTACATGCTACTCAAGGGCAGCGTCATGGGGCCAGCCAAGAGGCTGATCAACCTCAGGAAAGCAGCTAGAGTGGGCATGTACCCTGAGGAGGCGCCCCAGGTGACCTACCTACACACAGAGTGGAAGAGAGGCGACAAACAATGAAGGTACCAGTACTAAACCTGAAGAACGAGAAGGTCGCCGAGGTAGAGGTCCCCAAGGTCTTCGAGACCCCTGTACGTCACGATGTCATAAAGAGGGCGGTCGTCGCTCTCCAGAGCACGAGGTTCCAGCCCCAAGGCAGGGACCCCATGGCGGGCAAGAGGACGACAGCTGAGTCCAAGGGAACAGGCCACGGCATAGCCCGAGTCCCCAGGCTCAGGGAGAGCAACAGGGCGGCCTTCGGTGTAAGCATCGTAGGCGGCCACGCGGCTTTCCCGCCCACCTCAGAGAAGGTCATCGTTAAGCGGATCAACAAGAAGGAGAAGAGATTCGCCATAAGGTCGGGTATCGCGGCCACGGCCGCGAAGGAACTCGTCGAGAAGAGAGGACACAGAGTCCAGAACGTAGAACAGCTGCCACTGGTCATCGACGACGAGGTGGAGAGCCTCGGTAAAACCAAGGAGGTCAAGGACCTTTTCCAGGCCCTCGGCATCTGGGAGGACGTTGAACGCGCCGACCGGAAAAAGATCAGGGCCGGGAGGGGAACCATGAGGGGCCGCAAGAAGAAGATAGGGCGAGGCCCACTCATAGTGGTCTCCGAGGACAAGGGGGTCGGCAAGGCCGCAAGGAACCTCCCAGGCGTCGACATAGTGGACGTGCATAGCCTAAACGCGGAGCTGCTGGCCCCGGGGGCGCACCCCGGCAGGCTGGTCCTTTGGGGCAAAACGGCCTTCGAGTCCCTAGACGAGGTGTGGGAGGCTTAGCCATGGAAGCACACAGCGTAGTGAAGTACCCCATGATGACTGAGCGCAGCGTCAACATGATAGAGAACGAGAACAAGCTCGTCTTCATCGTGGACAGGCGCGCGACAAAACACGACATAGCAAACGCCATCAAGGAGCTCTACGAGGTAGAGGCTGAGACCATAAACACCCTCATCACGCGTAAGGGAGAGAAGAAGGCATTCGTAAAGCTGAGAGACGAGTACGACGCGTCAGACGTCGCCATCCGTCTAGGAATACTGTAGGTGCGGAAAAATGGGTAAGAAGATAAAGGTACAGAGGAGAGGCCGCGGCGGAAGCATGTTCCGCGCCGCGAAGATGAACAAGATAGCTCCAGCGAAGTACCCTAGGATAACGGAGGAGAATCTCAACGGAACCATCAAGGAACTGGTCCACGAGGGCGGCAGGGGAGCCCCCCTAGCCTACATCGAGTTCCAGCCGGGCCAGGGATTCTACAGCGCAGCCATCGAGGGCACCTACGTGAGTCAGGAGATTTCCGTCGGCCCATCCGCGCCGGCTAGCCTAGGCAACGTCCTGTCCGTCGGGTCAGTACCCGAGGGAACCATGGTCTGCAACATAGAGCTGAGGCCTGGAGACGGAGGCAAGATCGCGAGAGCCTCAGGCAGCTTCGGGACAGTAATCGCCCACACAGCCACCCACACCAGCATACGACTGCCATCCAAGAGGATGGTCTCAGTGCCCAACAGCGCGAGGGCCACCGTAGGCATCATAAGCGGAAGCGGCCGGAAGGAGAAACCCTTCATGAAGGCCGGGGCCAAACTCGACGCAAAGAGGGCCAAGGGCCACAAGTACCCCATAGCCCACGGCGTCAAGATGCCTGCGGCCATGCACCCACACGGCGGAGGACGCCACAGGAGGCCGGGCAAGTCCACGACAGTCAGCAGGCACGCGCCCCCCGGCGCCAAGGTCGGACTCATAGCGGCTAGAAGCTCCGGCAAAGGCAATAGACGTCGGAGAGAATGACATCCCTTAAATAATGCGAACAGGATGAGGAGAGTGTAAAATGCCTAAAAACTTCCAGTACAGGGGTCGGACGGTCGACGAGCTGCGCGCCATGTCCATGGACGAGTTCATCAGCATCCTCCCTGCGAGGATGAGGAGAAGCCTGCGCAGAGGACTCAGCGGCGACCAGAGGATCGTGCTGGAGAAGCTGCGTAGGAATCAGGGTAAGCCCATCAGAACCCACGCCAGAGACATGATTATTCTCCCCGAGATGATCGGGAAGAGCGTCTTCGTCCACACAGGCAAGGAGTTCAAGGAGATCAAGGTCAACGAGAAGATGGTGGGCCACTACGTGGGAGAATACGCTATAAGCATAAACCTTGTACGCCACGGGCGTCCAGGTATCGGTGCCTCCAGAAGCAGCATGTACATCCCGCTCAAGTAGTATCCATGGGTCTCTTTTCTTTAATTTTATATTAACCAGTGTTAGTAGTTCCATTCTTGGGTTAGTAGATGTCGCCCGCCGTGATGTGCCACCGCCTTAAATCTGACAGCTCTTCCCCGTTCCGCATCACTGAGCCACGCTCCTGAACCGCGTTGTTGAGAGCCTTCATGATGACCTTGAACCACGGCGCCACCGTGAACCCCAGCCCAGCCAAGCCGTTTCCAAGAGACTCCCCTCGAACCGCGTAGATGTTAACGACGTCGACCTCCGGATGAGCCTCGTGTAGGCAGGACAATACACCTCTCAGCAGCCCACCATCCAGTAGGCCCGGAGGATAATCCTCTACGGTCAGCTCGAGCCCCCCGCCTTCAGTGATCTCATCGACGACCAAGTACCCCTCTGGTGAGCCATCCCTGTAAACCATATAAGTCTGAATGCGCCTCAGAGGGTTCTCATTGTACCAGCGAATGTATGGGAGGGTCCTGCGGATGTGAAGCAGGCCGCAGCCCGTGGCCCACTCCTCGTAGAGCCCACTCAAGGCTTCGACGCTGATCGGATCAAGGGCGACACCTTTCCTGTCCCTGAAGCCGGCGAAGACCTTCCTACCTATGAAGCACCTGTCTATGTCGTGGGCGAAGGCCGAGCCCGCCTTCTGGGCCGCAGCCGCAGCCTCGACCAGGTTGAAGCCGATTAGGATCTCCGGACTGAACCCCTTCATCTCTTCGGCCATGAAGTGCAGGGTTCTCTGGAAGAGCCCCTGCCTCCTGTGAACCTCATCGACGAAGCCGTCGCAGCCCTGGAGGACCATAAAGACATCGTCGCCTTCCCTGACCTCGAGAGGGAGAAACGAGTTGAAGGCCACGGGCTCCCCGGATGGAGTGTGCTCCGCGACGGCTATGGATGGGAACCCAAGGCTGAAGGGATTCCTCTCGAACTTCCATCGGAACATAGACTCACTATAATCATAGTAGAGGGTCTTGTTGAGCCCCTCAACGTATGAGCCTAGATCGCTCTCCTTGAACCACCGGATCTCGTAGTGTTCAGACATTCGGCTCGTCTCAATGTAATTATTCTCCAGGCATAAAACCCACACGACAGGCAGATTGAATAGGTCTGATCCCTCAACTGGGTTAATCTAGGATGAATCTCGAAATTATTAATGATGCTTTTTACATTCGACGCCCGCTAACTTCCCTGGGTTTGCCTTAGAAAACAGATATTTTTATATTCCAAACAAATCTATATCACTAGCGATACAGAGGTTTGGATTGAATGTACTGTAGAAAATGCGGAAAAGAGCTGTCCGAGGAGGACAAGTACTGCTCACAATGTGGAACCGAGACCAAGGGAACCCACTGGGAAGAGGTGACAGTGGCCACCGACGACCTCATAGGGAGAGTGAAGGAGCTCATATCCGAGGGGAACGTCAGGCGCATCGTCGTTAGGAACGACAAGGGCGAGCAGCTGCTGGAGATACCCGTGACGGCGGCAGCCATAGGCACCCTGATAGCGCCCTACCTGGCCGCTCTAGGCGTCATCGCGGCGCTCGTGACGCGCGTCAACATCCACGTGGAGCGCAGGGACGCCGCGGAGAAGTAGCCTCCCACATCATAGGCTGAGGACGGCGTCTGACTCCGACATCAGCTCATTTATTTTTGTGGAGCCCACCACCTTCACGCCTTGGATGATGTCTCTGCTCGTTAACCCATACATCATCAGACTCTCCTCGGAGGCGTACAAGCCGACGCCCACGGCCTGTGCCTGCTCCACAGCTTCATGAGTCCTAGGGTACTGCCCTGACCCCTCCTTCAACGCGCCCTGAGCCGTGATGGCTTTAACTCCGTCGAGGTGGAAGAATACGCTGGCCCTGTTTCCCGTGGAGGCTGCAGTGATGGCCAGCATGAGGGCTGACTTCATATTCATCGGCTCCTCGGGGCCTCTGGTGACCACGTACAACAGGTTTTTTGTGTTCACGTGTAACTGGTGCCGTATAAAGGATAAATCCGTTTACGTGGATCGACGTTTCACGTTTATTGCACGCGTCGGGGGCAGCGTCCATGATCTTTAACCAATCTCAAGAAGGCTGAGAGCATCCTAAAAATATGGAGCGTTATTGACATCCACGTTACAAAAAAATTGCTACTCTAGGTATAACGCCGACCAGAGTTTAACGCTTCGTACAAGGCAACCAGTATATATTCTAAGCACGATGTTATGGATTGCCCGAATGGGAGCGGATGAAAGCCGAACGAAGCTGAGGGCTGGATATCCGCGGGAGCCGAAGGGACGGGCTTCAACGTACCAGGGCTTGGGCTCTGCGAATACGCGCCTCCCGGCAAGACCGTTCGGGCACTTTTCATTTATGTTAAACCTTGCAGCCGGTTCGCTGAGCAGCAGCTGGCTGCCATAGTAGCCTTATCCCCCTGTAAGAAGACTAATTATGCTAGGGGTGGAGGCCAGTAGAGCCAATGCCCCCAAGCCCACACATATTTTCCAGAAGCTCGTCCGCTGAGCTATCTTGATCAAAGCGCCCATGGCCGCGAACCCAGTCAAGGCGGTCACGGACATGCTTATCAGGGAAGCCTGGGTGACGGCTATGTCCTCGATAAGCATCAAGCCGAAGCCCGATGCGAAGCTGGCGGGGATGCTCATCAGAAACGAGATCCGGAAACACTCCGATGGTTTAAACC
>JADDYB010000373.1_pt1 | contig 14103 bp, 15 predicted proteins | sample 8641941 | NCBI WGS metagenome assembly JADDYB01 (sample SAMN16275377, study PRJNA637457) | freshwater sediment metagenome | isolation source: Lake Kineret sediment | place: Israel: Lake Kineret | collected 2013
TAGGTCTGATCCGCTGTCGTTGTAGACGCGGACCAGCATTTCCTGACCGAGCTGCAGGACGACATTCCCTCCAGGCATCCCGAGCGACACGGTGTTGTGCGCCGTGTCCCACATCATTTTCCCTTCCGCGTTCGTCCCCGTCGGAGCGAGTTGGAACTGGAGCGAGTTCACGGTCAGGTCGTAGAAGGTCGGACTGTCCGTGGGCTCGAGCCCGAGGAGAGCGCGGAGGGATCCGACGCCCGTGTAGGGGATCGACACGGCCTCATGGTCCGACGCCAGGACGAGCGCTTGGCTCGCCGTCTGGGCCATGAAATAGACCTTGGAGGTCGTCTGGAAGAGGACATCGTAGTAGAAGGTCCAGGCCGAGTTAGAACCGGCGATCTTGACGACATCGACCGCTGTGGCCGGCTGTTCGTTCTTGATGTAGAGATCTGCGTAGTCTACATAGGCCCCCGCGGACCGCGAGAAGGGCCCATGATAGATCTTCCAGAGATCCAGGATCGTCATTCGTCCACCTTGGCTCTGAGCTTGATCCCGCCCTCGCCCGGGTAGAGGTCAGGATCCGTTCCGCTGTCCCACTCGATCCCGTATGGGGCATTTCCTGACGCGAGCTGGTCCATGCCGGCTCCGGCCGTTCCCCAGTTCATCACCAGGGAGAGGTCGGAGCACAGCCGCTGCTGGATCCTCGTCTGGCCGTAGTCTCCAACAAAGATGTTTGTCCCGTCGCAGCAGATCCCGTAGATCGAGGTGTAGAAGGCGTCTCCTGTCCCGCTCGACCCCTGCTTGGCTACGAATGAAAGATCCGCGCAGAGGTGCTTCTTGAGACGCTGGTTCGACCCATTGTCCGTGATGTAGAGGTGGGTATCGTCCGTGGCGATATGGTTCGGAAATCGGAACTGGTCGTCTCCGGTTCCTGACGATCCGATCTTGGCCACATAGGCGAGGTCGGATGCGTTGATCTTCTTGATACGATGGTTGCTGGTGTCGCAGACATAGCAGAATCCCGCGGAATAGCAGATCCCAGACGGATTGGAATACTGGTCGTCTCCGGATCCCAGCGACCCCTGTTTCGCGACGAAGGCGAGGCTGGACGCCAGGAACTTCGAGATCCGCCGGTTAGTGGCCTCAGCGATGTAGAGGTAGGTCCCGTCTCCCGTGATCCCGTAGGGCCAGTTGAGCTGCCCGTCTCCGGTCCCATAATCTCCGGCCTGGGCCACAAAACTGAGGTCTGAGCATTTGAGCTTTATGAGCTGGTAGGCCCCGCCGACAGAAACGATCCTGGTCAGGTAGAGATATGTTCCGTCCGAATAGGCGTCCTGGTAGGCGTAGGTGTCCGCATACATCTTGAGAAATCCGAAGGTGTCGGTTCTCTTGTGGACCCTGTAGTTCCCGTAGTCGGAGATATAAAGCCTACCCACCTACGACCTCCTGCTGGCTTATGATCTCAAGGAAGGCATCCCCGTCGGCGTCCGTTATATCCGCCTCGATCCTGGTGAGCCCGCGGACATTGAGCATCGCATCGATGTCTGGGACCTTCCCGACACCCACATGCCCCTCGTCATAGAAGAGATCTTCCGCCTCTTTGGTCCAGTAGCAGCCCTCTCCTCCCTGGACGGATCCTATCAGTCCTCCGGAAACTCCGGCGTTGACGGTCTTGATGATCGTCTCCGTGGCGTTCTGCGATGTCAGGATCCCGTAGCGGATCAGGTTCTGCTCGAACTTTCTCTGGAACTCGATGTCATAGAAATAGACCGCTGACCGATTGAAAGTAGGATCGTCGAATGGACGGCTCATCGTCACGCGATCTTCCTTCTTCGGCATTAGTTCGGGCTCACTTTGTTCTTCACGACATCCGGCCGAGCGTATAGGATCGAGCCGTTGATCTTACAGTCTCCGCCGCAATTCTGGGCGTTCACATACTCGATCGAGAGATATTTCATCCTCTGCCCGAGCTCCGTCTTGTCTGAGATCACGCGGCGGATGTCGATGTCCGTGGCGCCAGGAGTGTCCCCGGTCAGGGCGGCCGTCCTGGCCACCGCAGACTGCTGGTCGACATAGACATTCATGGTGATCGTCATGCCCGCCGGCAGCTCGTAGTCCGTCTGGAGCATCCGGCCGATCCCGTGGGCCACCACATCGAACCAGCCCTTCCGGTAGGTCGCCGTGATCGCCGTGGACTCGTCGGCGTAGCCGTAGTCGCACAGGCAGATATACCCGTCCCTGGTCCCCATCTTGAGGACGGATGCGCCTGTCGAATCCTTGCATCGGGCCAGGACGGATGGGGTCTTGTAGAATTGGAAGAAGTAGAACTTGTTCCGGATGTAGTTCCAGACGATCGTGATCGCCGCGGCGCCGGACAGCCTGGATGGGATCGACAGCCAGACCTCGTTATACTGCTTGTCGTGATTGATGCTCATGTATTTATAGTAGGCCGGATCCGCGGTGAGGAAGGTCTTAGTCACGGCTACAGAGAAGGCCGGATGGAAGGATCTCACGCCGTCGTAGAGCTCGATCCCCTTTTCCGAGGGAAACATGAGATAGTCGTTCACGGCGCAGACACATTGGTCGGCCACGCAGCCGAGGTCGGAGTTCAGATGGTAGACGCCGTATCCCAGGGAGGTTTTCTGGATGATGAAGATGTCGTTCCTCTTGAACACATAGAGGGCGTCCTTGTAGGCGTATAGGGCGGTGATCGTGTCGTCCTGGTCGCCCTTGTTGATCGGAATGAACCTGTTGGCGATGTCGAACTCGCACGGGGCTGCCCCGCCCTCTCTGATTGCGGAATAGTAGATGACATTCTCCGAGTGATCCGCGATCCAGAGGCGCTGGTCCCACCATTCGGAGAACTTCCCGATCGTCGTCGAGGCTTCCGTGAACAGGTCGTGGTCCTCTTCCAGGATGTCCCCAAGGGCCGCGTCCGGAAGGGAATCGATGTATGTCGTCGTCGTGTTATTCCAGATCGTCGTTAGGTAGAAGTAGTCCGATCCGTCGGCCGTAGTCCTGTAGAGCTTCCTCGCGGAGACAGTCGTATCGCTCGATGTGGGGATGCTCGAAAGAAGAATCCCCTCAAAAAGGACACGGGTCGATGGAACGGTGGCAGTAAATGTCCAGGAAGCCGTGAGAGTATGCCCATCGACTGCCGCGAATATGATCTTGATCCCATTCGACAGAGCGATTGCCTCCGTCGTAATAGGGAAGTCCTCGACCTTCCATGTTTCTCCGTTATCCTCGGACCACCTGATCGTGTCCGGATTGGAGATAGCCAGGTCGATCTCGACCTTGTAGTAGACCGTCCCCGTCCCCGTGAATACGGATGTCGGGTCCACGGTCATGTCGTTGAGGCCGACCCCTCCGAAGGTGACAGCGCTGATGGCCGCCTTGAGAGCGTTGGATTCGCAGATGTAGTTCGTCCCACGGACATAGCTCACGGCGTATTTGTAGGTCCCCGTGAGAGAGCTTTTGGAAACCTCCTCTTCCGTCGCGATTATCAGGTGGTCGACATAGAAGTCGCCGTAGGTGTTGCATTGGATGGCCGTGTAGCCTTCCGCGCTGGTAAGCGGCGGGACCGTCGAAACCTTCCCGAACGCTTCGCCTGTGTTCCAGGTGATCGTCGCAGAAATTTCATAGAGCAATGTTCCGTATTGTGCCTGGACCTTCTCGGCAATGATCTTTACCCTGAGCCACTTATTGGCGGGGATGGGGCCAGGAACGAGCTTATAGCCAACGCCGTTTTGCGGGAATCCGTAGAGCCCGTCGGTCCCGAGAGCAAAGTGGAGCCGGCGTTCCCCGTCGTCGTAGTAGATATTGAGCCCCCTCAGGATCTTGTAGTTGATCGGCTTGCCGAGGTTCATGTATACGGCGAGGTCGATCCCATATTTCTTTCCTACGAAGCCGGAGAGGGTCCGATACCTCTTGGCGTAGTTCGAGTAGCTTTCCGGAGTGACCAGGAGCCGCATATAGTCGCTGTCAGCGTCTGGCCCGACAACACCATCTGGATCTGTCGTCGTCCAGGTCGAAGCGCCAGTCCCCGCATCTGCGTCGGTCCAGACGGCGTTCATGGCCGCTTGGTTGGCATAGACCATATATTCGTTGAGCGGTGCGCTGGCGCCGGAGATCGCGCTGGGGACGGCCGTCGGCAATGTCGTTGGAGGACTTACGCCTATCTGGGCGACATTCCCGTCCGACAGAACGACCCTGGATCCCTTTTCGGTGATGATGAATTGCTTGTCCTGGATCTCAAGGATCCGGACGGTGTGGTCGATGGTCGCGGATGATGGCCAGTCGTAGATCTGCGTCCAGGCGCCGGCCCCGACCTTCCGCATGAGCTGGCCTTCCAGGGCGGCGAGCTGGCAATGGTCCCCGCTGGAGTTGGTGTAGGTGGCGTAGCCGTAGACATCCTCGGCCGCGACCAGCCCTTCCTCGTCGAGGCCGGCCCGCTTCTGGATCCTCTTCCCGTCCCGGGAGAGGCGCCAGTTCGTCATTTTGATGGCATCTTCGGGGAGAAGGGAATCCGCCGCGCTCTCCTCGTCGACGCCACCATCTAGTCTGACAACGACGGCCTTGAGGCCCTGGACATTCTCAAGCATATCAGGTCCTCCTTACGGCCAGTCGCTTCGAGAGTATAGGATGTTGCAGTTGGCGCAGCGGAGATCGAACTCGCCCTCGCGCTTGCCTTGTAGGATCTCCATGTAGATCCTGTGGCTGCCCTTGGACCTATACTCCCTGCACCCTCCTCCGTTAAGGTGGTTGATCTGCAATACCCGATGATCGTCGGTCGGGCAAGTCGCGCATTTCCCGCCGAGCTTCTCGATAACGGCTTCGCGGATGGCGCGATCTTGGGCCTTCTTCTTCGTCGCCCAGGCCGTTCTTTTACATCTGACAGAGCAAATAAACTGTTTCGGATTGACCGGAACGAACATGGTCCCGCATACGCGGCATGGCCGTTCCTCTATGGCGATGCCGAGCTTCTTGATGATCCACATGACCCGCTGGTGCTTGATATGGAGCGCCGCGGAGATCGCCGTTGTAGAGGCGCCGGACCATCGAAGCTCTGCGATCTCTTGTATCATGGCCAATCCAGATCGACGAAAACTTTTTCTCTCGTATCGCGCGTGGTCCGTTCGACAACGGACTCGCGCACAAAGCGAGGCGCCTGCTGGAACTTATCGTTCTGCAGCGTCTTTACTTGGTTGAGCCGGTTCTGATAGAGGAGCATGTATCTGTCCGGAGCTGCTCCGATCATGGACGCGACGAGCGAGGCGGCCCAGAACACGATGAGCCGGTGGGTATACCTGGGAAGGTAGGAAGGGCCAAGATCCGGAAGCGTCACGGCCTCCGGCCGGATCCCCCAGACGCGGACATAGTTCGTGATCGCCTCGCTGGGAGTGGGGTAGACCCAGAGCACCCCGTTGATGATATTGGCCGCGTAGGGCCTGGAGTTCGTCTCGTCATGCGTCTTGACATACTGGATCGAGAGCTGGTCCATGACATCGATTTCCGTCTCGTTCTCGCCGGCCACGGTCTTTTCGATCTTGTAGATCTGCCAGAACTCCGTGGTCAGAGTGTAGTTGGGCGTGTTGGCCACCATCGAGACATCCTCGTAGGTGAGGAGCTCGTTGGGGTAGGTCGAGACGAGATCCATGACGACTTGCTCGATGGCGTCGTCGATGAAGCCGAGGAGGTTCCCAGCATCGTCGAGGAGGGCGCCGACATCGGTCGAAAGCTCGTTCGCATGGTAGCGAACGGCCTGTAGGATCTGGGCCTTTGTCATGGCTTGCCTCCTACGCGGTGATCTTCGTGTCGATCGACTTGATGCTCACATAGACCTCGCCGGCCGTGAGCGTCGAGAGATACATGCCGTTCATTTCGAGAGGCGGATCCATCGCCGCGTCCACGGGATCGGCCGCTGCCGCCCCGCCACGGAGGCGGACGACCTTCTGGGCGGTCGACCCGTCCGGAGCGTATTCCGAGAGCTCCAGGATGTTCGAGACGGCGGCGGGCTCGAAATGGATAAAGCTGACCAGGACGCGGTTCCCCGCGGCCTTGATCGCGCCGGCAGTATCCAGCTTCCACAATCTGGGATTCGTGGTGATGTCGTTGGCCATTTACTTCTCCTTGGGCGGTTCTCCGCCGTAGCTCCAGGACTTTGAGGTGGCGAGCTTGTGCATCTCCATGATCCCCTCGGTCACGATGTCTACGGCGCGATCTCTCCGACTCTCCTTGGCCTTCTTCTGCTGGGCCTTCCAAAACGCCAACTCGTTCACCGGATTGTCGTAGATCCCGAGCTCCAGAGCCCGATATTTCATTTCCCGAAGCTGGTCGAGCGTTCGTGCGTCCAGGTGCTGCGCGTAGAGGACTACCAGCGGCCCGCGAGCCCGGGCGGTCCGCGGGTTCGTCAAGGTCTTTCCGTCGTCGAGCTTAAAGGTCAGATCGACATCCTTGATGATGTGGTAGCCGTCTCCGTCCTCGCACTCCTGGACCCTGTAGGTAGGGTCGATCGTCTTGAGCTCTCGGGCGAAGAAATCGGGGATGTTCATTTCAGGTTCTTGATCTTCAATCCGGTTTCGATGGTCTGAGCCGTGAACATGCTTTCCCGGTCCACCCGCTCGACCTGTCCCTTGAGGAACTGGATCTCCGCGGATGTGAACTCGATCAGCTTCGGCTTGGCCTTCGACGGATCCCAGATCACCTGTCCGTTCTCCGCCTTCTGGATCATGTTGATCTCCTGCATTTCTGCCTGGGAGAACTTGATCCTTTCAGCGATGTCCCGCTCCAGGGTCTTTGTGATCAGGCTGCCTCTCTCGGGGAAGAACTCCGGAATCACCAACCTGTCCTTTACTTCGAGCTCGAAGAGGATCAGGTCATTCTGCATGTCCATTCAGACCTCCAATTATGATTTAGAATTGATCGCCGTGTCACAGAGGAAATCACGGCACATCTTCGGGCGCCGGTCGTAATTCTTGCATCGAAGGGTTTCGCCGTCGAGCCATTCGCATTTATCGTGCAGGACGACAACGGCCATTCCAGACGCCTTGTCGTCATAGAACTCGATGTTATGCAGTCTCCAGAAGAGCATCGAGTCCTCGACTTTCGGGACGCGGAACACCACCTGTTTGCAGCATTTCCCGCATCCGACGCAGCCCATCGACGCCTCCAGTAGAGTAGGGGGCCCGAGGGGGCCCCCAGTTTGGTTTACGAAGGAACCGTGTCGTAGAGAGCGATGTAGAGCGTCTGGGCCGTGGCCACATCGTAAACCTTGATGTAGCCGTCGATGTTGCCCTTGACGCTGGCGTTGACGAGGGCGGTGAAGCCCTCCTTGCCGGCGGCCGTCTGGAACGAGAAGGCGTTGGTCCATCCGGATCCGCTGCCGCTCGTCTCGAAGTGGATCCCCGAGAGGCGGGCGCCGCTGGTCATCGGCTGCGTCGAGCGCAGCTTGACCATGGCGGTCGTCGTGCATGACGCCCCGGTGATCGTGCCCTGGGAGTTGTCCTCGAAGATGGCCACATTGGACTGGGTGTTGCTGCCGTTGATCCTCATCTGGACGGTGAGGCTGACGGCCATGGCCGATGCCGGCGAGCCGGATCCGCGATCGTCGACGGAGATCTGGGCCCCGTAGAGGCTAGCGATGTTCCCGCCGGAATACTGCCGCGTGTAGACATAGAGCCCCAGGAGCCCGCCGGCCGCCGAGGTGTTGGCGGCGCGGTTGTAGGCGTTGATCCTGACCGCCGTGTCGGAGTTTCCGTCCCAGCTCGTCATGGCGTAGCCGCTGGTGCGGTCGATGGTGAACTGGACAGCCCCCGATCTCTGTGCGACCGTCAGGCCCGTGTTGTATTGGGTGACGGCGAGCTGGTAGGAGTCGAACTTGTCGGCCGGGATCGGGGAATAGCCGAAGTTGACCGGAAAGCGGGGGACGAATTTCCCCGCCATGACATTTCCTGTGAGAACTGACATCTGCGCTCTCCTATTGCGCGAGAGAGATAGGGACGGGGCCCTCTAGGATGAGGCCCCGTCCCTCAATGCTTACGAAATCGACGCTCCGCCGAGGGAGAAGCAATGCCATTGCCCTGCCGCGAACAAGAGTTCGCAGCCTCTTCCGGCCGCCCCGATCACGATCGAGGTGTAGCCCTGGAGGTTGGCGGGCGTGATGGTGATGTTCCCCGAGACGGTCGCGCCACCGACGAGGATCTTGCGCTGGCCTTCGAAGCCGTTGGCGAGGGTCCGCGTCTCTGCGCCACCTGAGGTCAGGATGGTGCAGGGGGTGGCGACGGAAATGGCCGAGGCGTCGGTCGAGTTGGTATCGGTTCCGACGCCGAACCTCTCGTCTACGACGAGCTTGTCGATTTTTGAATCAGGGCCTTCATACATGCTCGTCTCCTTAGGTCGAAGAGTGCTTGACATACCGCAGAACGCCGATGTTCCGCGGGTTGCGGGTGGTCATGTTGTAATACCACCGCATGTTGGCGGCCCATTCGTCCTTGCCCTGGACCCTGGACAGGATGTTCCCGGTGTCGCCGGGAAGCCAGTCGAGGCCCATCTTGTCGGGCGCGGAGATCTGGACGGCGTTCCGACCCCAGAAATACATCCGGCCGTCGGGGCAGTCCTCGTCGTAGACGATGGGGACGCTTTTGGCCTTGCCGCCATAGAACTTGATGCCCGTGAGGCCGCCCCAGTAGCCGGGGTCGTTGGGCATGGTCTTGTCGGCCTTGAGGATCTCGAAGAGCGCGCGCCAGACGCAATCGTTGGTCATGATGACATCGATCGGGCCGTAGCGCTCGACCTTCTGGATGACCTTCAGGATCTGCTTGTCCGTGACGACCGCGGGGCTGCCGATCGCGGAGCCCATATTGAACATCTGGGCCTGGGCCCAGGTGTTCGAGGTGCGGTTGACGCCCTGGAAAGCGGAGCTGGCCGTGATCCCGATGTAGGGATTGGCGCTCTCGCAGATCCCGTAGAGGCCCATGGGGACGCCCGTGCCTGCCGCCTCGCTGGAGGCGTAGGTGTTGTGGTCGAAGATGAGGGCGTTGTCCGAGCAGTTGACCGCCGTGGCCAAGGTGAGCGTGTCCGTTCCTGCTCCCCCGAGCGTGATCGTGCTGATCTTGATGTCGGAGGCTTCCAGGACACCGGCCGAGGTGTAGATGTCGACGGACATGCCCTCGAAGAGATATTGGCTGGGGTTCGTGTAGTCGTTCGAGTCGATCCCGAACCGACCCCAGTTGGTCGTGTCGCCGTCGACATAGACCGTTGCAGAACCGACGGCTGCCGCGCTGGTGATCGCGAGCCTTCCGCTCCCGTCGCCCCAGAACTGCTTGTTGAGCTTCGAGGGGATGTAGAGCATGAGGGCGTCGATCTCCGCCTTGACCAGTTCCTTGACCGCTCCGGCGCCGCGACCGCAGGCCATTGCCAGTCCATCGAACTGAAGAGTGCCATAGGCGCCTCTCTTCATGTAGTAGATGAACTCCTGGTAGTAGCCCTGGTCGGCCGTGGGGAATGTCGAGGTGTTCGACGCCCTGAAGCTTTTCGGCGTCGAGGTCAGGACCTTCGTGATCCCGTATTTGCCCTTGACATCATCCGTGTTGGTCTTGAACCGGTCATAGACGGTGGTGTTCTCGTAGAGCGCGACTTCCAGCCCCGGCTTGATATACTCCAGGAAGAGTTTGTTCAGGCCGGTGGTTGAGAGTTGTGCGACTGACATGGATTATCCTCCACCGTTCAATGCTTTGAGAATGTCGGGGTCGTTGAACCCCTCGTTGAGAAATTCTTCGAGCGACTTGCCTTGGGTCGAGGCCTTCGGCTTGGCTCTGAGGTCGGTCGGTCTGGATACCGGCTTGATCGATGGCGGGATCAGGGGATTGATCCGCTGGTCCACGGAAGGGCCCAGGCTGGCCGCGAGCTTCGGATATTTCTTCCTGAACTCGATCGGGTCCATGTCGTCGGAGATCTGATCCGCATCACCTCTGGGGCGCTGCATGTCGTGGAGCTCACGAACGGCTTCCCTGGCCCACTTCTCTACCATCGGGATGTCCGGTGTCTCGACTCCGGCCGCCTGCTTTTTCTGCAATACGATCGCAGAGAGCCGAACCTTGGTCTGGTCCTGGCCTTTGTCGTCTTTGATGTCGTCGTAAGGGAATTTCTCCCGCTCATCTTCAATGGCCGCGTCGATCACGGCCGATGCCTCGCGGAGCTTGATTGTCTGCAGCTCCCGTTCGAGGTTGGCGAGGGTCTTGACGATCTTCTTTTCGTGGGGGTAGGCGCTCTGAGGATCTATGTCGTATTTCTTGAATACGGCCAGCTCCTCTTCCGCCTCCTTGTCCACGGCAGGGATCGCCGTGTCCTCCGTGCCCGTTTTGGCTGCGCCCAACTTTCCCGGCACGATGCCGGCTGCTGTGAGTCTGTCCAGAAGCTCGTTCATCTTGGCGGCCTCGTTTGCCAGACGATCGGACTCGCCCTTGAGCTTCGCTTCTGCGTCTCGCCGTTCGTCAGCGAGAGCCTGCGTCTTTTTGGTGTAGTCGGCGCCTTTCTGGGCCAGAGCTATGAGCTCTTCTTCGGAGGCCACGGGGACCTCTTTCCCGCCCACCTTGAGGACCTTGAAGGGTTTCGGGGTCGAATCTCCCTGATCCTTTGTCGGAGGCTCGGAAGGTTCCGTTCTCGGAGTTGCTTCCTGCTCCGTTAAAAGCTCTACTTGTTCCCACCCCTTGTCGAACTGCTGGTCGAGCGTAAGGGGATCTTCCTTCGGAGACTGCCCGGGCGTAGCCTGAGCTTGGTCCTGTGCCATGATTCGTCCTCCTAAAGCGGTAGTGTATCCTCGACGGCCTGGGTGGCGTCACCGCCCGGGCCGGCTTGAGGCTGCTGAGGCTGCGTCGGGGCCGCTGCGGCCGCGGCGATCTGACCGGGATCCGGACCGCCGGCTCCGGCAACTCGCTGCATCATCTGTTGCATGATCGCGAGGTGCATGAAGATATGCTGGTTCATGGCCGACCATGTTTTCTGATCCCAGGCCTGGGCCTCTTCGGTCTTGATCAGCTTCGAGTGAATGTCCAGGTGGAGCTTGTGGTCGTCGAGATAGAGCATTTCGACGCCGCCCTGGTCGAAGGGCTTCCCGTAGGTCCCTTCGAGGAAGGCTTGGTTCTCGCGGGATGCTCTGCGTTCGTCCGCGATGTCCAGCCGGATCTTCTCGGAGACATCGCCCTCCCAGATCAGCTTGAAGATCGTCGACCACTCGATCGGGGCCCCGGCCTGTTTCAGGTCGAGGATCATCCGCTGCTGGATGGTCTTGGACTGGTGGATGTTTACGCCGACTACGAGCTTCACATCGTAGTTGCCGTTCATCTGCATCCCCGAGTAGTATTCGAGCGAGGAGCGCTCGTTGGGGCCGATGATCTTTATCTGGCGCTCCTTGTCGTAATACTTGCCCATCATCTGCAGCCGGAAGGTCGTCTCCTTCCGGAGTGTCCGGTTGATCTTCCGGACCATGGGGTCGATCTTGAGGTTCTCCTGCTCGACCATCATGGCGTAGAGCGAGGCCGGCGCCCGCTGGGCATACTGGGGGAGCTGCGAGTAGCTGACCTCATGGACATTGGACACCATGTCCTTCGCCGCGATCAGGAAATCGCGGTGCATGAGGACCTCACGGCTCAGGGGCGGCATCTGGACGGGGACCGGATCCCCCTTGGACCGGTCGACCTCCAGGATCTCGAAGGAGTCGGTCGTGAACGCTCCTTCCTTCATGCCGGCGTTCTTGTCGATCACGATCTTGGCCCGCCAGCCCTCGACATGCTCGCTGATGATCGAGATCATCCGGTTGAAGTCGCGCTGGATGTCCTGGACATGGTGCATGGGCCCCGTATGCCAGGGGGAGTTGGCGTAGCGCTTGTAGCCATACTTGAAGAACGGGAGCTGGCCCAGGGCGGGGTTCTGCTTGGCCCAGAGGACCATCCCCGGGATCGAAATGATGTGCCGGCCCTCCGGATATTCGGCGCACTTGCGCTCCCAGAACCAGGCCATGATGAAGGTCAGCTCGTTGCGGTCTTTCTCGAACTCCTTCTCGTTCATGCCCTTGTATTTGATCGGGTCGACTCCCGATCCCATCTTGGGGCTCGATGTCTCCATCGCCCTGAGATCCTCCACGGGGATCCCGAACATGGCCTCGATGGCGTCGGCCGTGACTTCGCCTATCTCGATGATCCAGCGGGCATCGTCCATGTCGTGCGCCGTGGGATCGAGACGGATGTTGAAGATCGACGGAACGGATCCGACGAGCTCGCCGGCCTCGTCCTGGGCCTCGCCGGCCGATGTCTTGATCTTCCCGACCTTGGAGGTTTCCCAGGTCCATTTCCGGAAGGCGTTGCCAGTCCTGATCAGGTCGTATTTCAGGTCCTCGTTGAGGGCGTCGATGTCGTTGATGTAGTCGTTGTGCGCGACGAACTTGGTGGCCACCTGGGCGCCGTTGACATCCTTGAGCTCGGGCGAGTTCGGGACGCCTTCGAAGCGGGCCTGGAAATTGATCTTCCCGTCGATCGTCTCCGCGAGAGGCTTCATCAGGTTGATCACGACGCGCTTCTTGCGGCGCTTGAGCTGGACGGGCATGAGGGTCGACGCCGTGTCGTCCCACACGGAGAACTGGTTCCCGTTCTCCCATTCGATCAGCTCCTTCCACTTTCCGTGGTGAGCCTTCACGACTGGGTGTTCGAGGATCTGCTTCTGTATCCAGTCGAGGTATTCCTGCTCTTTCTCGGGGGCCAAGATCGCTGGGTCTTTATAGTCCATTTTTCGCCTCAGAATAGATCGTCATGCCTTCCCGGCTTGAGGTCCTCCTGGGCTTGCTTCTCGGCCTTGAGCTTTTCGTCCTGGATCAGGCGCTCATGGGCGAAGAAGTGTCGGATCACCTCTACGAAATCCGTCTGGGCCTTGGCCACGGCCGCGAGATCCCTGCGGACATCGTGAAGGGTCCCGATGAGCTGGTGCATTTCGTTCCCGCGGGCGTTGCGGTCGAGCCGCAGCTCTTCGAGCATGTCCTTGAGGAATTTCTCGTCTACGAGGACTTTGTGCTTAAAAATTGGCATCCTGGTTCGCCTCCTCGTAGCGGTTTCTCTTGGCCCTGTAAAAATCGTCCATTTCCTTCTCGAAACTCTCCTCGACCGACGGCTCGAACTCGCGGCCGGACGGGAGGATGATCTTCCCCTTCCGCTTCGGGAGCCGGCGGATGTCGAGCTGGTAGGCCAGCGAATCCAGCATGTCGTCGCGCCGGCTGTCGGGGTATTCGAGGAGCTGCTGCTCAAAGACCGGCATGTTCGGGCCGATCAGGATCCGCTTCGTCTCGAACCATTGCTTGAGCCGCCAGATCCGCGTGTTGATCACGGACCGGTCCATCTTCGAGCCCTTGGCGCGTCCCTTGTGCTCGACATACGAGATATTCAGGTCCGGATAGCGGTGGACCCAGGTGTCCGCGATGGTCGTCGAGTAGGCGACCTTCTCGATCCGGATGTCGTCCGGATCGTATTGCCGCTTGAGGTTCATGATGCAGTCGATGAGCTTGTCCGGCGTCAGGAAGAACTCGTCCGCGAACACGACGAAGATCGTGCCGCTCTCGTCGGTATCGCAGATCGTGATCCCCGTAGCGTCGGACTGGCCGCTCACGGCGCCGCCCGGGTCGATCACCATGGAGCGCCAGCGGAGATCCGGCAGGACGGACCATTTCCGTAGCCACGACTCGGGACAGAGGGCGTCCTCTTCGCTCAGGGGCAGCAGGAGATACTGGGCGGAGAAGATCGTCGATCCCATTTCCTCGCGCTTGGCCTCGAAATCCTCGGCGCTGTAGAGCTCTGGAAACCAGACGCCCTGGGACTTGTCGCGGTTCCGGTAGCAGGGGATCTCCAGCTTCGAATAGCGCGGGAGGTTCCGGATCATCCAGGTCAGCCCGTTGATCGAGTAGGGAGTGCCGACCTCGATCTCAAGGCCGACGCCGCGGCTCTTGATCTTCGTCAGAATGGCCTTCTGATACTTCCATTTCCGCTTCAGATCCTCGCGCATGTATTCCGACTTGGCGTTCTCGTCGTTCTCCAAGTCGTCGTTGATCCAGATCGGGTAATGGCGGGAAACGAGGGTCGT
>JADDYB010000374.1_pt1 | contig 14103 bp, 17 predicted proteins | sample 8641941 | NCBI WGS metagenome assembly JADDYB01 (sample SAMN16275377, study PRJNA637457) | freshwater sediment metagenome | isolation source: Lake Kineret sediment | place: Israel: Lake Kineret | collected 2013
GAATATCTCAGTTTCTGGAAATTCTTCGAGTATTTCCAGTGCTTCTGCCAACTCTCTTAGTACATAGCCGATTTTATTTACAGAGTTTCTAGATAAAATTGACAGAAACGATCCCGAATCCTTTGCCGTGCTTCGTGATGGTAAGTCAATAGGTATCTTTCAGCTTGAGTCCCCTGCCCAAAGAGAAATGGCCGGCAGGCTATTACCAAACCGCTTTGACGATATTATTGTGTCTATATCTCTGGTAAGACCCGGACCATTAAAATCAAATATGGACAAAGACTACCTGCCTAGAAGACACGGTAAGAAACCCGTGCATTACCTGCACCCTAAACTTGAAGATGCTCTTAAAGAGACTCTGGGTGTGATACTGTATCAGGAACAGGTGTTGAAAGTTGCTCATGATTTAGCTGGTATGAGCTATGCCGAAGCAGATGGTTTCCGGCATGCTATGACTCATGACCGCACCGAAGCAGAAATGGAAAAGATGAGAGACTCATTTATCTCCAGTGCAGTTTCAAAAGGGGTCGATAGGAAGACCTCAGAAAAAGTGTTTGAACAACTAGCTGCCTTTGCTGCCTATGGGTTTTGCAAAGCCCATGCTGCTGCCTATGCAGAACTGGCCTATCAGGCATTATGGCTGAAATGTCATTACCCGGCTGAATTCTTCGCTGCTACTCTATCAAATCAGCCAATGGGATATTACCCCAGCCGTGTTTTGATAGCTGATGCTAAAAGGTTTGGAGTAAAGGTATTAACCCTTGACATCAATAAGTCCCTTGATTTCTTTACAGTAGAAAATGGTGCGCTAAGAATTAGCTTAAGGCAACTCAAGGGTATGTCAGAAGAAGCTATCAAATCTATCTTATCAGAGAGAGAAAAAAGGCAATTCACTTCCCTGAGAGACTTTATTCTAAGGGCAGATGTTAACCAACCTATTATCGAGAATATTATCAAGGTTGGAGGGTTTGATTCTTTCGATAACAGAGAAAATTTATTTAAGCAGGTGCCTAATCTTATCAAGCTTAGGAGTAGTCTAGGGAGAAGAATCAACCCACTAATAGAGGATGAGGAATCAGCAAACCCTGAGCCTGAAGCAAAGACTAATACTGATATGATGAAGCAGATGCTTGTGGAGAGAGACTTGTTGTCGTTAGATCTGTCAGCACATCCTTTGGATTTCTGTGCAATCCATGATAAGTACATCAAAATAAGGGACCTATTCTTAATGCCTCAAGGTAAGGCAGTAAATATTGCTGGGTCAGTTATCCGTTATCAAACACCACCCACAAGAAATGGGAATAGAGTAGTCTATATAATAATGGAAGACGGTACGGGTATAGCTGACGTAATTGTATTCAGTGATGTTCAAGAAAAGTATGGTCAAGTACTATTCCGAGAAGGTTGGCTCTCAGTAAAAGGTAAGATACAGAAAAGAGGACCTAAGGCAACATCAATATTAGCTGAGGAATTGACCCCTTTACAATACAAAGACAAAGTTTTAGATAGTAGCATTTGTTGACTTTGTAGCTACCCCACCCATCTTGAATATTTGCCATTGATTAACATATGCCGATGGTTGTTCCTCAGAAACAAAATGATTTTATAGCTGTGTCCAATACACTATGATATGATTCTTACAAATGAAAGAAATATTCCGTGACAAATCAAGAGATAAATTCGCCCAGAACCTCAACTCCTTAGGTATTAGAGCAGACTTAGCTGAACGTGGCCGGACTGAAGAAAAAATAGAAAATTCATGGTATCAACGTTCTTTAGGAATTATAGACGTACCAGAAGGATTGGTCAGATGGATAAATATCTTAAAAAAAGATGGGAGTAAAAACAGCCCTCCTAGATGGTGGGTTGTTCTTTGTATACCAGATAAGAGGCCCGTCCCAAATCACCAAGCGGTTGATATCAGGACAATAAGAAAAAAGACCTTTCCATTGTTTGGGAAAGTAGTCGATGTTACTTGGAAAGGTAAGGATCATCATACTGGACTAGCAGAGATCCTTTCCAATGATGATACAGTAAAAAACCTGGCGAAAAAGATTGGCAACTTGGTAGTTCATAGTTATGACAAAGAATTTCAAGGGTGGACATTGCAAGTGGATAGGCGATTTGAGCCAACAAACCAAGATTGGGCAACGATACAGAAGATTGCTAATTACATCCTTTCATCACCCAGGATGTTTTAGCTAAATCATGCATATTTGATGAGTAATTCAGCTTTGAATAAAAACGTGAACAATATCAAGTAATCATATGCATCGCTGGACAGACATCCCAATGTCCGTTCAATGATAACTTGTTTGGTATTTAATCAGAGACCTTAGAGAGCTAAATGATTAATAAGTTGCATAAGCGATTGAGCTAAGGCAAGCCCTTAAATACTATCACCAAGCCTACCACTATAATCATCACACCTAAAACTAGTAAACCAATCAAGATCTTCCTACTCATATATAGAATCCTTTCCAAGCAGATGGCTCGTATAGTACTAAAACGCCAAAGAAAAGGAAAGAATTTGTGCTGTGCTAAATAGCTAAGCATCAAGCACACTGTATGTTCCAAGCAGGATAAAAGCCAAATAATGGGATGATATCAGCCGATACCAAAATTGCACTCGACTATATCAGCATGATTTGACAAAGAGTCGTTTCTAGATTGACATGCTTGTAGCGGCGGTCTATAATCTTTTCTGGAACGAGACATGCGGTATGGAAATGAAATCATGCCTAGACCCAGACCATAAACGGCGACAGATTGCCAATTTCGTTCGATGGTGGTGGGGATTGCTTTAGCGTAGGACTGTGATTGAGGAGTGTGTGCCTCACGTCCCAGCGGACGTGGGGTTTTTGTTTATCTGTAACACGAACGAAGATCTTCTTGAGAGACTGTCATTGAAAGCATTATAATCAGCCTACCGGGGCAAGAGGGAAAAGCTTATGATTAAGGGGAAACTTAAAATGACGAATAGAATTGCCGAAGACTCTACGAGAAAGTCGGGAATAAGGCGATTGCGGAAGGTGCGAAAGTCAATAGCCGAAAAGGGATTAGATGGTCTCTTGCTTTCCCAGCCGGAGAACATCCGCTACCTCTCTGGATTTACCGGCTCCTCAGGATGGCTACTCATCTCGGGACAGAGGGCTATTTTAGCTACTGACTTTCGCTATGTGGAGCAAGCTAAGGGAGAGTCACCAGATTTTGAAATTATCCAGACTAAACGAGAGTTACGTGACTGGATTCCTGGTTTGGTCTCTGATTTGGGGTGTCACAAATTAGGCTTCGAGGCAAATTTCATTACCTATGAGGGTTATCATAAGCTCAGTGAGGTAATGAAGACCAAGCAAGTTAATCTTGAGCTTGTTCCCACTACTGGCATAATGGAACAGCTTCGCTCCATAAAAGAACTAGAAGAACTTGGACTTATCACAAAAGCAATAGAGCTAGCTGATGCCGCCTTTGAACAGGCAAAGACGCTAATCCGCCCTGGCATAACAGAGAAGGAAACAGCCTGGGAGATAGAAAAAATCCTTCACCAGCAAGGGAGTGAAGGAATGCCCTTTGAAATCATTGTGGCTTCAGGCCCAAATTCAGCCCTACCCCACGCTCGACCTACAGAAAAAATAATTCGCTCTGATGAAACGGTATTGATTGATATGGGAGCCAGAATTAACGGTTATTGTAGCGACTTAAGTCGCACGTTATATTTGGGCAAAGCAGATAAAACCTTCCGGGAAATTTACAATATAGTTCTAAAAGCACAGAACACTGCTATAGAAGGGATTGAATCAGGTATGGATGCCTCGCAAGCAGACCGATTGGCTCGAAATATTATCGAACAATCTGGCTATGGAGATGCCTTTGGACACGGTCTGGGACATGGTGTTGGGCTAGCAGTGCACGAATTTCCCATGCTTGGGCTTAGCTCCTTTGATTCACTCACAGATGGCATGGTTTTTACTATAGAACCAGGAATTTACCTTTCGAGACAATATGGTGTTAGAATTGAGGACATGGTAGTTTTGGTAAATGGCAAGGCTAAAGTGCTCACTAAGGCAAAGAAGGATTTGTTATTCTGACAAGGAACGAAGAGAACAGAGTGATAATTCACTATTAATAACCACGGAGGTTACTATATGATTGATGCCGGAGAATTAAGAAAGGGAGTCGCCATAGAGCTAGATGGCGAAATATACCAAATTCTGGAATACCAACATGTTAAGATGCAACAAAGGCAGCCTGTAGTCAAGTTGAAACTTCGTGGTGTTCGTAACGGGAATTTCACCGAGAGGAATTTCCAATCCGGGGATAAAGTTAAAACAGTATTTCTGGAGCATCGCCCCGTCCAGTACCTTTATAGCGATGGCGACATCTATTACTTCATGGATAACGAGAGTTATGAGCAGATTATGTTAACTTCGTCCCAAATAGGAGAGGGGATAAATTATTTAAAAGAAGGCCTGATGCTAGAGATACTGACCTGCAAGGGGGATGCAGTGACAATAGAGCTACCCACTGCAGTACAGCTTCAGGTTACGGAGACAGAGCCTGGCTTCAAAGGAGATAGGGCCACCGCTGGCACTAAACCAGCTAAGCTAGAAACGGGAGTAACCATTCAAGTTCCTCTTTTCATTAATACAGGCGACATCATCAAAGTCCATACACGAACCGGGGCATACTTGGAGAAGGCTAGCTAATATCTTTTAATTCGCCTTTTCAGCATTTTGCTATGACAAATAATGCAAGACCCAGAGGGTCTGGCATGCTCTGTTTTCCTGCTCTAAAGTCCATTTTGATTCCTAAGCCCTCGACAATAGTAACTCCCATAATAGCTCGACAGCATCCACTCAGTAATGTTGGCTCTTTCCTAAAAGTTGTAATATACTACGGCTGAACCGATTTGGCTGCAAACTTTAATGAATCTGGTATAATCAGGTAACAGGCGAAAGGGGCAGACTCTTCACCCGCTCAGAATGACCGATAGCCAACAACAAGATGGGTAAGCTAATTGATAAAAGCTGATTTACATATCCATACGTGCTATTCTATAGATTGTCTCTCACTTCTGGAGCAAATAGTCGAACGCTGTCTCGAGCTAGACATTAATTGCATTGCAGTAGCTGACCACAACACCATCGCTGGCGCCTTAGAGTTAAGGGAAATTGCCCCGTTTCAAGTAATCATTGCTGAGGAGATATCAACGCCTGCGGGTGAAATAATGGGGCTCTTTCTTAGTGAAGGAGTTTCCCAGGGATTGTCTCCCCAGGAAACAATATCTCGAATCAGAAGCCAAGGTGGTCTAGTGGCTATTCCCCACCCATTTGGCAGGTCGCTATTCTGGAATGCTAACCCACTAACTTCGGCGGAAGTTTTATCCCAGGTTGATATTATCGAAACTTTTAATTCTCGTACACCTTTTTCTAATAGCATCGCTAGAGCACGGAAACTAGCCAAAGAGCAAGGAAAGGCTGCTAGCGCTGGCAGTGATGCCCATACTTTAGGTGAAATTGGCCGAGCATATGTAGAAATGCCTGAATTCGATGGACCTGATGACTTCCTAGATTCCCTAGCTCAGGGCAAAATATTCGGGCAAAAATCTAGCTATTTAGCACACTTTGCAAGCACATGGGCCAGGATAAGGAAACACATACTGGGAGATTCTTCACTACACTCAGAATGACAGAGGGCTAGGGAGGTAAAGCGAGCGCTTGCTGAACATTGGTTGGTTTTCCACAGGTAGAGATTAAGCTGCCCGACAGCTTTTACAAGCCGTACATGATAAGAGCCACAGCGGCGACATTAACGGGAAAATTAGCTTCGCCTTTAGCAACCGAGAACCTAGCGAGGCGGAGGAAAGCGATCTGTTCTTCGAGCTTGTTCGGAGCTACAACATTCCTCTTGTCTATTTATCTCACAAAAAGCTCAATACTATCGGAGAAGATAAAGAATGGCGTATCAAATACGATAGAGAGGTAAACAAGAAGATTGAACCATTTGCTCCTGATCTTTGTGTTCTTGCTGGCTATATGCTCATCGTGAGTGAAGAACTGTGCCAGAAATACGATATGATTAATCTTCATCCTGCGCCTCCTGGTGGACCCACGGGGTAGCTGGCAGGAGGTAATTTGGGGTTAATACAAAACAAAGCCAAGACAGCCGGAGCAATGATGCACCTGGTTACTCCTGAACTGGATAGAGGTCCAGTAGTGAGTTACTGCCTCTTCTCTATTAGTGGTGAACCCTTCGCTGAATATTGGCGAAAAGACGACAAGAATATGCTGTTCCGGCTTATTCGCCAGCATGAGCTTGCCAGAGAATTTCCTCTTATTATTTTGACATTACAAGCTCTGAGTCAGGGTTAGGTCAATGTAAAGGACGGGAGAGTAATTGATGCTCAAGGAAAGTTAATCAGTGGGTACAACCTTAGTGATATGGTGGATAAGGAGGTGAAAAAAATCTGAGATGAAATTGATTTGCTTTGACCTCGAAGGCCCTTTAGCTCCCCAAGATACTGCCTACGAACTGATGAAGCTATTTCCCCGTGGCGGTAAGATTTTCGAAGTCATTAGCCGGTATGATGCTTTGCTGACTTTAGAGGTCGGACTGACTATGAGCCAGGAGACACCTTGCTCTCATCATTCCTTTCCTTGCTTATCACGAAATAGAAGAGAAACAAATCGCTGCCATGGGGCAGAAATCAGGGTTAACCGCATGGGCAACTGAATTAATCTCCACACTTAAATTTCAAGGGTGGTACATATTCTGTATTAGTACCAGTTATGAACAATATGCCTTCCCCATCACACAGAGACTAGGCATACCCAGTGAGAATGTAGCTTGCACTTCCTTCCCCCTGGCACAGATTCGTCAACTATTAAGTCAAGATGAATTTGCGTTACTGGAGCACGCAGAAAACGTAATTGTGAATCTTAATCCTTTTACTGACGATACTAGAATAAGGGAATATCTGGACCATTTTTATTGGTAGAAATTGCCTCAAACAAGTTCGGGAAGAATTATAGGCCAGGTAAAACCAGTGGGAGAGAGCCGCAAGGTAGACGCATTGGAGAACTTTAGCACCAGGATGGGAAAACCGCTTTCTTGTTGGATTGTGGTAGTGGATAGCATCACAGATTTCAAAATGCTTCGGGCTGTGAATAAAGCAGGTGGCTTAGCCATCGCTTTTAATGCTAATGAATACGCCCTACTCTATTCCACGCTGGGTCTAGCATCGGTAAATCTATGTGATTTGTGGGTGGTTCTGGAAACCTGGGAAGAAGGTGACCGCCAGGTTGTTGAAAGATTGGTCAAATAGAGGGAGAAAGATGGAGGAAGCAGTAATAGAGGACATTTTCATTGGCTAGCTGAAGAAAAAGACATAACTACTCCATTGGAAATCCATAAAAAATCCGACATCTGGTTAGAGAGAAAGCTGCCAAACTGGGCTAGAGAGGATTACTTACCCTCGTTTCCCGGTCTCACGGAAGATCCACACGAAGGTAACAATAGCAATTAAGGAAACCACGATTATTGTGATTAAGCCCCCTTTGCCCAGCCCACCATATGCTTCGACTGCAGCATAAGCCGTAGCACCTGCCTTTATCCAGTCTGGCATTTCAGTTATCATTCTATCGGAACTATAAGATGCCTCATCCCTTACAGGCAGTACCATTCAGGAAAGTTAATTTTACCAGACCCTGGACACTGTCAGCTATGAGCCATCAGCTTTATTTCTTGGGTGGCTTGCTAAGTATCTCGTCTATAAGGCCGTATTCCACTGCTTGTTCAGCGCTAAGATAAAAATCTCTATCAGTGTCGTGGGCAATCTTCTCTACCGGCTGACCTGTGTGCTTAGCTATGATGTTACGTATCGTTTCCTGCATCCTCATGATTTCTCTGGCGGCAATTTCAATATCTGCTGCTTGCCCCTGAGCACCGCCAACGGCCTGGTGCAGATGTATAGTAGAATTAGGTAAAGCGTACCTTTTACCTTTGGTTCCCGCGCAAAGAAGCAAGGTGCCCATGCTAGCTGCTAGGCCAACACAAATGGTGGATATGGGGCAGCGAAGAATCTGCATAGTATCGTAAATGGCTAAGCCAGCGCTGATAATGCCACCGGGGCAATGAACATAAAGGTTTATATCCTTTTCTGGGTCTTCCCTCTCCAAGTAGAGGAGCTGAGCAATAATAAGATTGGCTATCTGGTCATTGATCGGTGTGCCTAAAAAAACGATCCTTTCCCTGAGCAAGAGAGAATATATGTCGAAAATACGTTCTCCCCGAGCACTGGTCTCCGTCACTGTAGGAATTATCACCTGAGATATCGTTTCCATCATTCCTCCTTTGTCATAGTCGTGCCATTACCAATGGCTATTTGTAATAATTTGTCTATTGTCTTCTGAGTACGCAGAGATTGTTCAATTGATTGCCTAACTTGGGGCAGTGAGAAGAACTGCTTTGTTTTTTCCTTATCCTTAGCATTATTGGTAATCTCATCTACCTTATTATCTACCTCTGAGGAACTGATTGCAATTTTTTCTTCTTCAGCTAATTTCCCCAAGACAAGACCCTGAATAAGCCGCTTTTTCGCTACAGGACGCAACTCTTGTTTAATTTCATCCTCTGTTTTGTTAACTTTTTTTAGAAAATCAATTATTTCTTTAAAACCCAAGCGCTGTGCCTCGTCTTTCAGAAGTCCGAAAATTTCCTCATCCTCCAAAATAGGTGGATAATTTATTTCACTGCTTTCTACTAGCATGTCAAGCGCCTTCTGCTTCAACTCTAAGCGTTCTCTAGCCTCAGCTTGAGTTTTTAAATCAGCAGCTACTTTGTTCTTCATAGTCGCCAGATTATCATAGCCGGCACTCTTAGCCAATTCATCATTAAGCTCTGGCAACTGTTTCTCCTTTATTTCAGTAATAGTGACTTTGAAAGTACCTTCTTTGCCACGCATTTCTTTAATAGGGTAATCATCAGGAACAGTCAAGCTGAAAGTCTTCTCTTTGTTTTTCTCAGTTCCCTGCAAATGAGGGGCAAATCCAGGCAAAGGTGAACGTGAATCCTTATCCATTTCATATAATATGTCCTTGTGATTTAACCAAGGTTTATCGTCCACATTGGCCTGGATGTCCATAGTAACTAAGTCACCCAACTCAACAGATCGGTTTACAGGCACCCATGCTCCTTGTCTTTCCCGGAACTCTCCCATGGCAGTAGTAACTTCTTTCTCGGTGATTTCTATTACGGGGCCGGGCTCCACCTTCATGCTATGGTAATCGCCAAGCTTAATCTCAGGTTTGAGAGACACTATAGCTTTGAAAACCACAGGTTCAGTTTGAGTAATTTCTATTTGTGGTCCAGCAATGGGTTCAAGCTCCTGAGATTCAATCGCCTGTTTATAAAGCTGTGGTATAAGATGCTCCAATGCCTCATCCAACAGATATTTTTTCCCTATGTGCTGCACCAAAATGGCTCGTGGTGCCTTTCCTTTGCGGAAACCAGGTACAGATACCTTATTAACCAAGTGATGATAAGCCTCATCAAGTGATTTGTCTAACTCACTAGCTTCAGCCTCTATGTTAAGAGCTATCTGGCAATTCCCTATATTTTCTGTGCTTACTTTCATGTCTCACATCCTTCGCCATTGCTAACGAAGAACCTCGTGCTTTAGCTTAAGGTTCAGTTCGTCAAGCTGATGCTTATCAACATAAGAGGGGCTATCGAACATCACGTCAACGGCATTCTGATTTTTCGGGAAAGCGATAACCTCCCTGATGCTCCGCTCCCCAGTAAAAAGCATCGCCAAACGGTCCAGACCTATAGCAATACCACCATGGGGTGGTGCTCCATATTCCAGTGCTTCCAGGAGGCATCCAAATCGGTTTTCCATCTCTTCTTGGCTGTAACCAAGGAGTTGAAACATCCTCTCCTGAAACTGGCGTTTATGAATCCTGATGCTGCCACTGCCAAGTTCACAACCATTGCATACTACATCATAATGTTGACCACGGACCTTAGCTGGTTCCGTATCGAGAAGCACTACGTCTTCCCATCGAGGAGCAGTAAACGGATGGTGCATAGGTTCCCAACGATTCTCAGCCTCATTCCACTCTAGCAGAGGAAAATCAACTACGAAGGCAAAAGCCAATCGGTTAGAATCAGCTAGATTAAGTCGTTGTGCCATCTCGCGGCGTAACTCATCAAGTGTCTTGTTGACTACCCCCGATTTATCAGCGACGATAAGTAAAAGGTCGCCAGGTTTTGCCTCGAATCTACGAGCTATTTCCTCTAATTGGTGAGAGGTTAAATATTTAGCAGCTGCCGATTTCACCTCATCCAAAGCTATTGTCTCACCTGTAAAAGCCATGGTCATCAAACCCTGGGCACCACAACTCTTTGCCAAATCAATTAGTTCATCAAGTTGATGGTGAGTATAATGGCCACAACCAGGGACACATATCCCCTTCACCTTGCCGTTGTTGTCGAGGGCCGAGCGGAAGACTTGAAAGTCAGTTTTAGCGGCTATATCGGATATATCCTTAATCTCCAGGCCAAACCTGATATCCGGTTTATCTGTACCGTACCTCTCCATCGCTTCTTTATAGGAAAGGTGGGGGAAGAGCTCTGGTAATCGCATATCAGGCTTAACAGTCTTCACAAGCGAGGTAAAAAGTTTCTCCATGAGCTGCAATATGTCCGGTGCTTCAACGAAGCTCATCTCAAGGTCAAGCTGAGTAAACTCAGGCTGGCGATCTGCCCGCAGGTCTTCGTCCCTGAAGCAACGAGCTATCTGAAAGTACCTGTCAAACCCAGCTACCATGAGTAGTTGTTTGAGTTGCTGTGGAGATTGAGGAAGAGCGTAAAACTTGCCGGGATTGATACGGCTGGGCACAAGATAGTCCCGGGCTCCCTCTGGCGTGCTCTTAATCAAAATAGGTGTTTCAATTTCCACAAATCCTTTAGTGTCCAGGAAATCTCGCATAAACTTTATCATCTTGTGGCGTAAGAGAAGATTGTCCTTCATCCTGGGTCTTCTCAGATACAGGTAGCGGTTTTTGAGGCACAATGTTTCTTCAACTTCTTCATCTTCACTTATGTAAAACGGTGGCGTTTTCGATTGATTAAGGATGACAGCCTCTTGTGCTATGACTTCAATATCTCCGGTAGCCAATTTGCGATTCTCTGTCCCTTCAGGGCGGGTGGCAACTTCCCCAGTAACCTGAATTACATACTCGCTGCGGAACGAACCAGCTACTTCGTATGCTTCTTGTGCTACCTGGGGATTGAATACCACCTGAACTATGCCTTCCCGGTCACGCAGGTCAATGAATACCTTCCCGCCGTGGTCACGACGTCGGTGCACCCAGCCAGCTAAAGTTACCTTCTGTCCGGCATGCTTTCCCCTAAGTTCACCACAGTTATGGCTTTTGAGCAAAGATAATCCCCTTTTCTAGATTGCCCATTATAGCGTATAAAAGGGCTTACTTTCAATTTGGTTGAGTGAGAATTTATTGGCAATGCGCCACGGGGTTCAGACCACTCCAAATAGGTCGGCTGTAACTGCTGGTTATGCTTGAGTCTCTGAAAATTCGCCGATCCTCGCGATTGTGCCTTGCGAAACGGCGCATAAATTCTCCTTGCCCTCACTAACCACGAATACATCACAATGGCAAACAGCCTGGGTCTTGCTCGAGTAGATGACTGTTGCTCTAGCAATCAAAGCAGTCCCCATAGCAGGCCTTAAATAATTGATCTTATACTCTGACGTCACAACTGCTGGACCAAGAACGCTTCCTCCCGCAAACGTAATGGCGTTATCTGCAGCGTAACTGATTACGCCTCCATGCACAAAACCGTGCTGCTGCTTCAGTTGAGGAGTTATTGGAATGGTCAGCTCAGCCCATCCTGGCGAAAAGCCCGTTAGTTCTGTGCCAACAAGCACACTAAAAGGTTGTGACGCCAGGGCCTGCTTCCCTAACTGCAATAAGTCATCCATGCTTGGCCTCCGAGTATACGAAAAGGCCTAACGTTCTAAATCAGTGGTGCGTAATAGGACTGTCTACTGGATTTATTTGTTAGCCATCCTGCTTCAACAATTTTATGATATGCTTTGCAAGATTGTCGTTGATTTCGTTATGTCTGGGAACAGGTTGAGCAATTTTTGTTCTTGGATTCTGATACCAATCGTGTCTTCTTCCACGTCTGATAAAAATACAACCCATCTCTTTCAGTTGCCTTACCAGTTCTTTCCTTTTCATGCTATTTCCAGTTCGGCAACTTTACGAACATATGGAATAGCACAACTGGTCAAATCGTCATAAATATCTTTGAGATTCTCTTTTAATTCTTCAAAAGACTTTCCTTGCGTCATATAATCGGGATATTCTTCCAAATAACCAAGCCACATATCATCATCTTGCCAATATACAAATCTTGTGGTACCCATAATTTCCTCTTTGATATTTTAACTCTTGATTATATCATTTTTCCTTTCTTAACGTTCTAAATCAGCAGCGGCTGCAAGCCGTCTGCATCAGGTGGTTGTTATGCGTTAAATCCATTCAAGGTCTGTATCTGTTAGAGGACCTCCAATATTCCCCGTATTTAAAGTGCCGGAGGGTTCCACCAACATCACTGTGCATTCTGTATCACAAATAGGTTTATGTTCAACACCTTTAGGGACAACTATCAACTCGCCTTTTTCTAGTTCGAAGACTTTTTCACGAGTGGCAAGCTTCATTTGCCCTTCTATAACAAAGAACATTTCATCGGTTTCTTCGTGGCTATGCCATATAAACTCACGTTTTGCCTTTACCAGCTTAAATTGGTAGTCGTTCAGCTCGGCTATTAGCTTGTACTTATGTCGCTCTTTGATCAAATGAGCCTTTTCCTCAAGATTTACTACCCGCATTTGCATATTGTACCTCGCACAACATTAATTTATTATTGTGTTAAGTAGTAAAATTGTATTGCATTCTTAGCCACTTGTCGAGGCACATCACTACGAATCACTGCTTTGTCGACATCTTGTGCGAGCAATCGGCATGTCTATGTCCTTTAGATAAATGCTTGGTATAATATTGCCCACCAGCCGCGGGTGAAGCCAATCAGCCAAATAAATGTATTAGATGGTGGTTTCCTCTACCGGCTAGGGCGTCGTCACTTCAATGAGCTCCGTCCGAGCACCCGACTGGACGTCAACCTCGAGCACCAACCCAACGCCTGGGGCGTAGTATTTGTACTCATTGACGTTAGGCTCAAGAGGGGTGAAATCCCGGGTCTGCAGGCAGTTATCAAAGCTGCCATAGGGCACCGTCACGGATTCACTCAGACTGACTAATTCCGCCATGTCTTCGGCTTCGCACGCGTAGTACTCCTGTCGGTAAGGCACACCTATTGCCGGCTGCGTGGCATGCATGATGATTCCGGGTTTCGCACCATCCACTCCCGCCTCCCAGGAACCTTCCGTGCTGACGACTTGGCCATCCTCGTATTCCTTCGTGTCTTCACCGAAGTACCAAACGTTGCCTGCTTTGTCTTGTGCATACCAATCATAGGTATCTTCAATGATCTCGCTGCCCACAGACACTACATCGCGAACGACGATAGTTGTTACACCAAGAATCTGTTTGGTATCATCGGTCACGGTAACCTCAATAGTCTCCTCACCACCCTGGTAAACGTACTGCGTTCCCGGCACGAGAGGAAACAGCAGGTTATCCACTCCAGCAACGAAATCGGCAGGGTTAATAGACGGATTATATGTTGGATCCGGGGTACACTCTTCCGCACAAGAAATACCAAATGCCGTTATGCTGGTGACTACGATAACAAGAAAGCAGATGTAGGTTAGGATTTTCATTTCTCAACCTCCTTCTGTTGTGCTCATCTAACATTAATTTTTATATTATTGTATCAAGTAATAAAATTGTCTTGCATTCCTAACTAATTATCAAGACATTGAACAAAGAGGTCACGGCTCCACTAGCTCTTGAAGAACGGCTAACACATCCCGCTGAGGCACATCACTGCAAATCACTGCTTTGCAGATATCTTGTGAGAGCAATCAGTATGTCTGTGTCGTTTCGGCCAAGT
>JADDYB010000375.1_pt1 | contig 14094 bp, 10 predicted proteins | sample 8641941 | NCBI WGS metagenome assembly JADDYB01 (sample SAMN16275377, study PRJNA637457) | freshwater sediment metagenome | isolation source: Lake Kineret sediment | place: Israel: Lake Kineret | collected 2013
ACCTTTATAGTAGACAAGGTAAGGACAACTACCAGCGCAGGCACCACAAAGACAGCATAAATTCTGGTTAATGACTTCATTGATTAATTCCTTGCAACCTTTCATTTTGTTAACTATTCATTTCTAGCAAAGTTTATTTACGCCATATCGAATTCTATACCTAATTCTTGAGCTAGCTTCTTAAGGTCCTCGATGACGGCAGGCTCAAGCGGTATGCCGTTTGCCCGGCATTCTTTGACCATGGCATCCTCATAACCACCCGGAACGGATACGCGGGTCACACCGGGGACCGTGGGCAAAGCCTCCAGGGCAGCGATAGCATTGTCCATGGTCTTCTTAAACTGCTCTACTGGTACAAAGCTAGAAATACGAAGAGCGCCAAAGAAGTGGTCTGAGTAGTTACCAATTGCTTTGGGGTCTACTTTCGCCAGTGTGCTGATGGTGGATCCGGATAATATGCCGGACAGGATATCAACTACGAGCGCTAGTCCGAAACCCTTATAAGCCCCATGACTCGGTGTGCCACCAAGCGGTAAAAGTCCACCTTCTCCCCATACCCTTTTTGTGACATCGGTAACGGGTTTTCCCTGGCCGTCGACCACCCATCCCTCAGGAATAGGCTGGTTGGTTCTCCGGGCAATTTCCAACTTGCCGCCAGCAACAACGGAGGTTGCCATATCAAGAACAAACGGTGGTTTTTTACCCGTGGGGACAGCGACTGCCAGAGGATTGGTACTGAGAGCCGGTTTGCTGCTCCCGGGAGCGACCACAATGGGCACATTGTTGGTCATTGAGAATCCAATCATGTCGTGTTCCAAAGCCATCATTGCATAGTATGCTGCGGCGCCAAAGTGAGTGCTATTGCGTACCGCGACAAAACCAGCACCTGTGTTCTCAGCTCGTTTGATAGCTTCGTTCATGGCGTGGTAGCCAACAACAAAACCGAGTCCATTATCACCATCCATGACAGCGGTAGAGGGGGCCTCACTTACGATCCTGGGTTTCGGCTTGAGATTGATGACGCCAAGCTTGATTCGGCGTCCATAAAACATATTAAGGTGGGCAACTCCATGTGATTCAACACCCCTGAGGTCGCAGGCAACTAGCATTCTGGCGGTTATCGTGGCATCCTCTCGGGGTATTCCCAGCTTTTCCAGTGCCTTTATTGAAAAATCGGTCAGTTTTTGATGGTCAAATCTAATTCTTTTATCAGACATACTGTATCTCGAATTTCCAACTTGTAGAGTTATAAAAAATAGCCTATCTCATAAATACTATATCTTTTAGTTAAAGATTGGGTATTGAGCCTTTCCGTTTGCCGAGAGATCTCCCATATCTTAGCTGTCCTAGCATAGTTATCTGCAAAAAGGATTAAAATATAACAAAGGCAGAGAAATTTGTCTACCCATCACGCAACAAAGCCAACCTTGTAGGAAAGTCAGCGGCTAACACAGTTACAGGCTGTGTGAATCCCAATTAAATCGTGACTACCCCCCTTCATGTCAGAGATGTCCTCAATATCCTCACAATATAGCATATCATATATATATTTTATAACCTTCCTTTATGGAATTACCCCTTCATCTTTAAGCCGAGCAATATCTTTGCTACTGTACCCTAAACCAAGCAGAATCTCTTCGTTATGTTGCCCCACCCCAGGCGCCGGCGTTCTCGCTGAAGCCGGATTCTGTCTGAAGGTAACCGGGGTAGTGACCAATTTCATCTTGCCGGCAATAGGATGGTTCATTTCGGTGAAAAAGTTGTTGGCTATGGCTTGAGGGTCAGCAACTACTTCTGTTGGAGATTGAATTCGACTATAGATGCAATTGTTTTCTCTCAAGCTCCTTTCCCAATCCTCCATCGTCTTGCTGGCGAAGATATCATCAAGCATACGAATCAGCTCTTCGCGATTCTGCATCCGTACCTCCACATTGTTGAATCTAGGGTCATTTTCCCATTCTGGTCTCTCTATGGCTCGGCAGAAATCGGGCCACTGGATTTCGGGCTGGTGCATTGTCAGCTGAAACCAATGCTCATCCTTGGTGCGGTAGCTGTTCCACAGAGGGCTGAAGGCTGACTTACGGTCGTGTTTGAATGGCGGGCGTTCCACCAAAGCACCCTGGATGTCATCAGCGAGGGTCCAAACACCGGAATGATAAAGAGAGAATTCTAGTTGCTGCCCTTCACCTGTCCGGTCTCTATGAATTATGGCTGCCAGGACACCAGCCACAATGTGTACACCCGCTACTCTGTCCATCATACCGCCACGTTGCAGTGGTGGCGCGCTTCCTGGTTCACCCATCATATACTGTCCTCCGCTGCGAGCCCAGGCGGCGGAATAATCAAAGCCTCGCTGGTTCTTATCTGGCCCGGCTGTGCCATAAGCAGTGAGAGTGGCATAAATAAGCCTGGGATTGAGGCGGCTCAGGGTTGCATAATCCAGCTCAAGCTTCTTAAGTGCACTTGATTCATAATTTGACATAAAAATATCAGTTTTTTCAATGAGCTTGTAAAGAGCCTTTTTACCTGCCTCTTTTTTCAGGTCTAATGCCAATCCTTTCTTGTTTCTATTCAGCAACTCGATTATCCAGTCCACTTCGCCACTATCATACTGCAATATTCTATATGGACTCCTTCCCTTTCGTGCCAGTTCGCCGGTGAGGGGTTCTACCTTGATTACCTCTGCGCCCCAATCAGCCAACAGAGCACCAGCCGACGGGACAGCCACAACATGCCCCATGTCAACTACCTTGAGACCTTCGAGTATACCTGCCATCGCTTTAAGTTCCTTTATTTATATTATATGTATTAGCAAAAAGGATAATAATATAACACAGGCAGGAAAGTTCTTCTATCCATTCCATAGCAAAGTTAATATTGTGAGAGAGTTGGTAGAAAACCTCTTTGAGGACATCTTATAGCCGATAAAACAAGACATAATGCAGCTATGAGAAGCAGCTCCAAGAATTCTTGCTCCTTGTATGCGGTGGCTAAAGACGCTACCTAGGGGACTAAAGAAGCTGGATCTCAGTCTATCCTCTAGCGTTAGACCGGCTCCAGCCATGTCAATGTATGCTGAGAGCACAGTGTCGAAATTTGGACTGCAGATTGGATAGAGAATCAGATTATTTTCTTCAGCTTGAGTTTCTGCAGCTCCTGTCGGCTGTAGCCTAATAGACCGCAGTATATTTCCTCATTGTACTCGCCCAGGGCCGGAAAGGGGCGCTCAATCCTGAGCGGTGTTTCCGACATTCTTATAGGTATGCCTGTAACTACAATGTTGCCTTTTCCATTGGGAGAGGGGACTTCGACTAGCATCTCCCGTGCTCTGACATGAGGGTCACTGGCTACTTCGGTGTGCCGGTAACAGATACCGGCGGGGATGGGTATCTTTTCAGCGTTGGCAATAACTTCCTCGGTAGTTTGCGAAGCGACCCACTTTTCGACCACCGGGTCAATAATGTCACGATGTTCCCAGCGAGCCAGGTCACTTTGGAAATGAGGGTCACTGATCAAGTCATCACGGTCTATGAAGCGGCAGAACCGTTTCCAGATGTTGTCTGGAAAGATTGCCAGCATAATCCATCTCCCATCCTTGGTCTTGTAGAGGTCAGATGGCCCGAGCCAATAGGCTCTATTGCCTACTTGTTGACGTATAATACCACCCGTTTCATATTCGCCAATGATGGGTGCCATAAAGGTAACCGCTGTCTGCAGTAGAGCAGTATCAATCATCTGGCCCTCTCCAGTAGCTTTACGGTGATAGAGAGCGGCCAGTATGCCGACCGTAGTCAGGCAGGCAGTACTGTAATCCACCCAGGGCACTTGCTCGCGGACCGGGTCTCCCGGGAAGCCACTAACGCTCATTGAGCCGGACATCGCTTTGGCGACCTGATCGAAACCAGTGCGGTGGCTATAGGGGCCGCTGGAGCCAAAGCCGGAGACGTGGGCAAAGATAATGTCAGGTTTGGTTTTTTTGAAATTCTCGTAGGTAATTCCCATAGACTCGGCAGCCGATGGGCTGAAGTTCTCAAGAACTACATCAGCGTGCTTAACCAGCTGCTTCAGTATGTCCATAGCCTGCTTGTTTTTCTCAAAATTCAGGGTAATGCCCTTCTTGTTACGGTTCTGGTTGACAAAGCCATAGTTGTCACCGCTGGGGCAGAGTAGGCCAATCGCTCTGTCTATGCCGCCCTCAGCCCTCTCTACACGGATAACTTCGGCTCCTAGGTCAGCGAGCAGCATACCGCAGAAGGGGCCAGCGATAAAACGGGCCAGGTCGAGTACTCTGATACCAGTTAATGGCCCAGCCATTCTGTGAACCTCCTCTCGGAAAAATCTGGATTTAGATGAAAATGGGCGGCAACTCCATTTTTCTTTGGGCTCGCGAGGCACACAAGTAAGAAGGGGGAAAAATCACATTGCCCCTATTTCTGTGGCATCTCAGACTGTCCAACTTCACACTATACCTGTTGCCCCTTAGTCCGTTGCCGTGAGGCCTCAAGGTTAAGGAGGGACCCGCTTCGACCGATTCGTCCCAGGGCGTTGAGCTGACGGTGATAAGCAAAGAGAGCTGACCTGCCCATTATCTCTGCATGTGTATTGAAGGCCTCTTTCTGGATCGCCAGTGCATCCGGTGGGGACTCGGTGAAGAGCTTTGCCATCTTCCACACCTCTTCCTCCAGCTTATCGCCAGGTACAGCCCTGTTAATCAGTCCAATCCGAGCTGCTTCCTTGCCATCGATGATCTGCTGCGTCATAAGCAGTTCCTTGGCTTTTCGATACCCCAGGTATGTTATCCACAGAGGCATACTGTCAACGCCACCCCGACCGACAGGGTGTCCGAATAGAGCATCCTCAGCGGCAATAGCTATGTCGCACAGCATTGCCAGGTAGCATCCCGCAGCTAAGCAGTAGCCACGTATCTGGGCGATTACCGGCTTGGGCAGATTCATAATCTTCAGGTACCGCTCACTGATACGCCGCAAGGTACTGAGAGCATTGCCAGTAGTCCACTGGTCATAACCTTCGGGGACACTTATGTAGTAGCTCCCTTTGAGGTCCCAACCGCTACAGAATGCTCTTGGGACGCCGCACAGGATAACAACCCTCACCTCTGGGTCATTCTCAGCCTGGTCAAAGGCGGCAATTAGGTCATCCCACAAGGCATGATTCAGAGCGTTCATTTTTTCACCACGGTTCATGGTAATCCTGGCGATGTTCTCCTTGACTTCGTAGAGTACTGTTTCTAGCTTCATTATAATCCCTCCTTGTCTTTATTTAGCGCGTAGTCATGTGTAAAAAACATTATAACGAGGTCAGAGCAACTTTTCTACCCATCTCGCAGCAAAGCCAATCTTTCGAGAAGGCAGGTAAAAGGAGTCTGATGAAAGACCATTATTCAATCATATCCCAAAGCACCGCTCCCTGACTTTGGGCTGGAGGACGGAAGCCCATCAAGTGAGATATGGTCGGCACCACATCGACAAGATGCATGAATCCCAATCGCTCCGAATCACGTTCATAACCGGCTCTTATTCCCGGCCCTTTGATGATAAAAGTTCCTAGATTCGAGCTAATTCCAGTCCTGTCCGTTGGGACTTTACACCCATGCTCGGCAAAATCCCTGGCTGTACCTATACTCCTACCCTGAGAAGTAAGACCAACGGAAAAGCCGCCATTGTAGCAGCATACTACATCGGCGGTAGTGGGCCCCCAGTAGCCAACAAGTTGCGCATCTCTCTTTTTCAAGGCAAAGGCAATCGGTCGCTTGCCTGTCTCAGGGTCTTTCCAGGAGTACAGGGCATCTATGATCTCTTCCTGGACTCTCTCATAATCTTCAGGTGCGACAATGCCATGCGGGTTTCTACCCTTCAGATTTATCTCTATTTGTGTAATACCATGGGGAAAGGCCCTGGTCCTGGACCAGGCAATTTGGTCGCCCTTAAGAGCGAGTAAGTTGTGGTCACTGAGAAGCTGGTAAATATTTACCACGCCATTGTAATCGGGCGTGCAGCCGTGGTCTGAAACCACAATCACGTAAGTATCCTTATCAGCCAGGTTCATGAATGCCCCCAGCATCTCATCTGCTATCCTGTATACCTCTTTCAGAGTGTTGCGTGAAGCCTCAGTACCTTGACTATAGAATGGGGAATCGGGATCTACGTGGGATAGACAGGCATGAGATACGCTATCGGGTGCGTGCCAGTGTTGATAATACAGGTCCCAGCCATACTTCCTCTGCATATATCCCGCTGCCTTTGGCAACCACATGGCTTGATAGCGCAATTCCTCAAAATATGTATCCCGCAATAGGGTGTCCACGATTTCCTCTCCTCCTGTTATGGCAACACCACCAGCGAACGAGGATGTACCAGTGGAAGGCCACTCCAGGAAGGGTCCAAGCTCGGCAAGCAGCTCTTTCCCCAGTGATTCAGGGTACGTCCAGTTAGTGGTGGGATAGACTTCAGAGCGAATCAGCCTCAGGTTTTCACCGTCCGGGTCCAAGGAAAGGAGCTTGAAGCGCGTAGAACCTTCCTGTTTACTACCATCATAAGGGAACTCCAGGAATACCCAGTCACTCCATTCACCAACTCCAATGTTAACCAGTGGTTTAGAGACATCCTTCCCCTTACATATCAGAATTCGGTCATAGCCCCGACCTTTGGAATCAATCAACAGAAGGTTAAGGCGGATCTCTTGGGCTGCAGATAGCTTATAGATTGGAGGAGGAAATAAACTCCTATGGATCCATCCAGCGGTTACTTTTCCATCTACCACGCGTCCCCAACCGATCCCAATGGGAGTTATTCCCGAACCAACAACCAGCTCCGCTTCAAGACCGGTGCCATTCATATTTTGCCAACCGCTCGCCTGTGTCAGCCGTATTTCAGATGTATTATTTCTGTTGGGTTGATTAGTATATTCTGTACCCGGAACCAGAGGCTTGGACATTACTCCTCTGTCCAGTGGTGCAATCACGTAGCCTTCTTTCACTCGTGGTGGCCAGGCGCCGGGGTAGGAGATACACAGGGTCTTCATGCCAGCCCGTTCAGCCGCCTCCCAGATGTATTCTGCCGTGACAGCACGTGAGTCGAATGTGAATTGAGCGAGCTTTTCGTCTGGGTCCGTGGGCAGGTGGTCACTCCACAAGTAGCAATTATTGGTGCCAGTATGGGCTCCCGTAGCTAATACTGCCCAGTTGGTTGGAGTCCAGGCTGGCAAACAGGGGAGAGCCTCACTGCTACGTCCTTCCCTCATGAGCCTGGCAAAGTTGGGCAGGATGCCTTCACCAGCCCATTTTTTCACCAAAGGTAAAATGAGGGCATCCATACCTACGACGATGGTTTTTTTCCCATTGCTCATTGCGTTTGGCTCCTTTCAATTTCATAGGACATTTATGGTTATTTGCAGATTGAAGTATAATACGGGAGGAAAAACTTTTATAGCCCCATACCGCAGCAAAGCTAATCTGGCGAGAAAGCTCATAAAAAGCCTTCTTGGTTACACTCGGCACCCTGCTAAGTTAGGACCTCTAACTGATGCTGCTGCGGTGCCCTTCTTAATGCACTTCCAGACATATTCTGTTGGATTTATTTCCAATATACACCTTTTATAGGAAATTGCGTGAATTTGCCATGGAAAAACAATTTTACTTAGTTTATGATGCTGCGCTGCAGTACTAATTCAATCTCTTAATTAATTCTTCTTTCTTAACTTTTCCCGTCGTAGTCAGGGGAAGCTCTGTTACAATTTTAATTTCGGGGATTTTATAGGTAGCCATATTGTTTTTGCACCAATCGGCTAACTCGTTTTCACTATGCATGCCCTCTGCCTCGGGGCGCAGTTTTACAAAGGCTACCGGAACCTGCCCTTTTTCAGGATCGGGTCTCCCTACTACCCCACAGCCGGCAACAGCAGGGTGTTTACCGAGCAACACTTCCAGCTCCGAAGGGAAAACACTCATGCCTTTTACCTTCAACATTTCTTTCTTGCGTCCCAAGAAGTGTAAATACCCCCTCTCATCTAAAACTCCTATGTCCCCGGTATAAAGCCAGCCCTCTTTTACTGCTTCTTGAGTTTCCTGGGGTCGGTTCCAGTACGACTTCATAAGTGAGGGGGTATGGATCACAATTTCCCCTTCTTTTCCCAGAGGCATCAGCTCTTTAGTACTGAAGTCCGCGATTTGAAACTCTGTTCCGGGCATAGGCAACCCGCAAAATACAGGCTGGCTCTTTAGGTCCATATCATCCTCTTGCATCCCTGTGGTAAAAGTATCAATGGTATGAGTTTCAGTCATCCCGAAGGAAGCCTCGCGCAAAACACTGTTACCTTTTGCTACGTCATCCCATTGCCTCCGGTATTCAATATTTAATTTTTTTACGAAAGAGCTGACCGTCATATTTCGTATGGAGCTGAGATCATACTTGTGTACCTCCGGGTGTTCCATCAATTCTACTATGTTATCCAAAACCCCGCCCGCAGAAGTCACCTTATATCTATGAATCGCCTCCAGCATGGCATCAACATCCCAGCGGGCTAGCAGTATGGTAGTATTTCCGGTAAAAACGGGGAGTATCACGGCGTTATCTTCACCGGCTATCCAGAAGACCGGCAGGTAAGTTAATCCGACACCTGCTTCAATTCTTATCCTTCCGCAAGTAGAGGCAGTGGCGGCGGTATAAATCATATCGTTTTGGCTATGCTCGCATCCCTTAGGTAAACCAGTTGTGCCCCCTGTGTAATTTAAGGCTACTGTCTCATTCAGGCCAACTTTTACTTTAGAATAATCTGGCTTCTGCCGTTGCAACATAGACATTAGATCGACGGAGCCGGGACAATCCTGCTTGGAAGTCGCCTCAATGCTCCGGTGAACTGGAATAGTGGGATGCTGAGGTATGAAGTCCCAAAAACTGGTGGTGACTATTTCCTGTAGGTGAGTATTTTCCTTTATCGCTTTTACTAGGGGGTAGAGCTGGTCAAGTGCCACTATAAGCCTGGCTTCAGAATCATTTAACTCGTAAAGCAATTCGTGCTCCTTAAACATGGGATTTACCGGTACATGCACACATCCGAGTTTGAGTATGCCATAGAAAACAATCAGAAACTGAGGGCAGTTGGGTAAAAATACTGCCACACGGTCTCCCTTCTGCAAACCAGCTTCAGCCAAAAACGAAGCAAAGCGATTACTTGAATCGTCCAGTTGCTTGAAAGTTAATTCTTGCCCGTAATAAACAATAACGGGCTTATCCGGGGTAATCCGGGCTCTTTTACGTAGATAATCAGTCAGAAGAATCTTGCCAAAGGGATAGTGCGGCTCTCTGGGTACAGAAGTAGGCCAGTTCTCATGCCACAACTGACGAAGATGGTTTAAATAGGTGGGCTTGTCCATGTAATTGTAACCTCCTTGTTTAATATGTGGTCATTGGCCTCTTCCAGTTTTTACCCTTGCACTTCATGAGTCGTGTATCAAATTCAGGCAATGGAGCCACTGCTCAAGGAGCAGGTCACAGGCACGGTTGAGACCAATATGACCGCATTCAGCAAAGGTGTTGAACTGGTCAGGTATATACTGATTATAGTGCCGGCACCAAATTTTCTATGTCCATAGCCACCCGCGGGTAAGCCCCGGACTCTACTTTAGCCTGGTGTTTGGCAATCTCTTCCTCGTAAATATCTATGCCCAGCCCCGGTTTGTTGGGAATCTCCAGGTAACCGTCCACAATCTTGATCTGTGGTTTAACTGCCCACGGACAAAATTGCTCGTGTTCCTGTATCACGAATGAAGGATCGGCCGCACTCAGGTGCGCAGCTGCCATAGCATTGACCGGACCGAAAGGGTTATGTGGTGATGTTTTAATCTGATACGCCTCGCACATGGCCAGAAGCTTCCTTGCCTCGGTAAGTCCACCAATCTTGCCACAATCAAACATCAATATATCTACAGCTCCTTCTTCCAGGAACTCCTTCAGTTCTAATTTTGAGTTAAGCCTCTCTCCGTTGGCAACAGGAATGTCAACATGCTGCATAACCCGCTTCATGGCCTTTACCTGCCCTCCTGGCACCGGCTCCTCAAACCACATCAAATTGTATTTCTCCAGCATCTTGCCAATCTTGATTGCCGTAGAGGCATTAAACTTACCATGACATTCCACCATCAAATCGATATTATTGCCGACAGCGTCCCGTATTGCCTCTACTCTCTCCACAGCTGCCATTATTTCTCTCGGTCGGTAGCTGTGATAACCATCAATCCCAGGCTCGAATGGGTCAAACTTGATAGCCGTGTAGCCCTCCTTGACCAGTTTCTGGGCATGCTTGCCAAGCTGAGTTGGCGTGTATTTTATCGCACCCCACGGCTCGGCAAAAAGATTGTCTGTCTTTTTATCAGGATAGGAATTCCACGTCCCTTTCAGATGAGGATAGAGACGAATTCTATCCCGAACCAGACCACCCAGCAGTTCGTATACCGGAATCCCCAGAGCTTTCCCTTTGATATCCCACAGAGCTACGTCCAGTCCGCTTATCATCGAGTTGGAATATCCAAAGGTAATGGAAGTAAATAACCTTCTCCATATCTTCTCTATCTGGAAAGGGTCCTGGTTCATGACCATGCGGCTCAAGACGCCAGCCTGGGCTTCGGCCATGCTTCTATTGCCGACAACAGTTTCACCGATTCCGGAAATGCCTTCATTGGTGTAGACTTTGATAAAGGTAAATCCACCGCATTTAAATGCCTTGACATCAGTTATTCTTAAATCAGACATCGCTGATACCTCCTTTAATAGGTTGTCCATTAACCGGCTACTAGACCAGTGGCTAGGAAATCTGGCCTGCTATCGCATTGTGACGCCGCCGTCAACATGCAGCACCTGGCCCGTGATGTTCCTGGCATCCTCGGAGACAAAAAAGAGCACGGCTTTCCCCATGTCTTCCGGCGTTTGTTCTCTCCCGTTTGGTGTTGCGGGAAGAACGATATACTTCAGCCAGAACTCTCTCGGCGTCATGCTTTCCAGGTCGACATCTTCGAAGTTTGTCCCCCGGAAAGCTGGTAATTTCTCTCCCTTTCTCTTGGCCTCTCGTGCCATTGTTAGATAAGCCGTCGCCCCCCTATCCCACAGTGGAGTATATACGAACCCCGGGCAAACGCAGTTGACAGTTATGTTATATGGAGCCAGCGCCCTAGCCAGCGACCACGTTATCGAGATGTCGGCTGCTTTCATGGCAGAGTAAGGCATCTGCCCGGGATCGGGCATTCTACCGGCGATCGAAGAGATGTTGACAATTTTTCCGCTCCGCTGCTTGATGAAGTAAGGTGTTACTGCATGACTCAACATGACGTGTGATTTTAAATTCAACTCATAGTACCTGTCCCATATATCCGGAGCAAATCGCATGTACGAAGGTAAGTTTGCGATATCTTTCTGAGATGCTATATATTCCACCATCCTATCAGCAGTCCCGACACTGACACCTCCAACATTGTTGACCAGGATATCCACCTTGCCGAAAAATTCTACCGCATCTTTCACCGCCTTAATGACCTGTTCTTCTTTGGTCAGGTCAGCAGTCACAGGCAAAGCTTTGGGCCCCCTCTTCTTGACCTGTTTAGCTACTTTCGTGGCGATATCGCCGTTGATATCGATAACGGCGATATCCGCACCCTCCTCAGCAAGGCAACGGACAATGCCTTCCCCGATGCCCTGACCTCCACCGGCAACGATTGCTATCTGTCCTTGTAACTTCATTTGTGTTCTCCTTTCTCTTTGTATAAATCCAGGCTTGTACTGTAATTATCTGCAAAGAGGATTATAACGAGGTGAGAGAAACTTTTCTACCCATCCCATAACAAAGCCAATCTCTATAGAAAGCTAGGAAAAGATTACTCGATGACATTAAGCATCCCGACAAATTAGGGCTCGCAATTGCAAAGGAAAAGAAGCTCGGAATGACACCGCCACCCTGTCATTGCGAGTCCCGATTTATCGGGGCGAAGCAATCTCATAATATTCCTTGCTCATACTCGGAACAGTCTCCACAATCTCCGCCCCCACCTGTCTTTGCGAGAAGCCGTAGGCGATGAAGCAATCTAGGTGTGGTTCTCAATGGCCGGGGATTGCCACGCTTCGCTCGCAATGACGAAAGAAAAGAAGCTCGGAATGACACCTCCATCTTGTCATTACGAGGCTGACTCCCGTCAGCCGGAGCAATCTAGTGGCGGCGTATGGACTCGATTCGCTCGCAATGACAGCGCGGAATTGTTACTCAATCTGATGTTAATGTTGGTGGTAAAATTTTGTGGGATATGGATATTTGTAAGCAATTAAAGAGTAAGCTTACGGAAGCTGTGGTGGAAATTCTCAAAACCTCACCCTCGGCTTCTTCTCCATTTACTGGAGAGGGATCGGGTGAGGTAAAAAACTGTACCTGCTACGGAGCAGGCATAGGCATGTATCACTGCCTCATCTGCGGCTTCTCCCGCCCCCTATTATGAAGCTGCTTTACATCCTCCGTTGCTGAGGTTATCATATGTCGTATTCCAGCGGGCATGGCCTCTGCCCGGTATTCGATCAGGGATAGCAAAACTAGCTCAAGTATAAAAGGAGGGATTCAAATGTTAAAGGGTAAGAGCGTTCTTCTACGGCCGGTAAAGAGATCGGATATCTCATATTTTCTCCAGTGGTTCAACGACCCAGAGGTAATCCAGTATCTTGGTATGTATCTGCCGATGACTGAAATGGCAGAGGAGAAATTCATCGAGGAATTGGGTACCACGAGGGCGAGAAGCGATGCTCTGTTTGTTATCAAAGTGATCGAAGGTGATTCAACAAAGCCCATAGGCAATTGTGGGCTGCATGGGATTAACTCAAAGGACAACCACGCCACTTTCGGAATCGTCATAGGTGAAAAGGATTACTAGAGTAAAAGCTACGGTACGGAGGCTGCCCGACTGATAATCAACTATGGCTTCCAACAATTGAATCTACATCGCATCTCATCGTCGGCAGTCGCTTTCAACGAACGCAACATTTAGCTTCACAAGAAAGTCGGCTTTCAGGAAAAAGTCCGTCTGCGACAACGCATGTTCAAAAACGGGCAATATCATGACCTGGTGCAGTTCGGCCTCCTAAGGGAGGAATGGAGAGGATTGTGATGGGGAAGCCCGGCAAAAGTAGATTACCAGAACAGGATTTCGACCACCGCAATTAACTACTTTCTTCTTATAAAGCTCGCCTGACCACCGGCTTATCTAACAGGTAAAACTCTAGAGGTGGTTTTGCCTGGCATATTTGCCTTTGCCCGGCCCAGCAGACGTAAAACAACATTGCACAAAACGGACAAATGTGTGACCTAGCTAGATAGCAATATCGATTAACTTTCCTCCAGTTGGATATGCCTAATCGTCTTTATTTCTTTCCCATCGAAGGACGCTATATCTAGGATGTCAATTGTGCCTCCAATGTGGAAGTCTCTTCTATTCAAGTCATCTGCTAGGTTCTTACATGCCTGTGGATCGATTGCGTTTGCGATGCCGATATGTGGAAGAAATGGAATATCAAGGCGAAGCTCAGAGGCTAACAACCCGGTGTACAGCCTATCATGGAGCTTAACGATATCGCTGAAACCGTTGTCAGGTATGAGAAATACGTGGGTATATTCACTAACGTGATCTTTAACCACAAGTGCACACCTGGACACGAAGGGTATCTTCTTCACGCCTTTAGTCATCTGTTTGATATGCCTGATAAACCCGGCTTCACCTGTAATAGAGCAGGGAAATACCAATGTGAAGTGTGGAGAGACTATTTTATAGTAGACATCATGCTGAGCACGGATTGCCTGTATCCAGTTGTAATCATGTTCTGAAATACTTGGATAGTTTACGACAACTAATGCCATAGTACCCCCTTCTTTCCGCCGCAATTGCCGCAGGTTGGTGCAAGGATGGCCGTTGTTCCTGGGTTTTCTATTAGATTATAGCATCATTGTTGGCCTGAGTAATGGAGAGGCCCATGTGCATTGGCGGATTGACTGATGGACTCAGCCGCATATCACGCAGTGGTAAACAAAACGTTATCTTCTTGGGGAATCACT
>JADDYB010000376.1_pt1 | contig 14086 bp, 14 predicted proteins | sample 8641941 | NCBI WGS metagenome assembly JADDYB01 (sample SAMN16275377, study PRJNA637457) | freshwater sediment metagenome | isolation source: Lake Kineret sediment | place: Israel: Lake Kineret | collected 2013
TCCTCTTTCTATTTGTATGTGACTCTTAGAAATTTCCCGGATGTTTCTATCCATGCATTGGATCTACCTTCAACCGAAGGTTCGAGATGTTCAGGTTTTCTTATTGCCAACTCTACCTCTTCCTCAGTGATCCCATGCAAACGCATCCTGTTTCTTGCATGTCTCGTGTATTTTATTGTTTTCACTAACAAAATCATATCGATACTATATGAAGTTGCAAGCAATTTACAATTGGGTAGGGTTCAGTTTTTTTAAACCTTCTTAAAGGTTAGGGGAGATTAATATGAAATGCCCAGCTTGTCAGTTTGATAATCGAGAAGGAGCGCAGTTCTGTAAAGAGTGTGGGGAAAAACTGGAGCTTTTGTGTCCGTCATGTGGGCACCCTTACCAACCTGGGAGTAAGTTCTGTGACGAATGCGGCCACAACCTCGCCCTCCCTAAAGAGCCTCCTAAGAAAGAGCTCTCTTATGATGAGAAGCTTGCCAAGATTCAACAATACCTTCCTAAAGACCTAACCCAGAAAATCCTTGCACAAAAAGACAAAATTGAAGGTGAGCGGAAACAGGTCACAGTGATGTTCTGCGACATGGAGGGGTTTACCACCCTTACTGAAAAGCTTGGCTCTGAGGAAACCTACGCCCTGATGGATCAGGTCTATGAAATTCTCATCCATAAAGTTCATGACTATGAGGGGATGGTCAATGAATTAACCGGTGATGGGATTATGGCTCTTTTTGGAGCTCCCATTGCTCTTGAGGATGCTCCTCAGAGAGCTATTCAATCTGCCTTAGCGATTCATCGTGAGATAAATAAGTTCAGCGAAAAGATTAAAACTGAAAGCAGAATGCCTCCCATCAAGATGAGGATTGGCATACACACGGGTCCTGTGGTAGTTGGCACTTTGGGTAATGATCTACGAATAGAGTTCAAGGCAGTAGGGGACACGGTAAATTTAGCATCCAGGATGGAAAGTTTAGCAGAACCTGGGACTACTTATGTTACTGAGGAAACTTTTAAGCTTACAGAAGGACTTTTCAGATTTGAGTCGCTCGGCGAAAAGCTAATTAAAGGCAAGGAAGAGCAGGTCAAAGTCTATCGGGTAATTGCCCCAAGTACAAGAAGGACTCGATTCGATGTCAGTGCTGAGCGAGGCCTAACCCCCTTTATCGGAAGAGAGCGTGAACTTGAACTCTTATTAGATGGCTTTGAGCGCGTTAAAGCAGGCAGGGGACAAGCCTTTTCCATCATATCCGAAGCTGGAATGGGCAAATCGAGGCTCTTATATGAATTTAGAAAGACAATAACAAACGAGAATGTCACATTCCTGGAGGGGAGGTGTTTCTCTTACAGCAGAGGAGTGGCCTATCATCCGTGGATAGATATTTTGAAATCAAACTTCCACATTCAGGAGGAAGAAGGGGATCAAGAGATCAGGGATAAGGTCAGGAGAGGGCTAGAAACAATGAAAGTTGACGAAGCTTCGACCCTTCCCTATTTTCTTGAACTTCTATCAGTCAAAGAGAGCGGGATTGATAAGATACCGATGAGTCCTGAGGCAAGGAAGGATAGGATTATTGAGGCATTAAAACGGGTCACTCTTAAGGGCTCTGAGATGCGTCCCCTGATTATGGCCTTTGAGGACTTGCACTGGTCAGACAAAAGTTCAGAGGATGTAGTAAAAAATCTCCTAGAGGGCATACCTGGGTCAAGGGTTTTGTTAGTATTCACCTATCGGCCTGAATTCATTCATACCTGGGGTGCAAAGTCCTATCATAATCAGTTGACTTTGCATCGGCTTTCTAACAGGGAAAGCGTTGAGATGGTGACCCATATCTTGGGCACAAAGGAGATTGAAAGAACTTTAGAGGAATTGATTCTTGAGAAAACGGAGGGCGTTCCATTTTTCATTGAAGAGTTCATAAAGTCCCTTAAAGACCTAAGAATCATAGAAAAAAGAGAGAATGCGTATTGTTTATCAAGAGATATCCAGCATTTAACCGTTCCTTCCACCATTCAGGATGTGATCACAGCAAGAGTTGATTCGCTTCCAGAGGGTTCGAAGGAAGTACTTCAGGTCGGCTCGGTCATCGAGAGGGAGTTCAGTCATGCATTGATTCAGCGTGTTACGGGCCTCCCGGAACAAGAATTACTATCACATCTCTCCGTCCTTAAAGACTCAGAACTTCTCTATGAGAGAGGTGTTTATCCCCAATCGAACTACGTGTTTAAGCACGCATTGACCCGCGAGGTAGTGTATGATTCAATCTTGGCCAAGAGGAAGAAGAAACTTCACGAAGAGATCGGAAAAGCTACCGAGGAATTATATAAAGATAGTTTGGGCGAGCATTACGAAGTATTGGCCGAGCACTATTTCTTGAGTGAAGATTACTTGAAGTCAGCTGAGTATTCAAGGTTGGCAAGCAAGAAGGTTGAAAAGACAGCCTCGTTTAGCGATGCGATTCCTCACGCTAAGAAAAGAGTAATATGTCTCGAACGGTTACCTCAGACAGTTGATGTCCAAAAGCAGGTGATTGACGCAAGGGTGGGTCTTGGACTTTACTTGGCTCAAATGATTTATAACGCTGACGCTAAAGCAACCATCGACCCGATTATCGATTTGGCCAGAAAACACAATGATAAGAGGAGGCTTTGTCAAATATACACTATCCTTGGTGTATATTATTGTTTTGTGGAGGAGAATTATACAGAAGCATTTAAAGCTTTGGAAGAAGCTCTAAAGACATCAGAGGAAATAAAAGATTCTATTACGTCCGTTTTAGCAAGCTTATGGTTCGGATGTCTTTTAGGTTGGAATTGTGAATTTGAAAAGGCGGAACAATACATCCAAAGAGCTCTTGATGTCAATTTGGCAGCAAAGAATCTCTGGGGGATCGCAGTAATGAAGAGCAATCTGGCCTGTTTTGGCTATCATTACCCCGGGAAAATGAACCGTGGATTCCAGATTACTGATGAGGCTGTTCAGACCGCTGAAGAAAGCGGGGATTCTCTTTCAAAAGGTATTTCGTATGTAAGTCACGGAATGTCCTGTTTCGGAAAGGGATTATTAGACGAAGCAGAGAAACATTTTTTGAAAGGGCTTAATTTTTCAGAGAGGATCAATCTCCATTCCTGGAACGCCATTGCACGAATATTCTTGGGAAGGATATATTTCGAGACGGGAGATTTTCCCAGATCCAAAGAACATTACGAAAAAGGAGGTTGGATCTTAGACCATAATCGATTATGGCCCTCCATGGCGAATGTTGGAAAAGTGGGTGTAGTAAGGTCAAAGGTATTGAATAAAGAGAAAGATATGGATTTGGAATCCTTGTATGTCCATTCAAGAAATAATAAGGTAAGAGCATTCGAGGGCTGGATTCAAAGATATATTGGACAGATTCTACTCAATGTTGATGACCAACATATATCAGAGTCGGAGCGTTGGATTCAGAAAGCAATCGAAGCCGATCAAAGAAACCGAATGACGTTCCAGCTGGGTAAGGACTATGCTCTTTATGCGGAGTTGTTCAAACGAAAAAGCGATTGGTTAAAAGCCCGTGAAAGTCTCGGCAAGGCAATAGAGATCTTTAAAGAATGCGGCGCCGACGGCTGGGTTGAAAAATACGAAAAAGAACTGGGTACATTTTCATAACTAAAGGCCACCCAAAAACAGGTGAAGGCGTTAGATTTAGCATGGAAGGTGATTTTTTCCTGGAAAAGTGAGGACACCTCACGGCACAAATGAAACCGGACACCCAACACATCTTCTGTGAAACAACTCGCAGTGTCTGCCCTGAATGCCTTGTCCCGTTGGATGCTCAGATTGTCATCAGAGACAGTCGTGTAATCATGCAGAAAAAGTGTCCGAACCATGGCTATTTCGAAGTGCTCCTGAGTTCGGACGCCGAAATGTATCTCAAATCTTTACCTTTCAATAAACCTGGCAGGTCCCCACTCGGGTTCAGCACTGAAATCGCTCGCGGCTGCCCACTGGATTGTGGTCTGTGCCCGGAGCACAAACAACATACCTGTCTCGCTCTGATCGAGGTCACCAGTCACTGCAATCTAAATTGCCCGGTATGCTATGCAGATTCTCAACCGGGATTCAATATCTCCATTGCTCAGGTCGAACGTATGATAGAACGTTTTCTTGAGCTGGAAGGCAAACCCGAAGTGATTCAGTTTAGTGGTGGTGAACCCACTATTCACCCTGATATCCTTCTGATGCTGCGTATCGCCAAAGAGAAGGGCATCCAAATGGTAATGCTGAATACCAATGGGATTCGCATCGCGCAAGATGATAGTCTCCTGGCCGGTCTCGCCGATGTGAGGCCTATCATTTATCTCCAGTTCGATGGCTTCTCGACGAGAGCCTCGGAATTACTGAGGGGGAAGGATCTTCTCCCCGTCAAGCTGAAAGCACTGGACCGATTAGCTCAAGCTAAGCTTGATGTAGTCCTGGTACCTACCATCGACAAGAATCTTAACCACAACCAAATAGGTGATATAGTGAAATTTGGCCTCAAGCACCCTGCTGTCTGTGGTATCGCTTTCCAACCGATGACACATGCCGGAAGGTTTAGTGCCTTTGACCCGCTTAACCGGGAGACCGTGGCCGACGTCATCCATGGAATTGCCGAGCAGACCAATGGTATGCTAGTAGAAAGTGACTTCATCCCGGTACCGTGCTGCCACCCAACCTGTCGTTCAGCCACTTATCTCTATATTGAAAACGAAAAAATGACGCCCCTCCCCAGGGTTATCGAGGTTGACAAGTATCTCAACTATGTGATTAATCGGACGCTGCCCGAAATCAGACCTGAGATACTCGAAGCACTTGAAGGCCTCTGGTCGGCATCATCCGTTCCCGGAACGACCTCAATGGCGGGCCGCTTCCGCACCGCGGCCTGCTGTGACTTGCCATTCTTGAACCAAGCGGCATATCTCAAGAGGCACGTGTTTACGATTGTAATACAGGATTTTGGCGATGCCTATACTATGGACTTAAATGTTCTTCGAAAGTGCTGCATCGGTGTGCTGATACCAGATGGTCGAATGATCCCATTCTGTGCCTACAACAGTTTGGGATATCGGGAGAAAATTCGCTCGGAATTAGCGGCAGGCAGCCTGAAGTAAAGAGGGATAACCTTGCTACCAGTACTACTTAAGATTGGCTCGGTTGAAATTCATTCTTACACGGTCTGCATGTTGACGGCTTTCATAGTGGTTGGGTGGCTTGCATACAGCGAAGCGAAGCGGCGAATGAGGTTGACAGAAGACACCCTAACAGTAGGCTCCATTGGACTGATAGGCGCTGTGCTGGGAGCCAAGCTGGGTATGCTCGTGTTTCTTGGGCCTGCCGAATTCTGGCGACTGCTACCAACTATTCCATTCCATGGATCAACATTGGTCGGCGGGTTAACAGGCGGCTATATTGCCATGGTACTCGCAGAGCGAGTTTTGCGTGTTGACCGCTGTACCGGAGACCTGGTAGCCCCATTTCTGCCTCTTGGCCAGGCAATCGGCAGGCTTGGCAATTTCCTTGCCGGTGACGCGTATGGTGCAACGACCTCTTTACCCTGGGCGGTGTTCCAGGCTGGCGCCTTCCGTCACCCAGTCCAATTGTATGAGCTGGTGCTTGACATTGGACTGTTCGCTTTCTTGTCACGGCGCCGGCATGTTTCTTTCCGCGATGGTGAGTTGTTCCAGATTTACATAGTGGGCTATTCACTGATACGCTTCCCACTGGAGTTTCTACGCTATCAGCCCACTCCACTTGCTTTCTTGGGATTAACTCTGGTGCAGTGGCTCTGCATCGCTGGGGTTCTTGGCTTCGGGTACCAGTTATATCTCCAGCGGAAGAGAGCTAACTTGTCCTGTGGCTTGCTGCCTCGTCTTCAAAGGGGAAACTGATTTAAAGAATAGAAATTGTGCACATCCTGTGAAATTGTTTTGGGCATAGAGAACAGGAAAATGCCAAAAGGAGGGGAAAAATGAGTGATTTTCGCAAAGCTTTGCTCTGGACAGCAATTCCAATCGTAGTTTTGAGTCTATTAAGCACGATTCTATCCTTCTATGATCGTTCTGGATCGCCTGATAAGAATGTCGAAAGAACACTCGGTTTGTGGTTTTTAGCAGTATACTATTTAGTGGGGGCCGCCATAGGAGCAATCATCTTTGGCATCATAGGCAAAAGAACCATAGCATCAGGGATATGGGCTGGGATCGGTATTGGAATCATTTCCTTGGGAGTTACCTGTTTTGCTAACCTCCACTCATAAGGTAATTTAAAGAAAAGTCAGACAGGCACTCTGGCTAGGCGGGAAACAGTATCTATATATGACGCAAGAGACTGCTGTGATCATATTCAAATCCTCGTGGGGGCTTCTCCTGCTCATCGCTTTTTTGTCACAGATTCTCTTTGAGGATAAGCCCAAGAAGAAGGCAGGGTTCATAACGAATCTGCTCGTCATTACTCCCTTTGTAGTTGTCTTCGGTCTGTTCTATCTTAGATTTCATTTTGGCACCTACGAGAGTACTTTAGCAAGCCGGATAGTGGGGACCGTTATCGTGGTCTTGGGGATGATTGGGTACATCTTTTCTCTTCTTTTCTTATGGAGGAATTGGTCGCTGTCAGCCTCCATAAAGGAAGGACATAACCTGGTTAGAAGCGGTCCGTATAGGCTTATTCGTCATCCGATGTATTCCTCTATGATAATGGTCGTCTTAGGGACTGGACTTCTGATCGGCAACTATATAATGATTCTGTTTATACCGGTCGTTAGTATCGTTTACTATATAAGGGCCAGAAAGGAAGAGGAACTGCTCAGAGGAGAGTTCCCCGAATATGAACGATACGCTAAAGAAACCAGGATGCTTATCCCCGGGATTTTCTAAGGATAGGACATCGGGTAAATCAAATGGCGAGACTCCTAACACCGGAATCAAGTGATAGGTGATCATTCATGCTGAATTGGCTCAAAAAATTATTTGCAAGAAAATATGAGAAGCCTAAAGGAATACTCCTCTACGGAACCGTGCAAGAGGTTATTCTAGTCAACAAGATGTTGGCCAGCAAGGGCTTTCAGGTGAGACTTGTGGCTCCGCCGCCAGAAGTCAGGGTCGGTTGTGATTTGGCTATAGAATTTAATCTGATCGAGCAGGAAGCCGTAGAAACATTGCTAAAGCAAGAAGGAAGCACGCCCCAAAAAATAGTTTCCACTAAGGAGATGCTGCCAGATATCCTTAAGAGGTCATCAATCGTAGAAATTGATAGCTACCTCATGTGTAAGGCTGGTAATATGAAGGTCACCATAGATAAACGGGAACACAGAATAATAAATATCTCAGGAGGTGGCTGACCAGATATTCCCTATGTTGCCCAGCAGTTGCATGGCATCAGGATAGAAGAAGCGAAAAACCCCGTTGACATCGGAAATAGCCTTTGTTCATATCTACTGCAGATATCATTTGATGCCCTCAAAGAGAAGGTGATGAACAAGTGATCGTTCTAATTGGGACAGTTCCCTATCAGACGGGTGTGTATGTCGGCCATGCGAGGATAGAAAACGATTATTTGAATGTAGGAGATGTGAGGTTCCCCATCGAGAGAGGAACGGCAGCGATGGCGGCTTCTTGCGCACAGGTATGTGACCTTTTTGGTTTGCCGATGCCTTTATGTATATTTGGTGGAGATACCTCAGATGGCAAAGGCACGGATTTAATGTTTCAGGAGGTAAACGCCAGTATTGATAAATACGCTCCCGATGTCGTCACGCTTCATTACCTGTTTCCCAAAATTGCCTATGGCCGCCCATTTCTAAATAAAATTGACTCTCTACCAAAGAGGCCACAACTTATAGCTGATGCCGGCGGCATGTATTTGATAAAAACAATCAACCAGTCTCACCTTTTCGATGCTTTCACTCCTGATGAAGGAGAACTTCTCTTTTTGGCGGATGAGTTTGCAGCTCATCCTCTTTATGTGAGAAGCGAGTTGCTTAAGAAGGTGAACGACATAGATTCCCTCGTCGAAGCGGCATACCGGCATAAAAATGCAGCAAAAACATTAGTTGTAAAGGGGGCTATTGACTACATCTATGAGGATGGGATCAAGATAAAGGAGTGCCGTGGACCAAATATTCCAGCCATGGAGGCCATTGGGGGTACGGGCGATACTATTACGGGTATGCTTTCTGGCTTAAGGTACCGAAAAGACGAAGACTCCGATTATAAAGCTCTGGCCGTAAACCGGCTTATTGGGAAACGAATCAATTGTACCCCTGCCACCCAAATCAGGGAATTCATAAAAGCGATTCCTTCCGTCTTGGAAGACTATGAAAAAAATCCTTGTTAGACATTGGTCATACGTGCCCACCGGTTCAGGACTTGCAGCTTTACTAATCATTTTCTGGTTTTTGAACCAGAGCTACTTGGCACCTGGTAAGGGCACGGTTGCCCAATTTCTGGAAAACCCAATACTCACCTTCGGATTGATCATCTTTGGTGCCCACATTGGAGCTTTCATATCTGGTGAGTTTAGCGTTAAGGTGCCCATGACCTTTGAACCCCTTGTCCTTTCGTTGGTGGGTGGGTTCATCGCCGGGGTGGGCGCAGTCATTGCCGAGATGTCTATCCATTCTGTCATCTTATTCAATTTGGCCGGGGTATTCACATTGCCGGCTTTCATGATTACCAAGGGATGGATTTACGGAGTGTTCATGGTGTTGGGCGGACTGGCGGCGTCAAAGTTATTGGTTTTGATCATACTGAAAACAGCGCCTTTGAAAAAAGAGATCTTCGTGCCAGAAATATTGAGGTCAAGAAGAAATCATCGGATTATGCTCTATGCGCTGGTGGCTTTTTTTGTCATCTCTGTGCTTGTAGTTCTATTGCTACAACAACTTACCTATCCTGAGAAAACGGGGCTTGTCTTGGCTATGCTTCTTCTCGTCCTATTTGGGCTTATTGCAGAACGTGGCACCATTTGCATGTCGAGTATGTTGAAGGAGTGGTTTATATCACACTCAGCTTATGTCTGGAGAAACGTACTCTTCACAGTTATGTGCTTGGCACTCCTCTATCAAGCCGGGCTGCAGCTATCTCTATACGAGCCCATTAAACTGGAAAGGTATGTTCCGAACTTAGGTCCTCTTGTGGTGGGTTCTTTTTTTATGGGTTTTGGATTTATTTTTGCTGATGGGTGTTTTATTGGCAGCCTTTGGAAAGCAGGGCAGGGAAATGTAATAAATTTGATTGGTATCATTGGTCTACTGATGGGCATCGGTGCATCTGGGTTCGACAAAGCTATGTTGGTGAAACTGACGGGCGTTTCCACCAGTTTCATTCCCAATTATTTGAGTTCGCGAATGAGTCCTCTTTTATTCCTGATAGTCTTGTGGGTTGCGGGAGGATCGTTACTCATGGTTTTGAAGCAGAAACGATATCGATATTGAACTGCCGAGTTTCTGCTAGAGAACCCCTTATCTCAAAACCAGTAGAATAGACCCAAGCATAGATGGGCGGCGCCGACGGCTGGGTCGAGAGATATGAGAAAGAACTAACCGCACTTTTGTAGATGGGTTGTAAAGACAAAGGAAATGTGCTACATTTCTTTAAGAATGTGGCACATTTTGCAACTCATTTTCAGGACAATTGATTCTCTGAAAGAAGGAGTGACGACATGAAGAAACTAAACATTCGTGAGGCGCGTCAATCTCTATCTCGTCTGGACCATCTATTAGCGGTTGAGGGAGAAGTGATGATCACCCGTCGCGGAGAGGCAATCGCCCGCGTCGTGGAGATCTCCAAGAAGAGGTCAATTCCATCTCATAGAAACCTCCGCGAGAGAATGGTTCGGCTTCGCAAAGGAAGCGAAAAAATGATTCGTGAAGATAGGGATGCAAGATGAAAGAGGTCATCTATTTCGATACGAGTGCCTTGGCCAAATGGTATTTGAATGAAGCGAGATCCAATGATGTTGAGAAATATATCCAGGAGCATGGTCCCGTTGATATCAGCGAACTCACTGTAGTAGAGATGCGGTCCCTTCTTGCCAGACGGCGCAGGGAGAGACAAATCGATTCTAAGACTGAGATAAAGGTGTTTGCCACCTTCGGAGAAGACATTCGCCAGAGGTTCCTCATCTGCCATCCGTTGCCAGAGGGTCTTGTAACCGGAGCGGTGAATCTTCTGTCCGTTCATCCCGAGGTTCCCCTCAGGACGCTCGATGTATTACACCTCATGATAGCAAGGGAAATCCAGGCAAAGATACTTGCCACCGCTGACCGAATCATGATCGCTGGTGCTAAGGCAATGGGTTTTTCAGTGGTAGGGTTTGATTAATCCTCAAAAATAGGGGCACATCCCATTTATTTTTTGAAATCGTATCGGTAGTGTCCAATTATCTCGAACTGAAAAAGAATATTCTCCTCCTGTACTCCCTGCCCGATATTGTGGATTACTAAGGGTATCCTGTCGGATGCATTACGGTCAGACACGATACCGATGTGGAGTATACCTTTTCCGAGATTCCAGGCGACAAGATCTCCCGGATGGTAGTCTTGCGGATTTTTAGAGACTTTAACGGCCATGGTACGCCGCTCGAAGAACTTCATCAAATTCGGAACCCGTCGGTGGTCGATATTCGGATCAGGCGCCTTCATACCCCACTTCTGTGGATAATAAGAAAAATTGGATCTCATGTCTTCGTGAACGAGTTTTTGAAGATCGATATTGAGCTTCCGAAACGCACGGATGAGAACATCTGTGCAACAACCGGTTTGGCTCGGGACGTCTCCTCCTGGGTATTTCAGAGCCATGTAGGAAGAACTGTATGAGGTCGTAACCCCGATCTGACTTTGGGCCGCTGCAATGAGGATGAAGGTTTTTTCCTCTGGAAGCGCGGCGGTGGTTGATAAGACGAGAAGAAGGAAGGTAGCGAATACGATCCGAAATTTCATATGGGTTGATGGCAAGAATGAAGCGGTATCGACAACGGTCTTCTTTTATTTGTCTCTCTCTTTGATCATTCTTTCATATTCATCGTGGGTGCCAATCCAAACCCAGATGAAATCTTCGCCGTCCTCAATTGCAAGAGCCCTATAATCAAGACCAATGCGAGCCGACCAAAACTTTCCAACTTTCTTAAAATGAAGAGATGGATGCGAAGGATTAGTTCTAAGCAATTCAAAGTTCTTTTTCGATATCTTTTGAACAGGTTCTGGAAGCTTCTCATAGCATTTCCAGAAGCGATCCGTTGTCCGATGCATTTAGAGTTCCTTGAGATTTCCTTTCCCTTTTTCATCAAGGGCTTCTTTAATCAGAAAATCCAGCTTTCCTGACTCTGAGTCTAAGTCAATCTGTCTATCCCATCTTTCCCAATCCCTTTCAGAAAACCATCGCCTCAGTTGGACATATTCATCTTCAGAAAGTGCTTCAATAGCTGCCCTTATTTCGTTTGCTTTTATTTTTCCCTTCGACATTGCAACCTCCTCCTTGTATTCATTATAACTGATTTCACCTAATTCCGGCTAAAGTTGAATTTTATGTTGCTTTGATAATCTTATGAGAATTAAAAACAGCAAGTATTTGTGAAGATTCTCTTTTACCCCCAATAGCCAATAGTCTAATGATAAGTGCCTTTTGATTTGGAATATATACCTTTTTTAGAATTTTTGGAAGCACGGAATTCTAGGAGGAACCGGTACAAACTATACTGATCGAGGGTTATAGAATTTAACTGATCAGCTTTTTAAATTCTTCTTCTGTCAGAATTTTAATTCCTAATTCTTTGGCTTTGTCGAATTTGGAACCGGGGTCCTCTCCAACGACCACATAGTCAAGTTTCTTTGAAACACTGGAGGCAGTCATTCCTCCCGAAGATTCTACCAAATTTCGAGCTTCATCCCTTCCGAAGGTTTTAAGGGTTCCTGTGAAAAGAAAGGTCTTCCCTGCCAGCTTTCCTTTCTCCTTCACTTTGGGCTCAATCACTTTTACTCCGGCCTTTTTCAGTAATTCGATGGATTCCTTGTTTTTCTTATCCCTGAAGAATTGATGGACGCTGGCTGCCACTTCAGGGCCGATCCCTTCTACCTCCATGAGGTCCTCTTCTGAGAGGTGAAAGAAATCTTCTAATCGTTGGAAATGGCGAGCCAGGTCTTCTGCAGTGGTTTCACCTACGTGACGAATTCCAAGGGCATAGAGAAATTTTGATAGGGGTTTTGTTTTGCTCTTTTCAATGGCGTCGATGATATTCTGGGCTGATTTGTCTGCCATGCGCTCCAATTCGATGAGCTTTTGTTTATTGATATAGTAGATATCTGCCACGTCCTTGATCAAACCTTTTTCCACCAGTTGATCAGTGAGTTTCACACCGAGGCCTTCGATATCCATTGCCCGTTTAGAGGCGAAGTGTTTGATCCGTCCTTTCAATTGAGCATGACAGTCCAGGCCGATGCAGCGATGGATGGCCTCTTCTTTGATGACCTCTGCTCCGCACACCGGGCATTTCGATGGCATCCTGAACTTCTTTTCCATTCCTTTCCGTTTTGAAGTAACCACCTGAACCACTTCAGGGATGACATCTCCTGCCCTCTGAATGACCACTGTATCACCGACTCTTACATCCTTTTTATCAATCTCATCCTGATTGTGAAGCGTGGCCCGACTGACTTCGACCCCTCCCACTTTCACTGGCTCCATCACAGCCACGGGTGTGAGGGCTCCGGTCCTTCCGACCTGGACGATGATATCCAATATCTTTGTGGTTTCCTGTTTGGGTTGGAATTTAAAGGCCAATGCCCAGCGCGGACTTCGAGCGATTTCACCAAGCCTTGTCTGGAGATCAAACCGGTCCACCTTGATCACGATTCCATCAATCTCATAGGGAAGGGTTTCTCTCTTCTCGTTTATCTTGTGATAGTATTCCAGAACCTCATCGATATTCTTGCATCTCTGAATATAAGGATTCGTCCTCAAACCCCACTTGGGAAAGGTCTGGAGGATTTCCGAATGGGTTTTAAATGTCCGACCCCTAACCTCCCCGAGGCCATAACAGTAAATCTCCAGAGGTCTCTCTACAGTGATCTTTGAATCGAGTTGCCGAACCGACCCGGCGGCTGCATTTCTTGGATTGGCAAAAAGAGGTTCGCCCATCTCTTCCCGTTTTCGATTGAGTTCCTTGAATTTCTTGAGTTGGATGATCACTTCACCTCGGACCTCTAACCGCTCTGGGGCTGGAATTTCTTTTTGGATCAATTGAAGAGGAATGGTTTTGATGGTGCGAAGATTCTGGGTGATGTTTTCACCATTGACACCATCGCCACGGGTGGAGCCCACGACAAACTGCCCCCGGTCATAAACGAGCTCAACTGCCAATCCATCGAGTTTAGGTTCTGCTACATAGACAACATCTGCAGAGGATCCTAAAAATTTCTTTACCCTTTTGTCAAAATCTCTTGCTTCTGTTTCATCGAAGGCATTAGCCAGACTGAGCATGGGAAGGGTATGTCTGACAATCTCGAAGGCTTCTAAAGGAGGTGCACCAACCCTTTGGGTGGGTGAGTTTGGAGAGCGAAGCTCAGGGTACTGCTCTTCGAGCTTCTCAAGCTCACTCATCAGGCGGTCATATTGCGCATCAGAGATTTCCGGCTGATCAAGGATGTAATATCGGTAATTATGATATTCGATCTCTTCCCGAAGCTTTTCTACCCGCTTTTTTATCGCCTCAGATGCCATCAAGCCCATTTTAGACAGGATGGATAGCCTTGTCAATTCAGATAAATCGCATAGGGCATAGCGCATAGCGGAATAAAAAGAATTAAGCATGGGTAGAGGTGGCTTTTGTCGCCTAAAAGGCACCCACTTTATAGAACCCTACCCAATGCTCATTTTTGTGGTTTGTGCCTACCTGCTGGTAGGCAGGGGTGGCATACCTGTCATAAAAAAATTCAATGTAACAAAGGGGGTCTAAATATGGGGTAAAGGCCCCCTTGGTTAGATAGATATTGGGGTCTTGTGAATGAGGGGGGAAAATTGAAATAAGTATAAAATTTTACTTGACAAATTTAATTTTTCAGTATATTTC
>JADDYB010000377.1_pt1 | contig 14074 bp, 20 predicted proteins | sample 8641941 | NCBI WGS metagenome assembly JADDYB01 (sample SAMN16275377, study PRJNA637457) | freshwater sediment metagenome | isolation source: Lake Kineret sediment | place: Israel: Lake Kineret | collected 2013
CAACAACGATCTCAACTACCTCTTCATCAAACGCATAGGCAGATAGAGGGACAAGGAAATCGAGATTACACCATCAAATGCCGTTGCATATAATAATCTTGGGCTTGCCGTGCGTGCGAAGGGTATGCTTTTCGAGGCGATTGATTATTTTAGAAAAGCTATAACCTTGAACCCGGATTATTCGGGAGCTTACTTTAATCTGGGCCGTTCATTGCAGAATGCGGGACAGGTTGACGAGGCTATGCTGAATTATCAAAAAGCCATTCAGATCGCTCCCGAATCGGTACAGGTATATAACAGTCTTGGAATTCTTCTACATGATAAAGGCCAGATTGAAGAGGCCATAACTTGTTTCCAAAAAGCCATTCAAATTAATCCACATTGTGCAGACAGCTATAACAACATCGGCCTTTGCCTAAATGAAAAAGGCAATCTTGATGAAGCTATGGCATGTTATCAAAAGGCCATAAATCTTAATCCAAACTTTCATTTAGCATATGACAATTTGGGAAATATTATGAGAACGAGAGGATGTTTGGATGAAGCTGCCGAGTGTTATAGCATGGCTTTGAAACTCCAACCAAATTCTGTTCATATTTACAATAATCTGGGAATGACATTACAAGACAAAGGACAACTTGATGAGGCGATAACAAACTTTAAAAAAGCAATAAATTTAGACCCTGACTTTGCTGATGCATATAATAATCTTGGGGTTGCCTTTCGACATAAAGGACAACTTGACGATGCTATAGCATGCTTTCAAAAAGCTGTAAATCTTAATCCAAACTTTCATTTAGCATATGACAATTGGGGAATTATTTTATCGGAGAGAGGTCAGTTGAATGAAGGCGAAATATACTTGCGACGGGCCTTACAAATAAAACCTGATTCTTCGGACACTTATAGTAACCTTCTTCTTGGTATGAACTATAATCCAAGCCATAGCCCTCAAGATATTTTGTCCGCGCACCTATTATTTGCTAAAAAATTTGCTGAGCCTTTAGCATCTACTATTTCTCCATATATAAATGACCGAGCACCCTCGCGCAAATTAAAAATTGGTTATATATCCCCTGACTTCAGGAGACACTCTGTCAATTATTTTATTGAGCCTGTGCTGGCGTCACATGATCATGACCAGTTTGAAACATTCTGCTATTCCGATGTTCTTACACCCGATAATGTTACAAAGCGCCTTCAAAATTATGCTGATCAATGGAGAAACATAACTGGGATAACAGATGAAAAAGTTGTTGAACTCATACGCAAAGACGGAATTGACATCCTTGTGGATCTTGCAGGACATACAGGGTTTAACCGAATGATGCTATTTGCCCGCAAACCAGCACCGATTCAAATAAGTTGGTTGGGATATCCTAATACCACTGGACTTTCTACTATAGATTATCGAATTGTTGATTATCATACCGATCCTCCAGGGTTAACTGATCCATTCTATACCGAAAAACTAATAAGGATGCCTGAATCTTTTCTCTGCTATTTGCCTGACAAAAACAGTCCCAATGTCGGAGAACTTTCGGCCTTAAAGAATGGATACGTCACATTCGGATCGTTTAATATCTTTCAGAAGGTATCGCATGAAACTATTGAACTTTGGGCCTCGATTTTAAAAGCATTACCCAATTCCCGTCTAATATTAAAGGCAAAAACTTTTTTTGACAAAATAACTTGTAATTATGTAAAGGAAAAGTTCAGGGCACATGGCGTGTCTGATGATAGAGTTGAATTGATAGCTATGATGCCGTCTTTTATAGAACATCTTAACTCATATCAGCGTGTTGATGTAGCGCTCGACACCTTCCCATATAATGGTACTACAACAACTTGTGAGGCTATGTGGATGGGGGTACCAGTAATGACCCTTGCGGGCAATACTCATGCATCGCGAGTGGGAATAAGTCTCTTGTCGAATGTTGGTCTTTCTGAGCTAATTGCCAAGACGCCTAACGAATATATTGTCTTAACCACTAACCTTTCAAAAGATATCGACAAATTGCTATTTTTGAGAAAAAATATACGAGACATGATGGCAAAGTCACCATTGTGTGATGCGAATAGATTTACAATTAATTTAGAGAATTGCTATCGACAGATTTGGAGAAATTGGTGTGCATCAGGTCAAACTGCAGTACATGTTTAAATTGAGAATTTTCATATCTTGTCAAGTCTTAGTTCTGTTTGTTTCCAGATGTTATGAGCACCCGATCATTAACTTTTGTCATGCGTCTTTGATGAAGAAGTGAAAAATCTGTGAAAGCAATCTTGGGTATTTCTTCCCATTAGTACTGATCATGGCAAGTGAAAGTTTTGGAATTGTGAATGTCTCATCCCGATAATGTTTCCCAAGTAGTAATAACTGCTATCTTGGTTTGCAGTTAGGAGTCTTTATAGGACCCCGAGTATCCAACCCTCGATGCCGGCAACAGTCTTTTCCGGTGGTGTGAGCGGCGGATTAAAAAACATCTGCAGTGAGTTATCAAGGTCAGCGCGACGGAGCCAAGCAGACACGCTATAAGCCGCCTGTTGGTCGCTGTTCCTATCATCTTTTGGGAAACGACGCATCAAGAGGGATGGATAAACTTCTACTATGAGAGACTTGGAAGGCGATAGCGTCCAACCATCAAATGGCCAAAAATGCACGAGTTCTCTGGTGTGCATACGCAAATATCGTAGCCACGGTAGACCCGCATGCGTCGATTTTGCGACAGAACCTTGCACATCAAATTTAAAGACAGATTTCGCGGTAGCCGTCCATTCTTCGGTCAAGCGGAGCCACGATGAATGTCCTGTCCTCATTGCACCTCGTCCATGAAGACCTTCACGTATGAAATCGACGTACATATGATCTTCATCAGTTGGCCAGTGTTGCTGAAAATCATCGAGAAACTTCTCCCAGTCAGGCTTCAGAAAATGGGATTCAAAGTAACGCAGTGGAAACGAAAATCCGTGGTCAATTCCGACGATAGTCAGCGGACCTTTAAACAGTTCATCCCGAAGCCATTCCGCTATTCCACGTCGTGTCCAATAGCGCCTCGGGCTGGGTGGAGGGTAAACTTCGTGTGGGCAGCTCTCTTTTTTTGCCCTATAAACTCTCAAACCACTTAGGCTTGATGTCGGGGTTGCAGCGCCTGAGTAATCGATACCTATGAATTGCTCGAATAGCGCCATATAAATTTATTAACCCTCATGTTCCGCTGATCATATAGTGACCGATGCAACATCTGATATAGGGAGATAAATAAAGACAGCTATGGTTTCAAGCTGTCTTCCGCTTTGCGGTTTCCTTTTCGAGGACGTCGACTATATACTTATTGAGCGTGACTCCTCTCTTCGTTGCCTCTAAGGCAATATGCTGGTGCAGTCTGGAACCGACCCGGATATTAAACGATCCCTTAAATGGCTGCTCGGGTTCTTTACCCACTTCCTTACAGGTCTGAAGGTAGTCGTCGACAGCTTCCTCAAACGACTTGCGCAGCGATGCAACGTCAGTGCCTTCATAGCTGACAAGGGCACGAATAAACTCGACCTTCCCATAGAATACTTTGTCCTCATCGCTGTAATGAACTGATCCGTAATAATTCTTATATTTCATCATGTCTTTCATATCAAACCCTCTGTTCTTAAGGTTTCCTCGATTTGCTCCAACTGGTACTTTTTCAATACCGGTGTTGGATGCGGTTTGTGCAAAATAATGGGCGGCAGGGTTTCATGCATGAACTTAACCCTTGATCCCCCGGTCTTTCCAGCTTTTGCCAAATTGTATCCAAATCCGTTTAACAGGTTAACAAGTTCCTGCCAGGTGAAGTCACTGGGCCTTGACAGGAAACGATCGATAATCTTTTTACGTCTACTCAGGGAATCCTCCTTCACAGACTTCCCATTAACTCATGAGCCTAGTGTATCAGGAATAAATAAGAAAAGCAACTATTATTAGTTGCAAACTTACATAGACAATACAGGCAACTTGGATCGTTGTTCCGCTTTTTGCTTTCTCTCAAAAATGGCAAAATATGCAAAATATTAGGTTGAAGCGTTATTACTGAGAACGTGACTAAATCGTGACAGAATATATCCAAAAATATCGAAACATATATAACAATATCTAAGTAAGGAGAGGTTGTAACTGCTTGGCGGTTAAGGCTTTTTCTGGTATTTTCAAGCACTTATGAATTCCCGTCAGCCGTTTTCCTAAATCCCGATTGCGTGTTATGATGAGATAGCTCAATCAAATAGGGGAAATACCTTGAAACAGCATACTGTGACGACAAAACATTGTCTAAATCATGTTGAATAGGAATACATGCTGAAGATTTCTTTTCCTATTAGCGAAATAAGTAGTGCACTGAATACACCAGCTCAAAGTGTTTGGGAGCTGATAACCAATACAATACGCTGGCCCGAATGGGGGCCTTCAATCATTGCCGTAGACTGCATGGATCGATTTATCAAGAAGGGGACTCGCGGGAGGGTGAAAATACGTTTTGGCATTTGGGTGCCTTTTGTAATAACCCATTATGAGGATAATCGTTATTGGGCATGGAGTATTTGGGGCATCCATGCAACGGGGCACAAAATAGAACCGCTTGATGAATACAGATGCAATATTATATTTGAAGTGCCGACTCTTGCAGCACCATATCTTTTTATCTGCTGGATCGCGATCAAACGCATTGAAACTGCTCTTAAAACGATATCGTGAGTTTTTCTCCCCTATGAAACCATTCTTGACATATAATCCTCTGCAGGTTTTTAACAAGCGCAAGACTCCAATAGCGCTCTACGTAAGACAAAAGTGGTTACAGGAAGACACGCGCAGATGGAAAAATGATTTTAAACAAACAGTAGATGCTCTGTATTCAGAACAAAGTACAAATGGTTCATGGGAAAATGCCCTTCTAACCACAGTCCAAAGGTTATTTGCACTGCACCTGACAGTGAGAAATAAGAATGAACAGATCGAAAAAGCCCTCGAATGGCTCCTGTCACATGAGGAGTTTTTAGAACAAGAAGCGCACCTGCACATACAATCAGAAAAAGTTTTTGCCCGCGATCTGCAAAACCTTCCCTTCTCCCATGGCTGTTATGAGCATTTCGCAAAGTGTGTTATCCTTTTCCTTGCAACTATTTTCGGTCAAGAACACGATGCGAGAGTCATTCGCGTGTATGAAATGCTTCGTTTGAAAGGTGAAGAAAAGGAAGGAAAGTGGTGTACATGGCCATGTTCAAATAACTTTCTTAGGGCATTTGCAGTACATCCAAAGTATAGAGAAAGTAAAGCAGTAAGGTTGTTTCTGTCAAGATTAGAAGCAGTGCAGAGGGAAGACGGTAGCTGGCCCATACAAATACCTTTTTATCAGACGGTGAATGCACTTGGACATCTGAATCTTGAAGAATCAGACAAGGTACTCAAACGGGCTTTGCTTAAATTAAGAGAGACTCAAAACAGTGACGGGACTTGGGGGAAAAAACAAAAAGAATGGAACACATTTCTTGTCGTCCATGCCATCAAGAGGAAAAGCTACTTATTATCTGTGAAGAAAATATAGAATGCCCCATAAACCTATGCCGAATATAACATGAAGCACCAACTGCTCAAGCCAGGTAAATGATCCTAATCTTCTTCCAAGGAATCCCTGTCCTGCTGTAGGAAGTGCTATAAACAGCATGGAAAGCCAGAGCAGGAAAACATAGAGGGCAATCAGCCATCCATTCAGTAATTCGAGTTTCATGATGCTGATGGGAACTGCATAGGCAAGGCCAAAAGTTACACTAGTAAAGAGATGAACAGGAACGCCGAACAGTACCGCTTGTTGTTGGTTGTATTTCAACCTTGCTTTTTGCTGAACAAACATGCCGTCAATAATGAAAATACTTGATTTAAACATCCCACCCTTAAACCCTGCATGGGATATCAGGCCCATCAGGATTCCCGCTGCTAATCCAGATACTAATCCTTCAAAAAGGGGCATCAATACCTCCATTAGTTAGTTGTTCTGATTACGTAAAAACATCCTTAAGCGCTTCTTTTAGGTTTCCATAGACAAACCGAAACCACATATCCTGCAGCTTCGCTGGAACTATTCTCTGACTGTTCGTCAACTCATTAGCAAGTTCTTTCGTAATAAGCAAGAAAATCGATAAGAAGCTTATTGACGGCAACACGACTTTCCCAAATTGCCTTTTTATAGTCTTCTGTCCATAGGGTCAGAATATCCTTGCCGCTCAGATTGATAACAGCTTCTGCACCCAGGAACCAACGCTTCTCAAAAAGTTTTGGATTGAGAAGATCAACAACAAATGATTGTAATTTCGGCGAAGGGACCCTGGATTGATTCCTGTCAAGGATAGTGACCTCATATCCCTTATCGAGGAGAAAATGCGCAAGACGCTGTCCAATAAAACCGCTGCCGCCACAAATCACTACTTTCATAATTTCATTATATCAAGGATGAGAATGAGATGACAGTTTGCTTTTAAAATTTCCATCGGCCCATTCAGCAATACGAACTGCCCTGTATGAGAAAATATCTTGGAGTTGTTTTTTAATGAACAATTGATGAAAGATTTTCCCTATGTGACCAAAAGGTACACGGTATGTTACCGCATCTCTTATAAGCGTACCTTCAGAAACTGGCTCAAAGGTGTGCAGGTGTCTCCATAGGGCATAGGGCCCTTTGACCTGAACATCGGTAAATAATTCCGGGCGTCGGTATTCTGCAATTTTTGTGTGCCATTGTATCTTTATTGCAAACCATCTGATTGTATAATCAAACTCTGCTCCTTCATAAGTTTCACTTTGCCCACCCTTCGTGTCAAATCTGAATTCCAACCAATCGGGCGTGATCTCAAAGAGATTTTCTGGTCTTTCAAAAAACGAGAAGGCTTTTTCTGCCGGGATACCGATAATCTGAGAAGTACTGAGCAGATAGGTATGCCTGTCAGGCTTCGCAAACCTGATTTGAAATGTTGGAGGCAGATCATATTTGTCTGTAATGCGCACTATAGGCTCTGTTACCCTTTCTGTCCCCATACCGCATATACCGGATCTGAATAAGGCATATCCGGATAATATCTATCATCTTCATTTCTCGGAAGACCTCTCATCGAAAATGTGTTAAGGTTTCTATATAAACCTGTCAGCAAAAAATATTCAAGGACAATTCCCATCCGTTCAAAATCATTTAGTTCAGTCCATATCCTTACAACCTTTGGCGGAAACCAGCGGTTTGAAAAGGTAACAATGAAATACCCGTCTGTTTTCAGAATCCTTGCTATTTCACTGAAAACTTCGAAGGGGTGTATCAGGTATTCCACAGAAACAGTACAAATTACAGCATCGAATTCGTTGTCGGAGAAGGGGAGCACGAGGTCTTCATTAAGATCATGTACGAAATGATCAGTGAGTTGGGGGTTCTGCAGCATCTCCTCCCGATTGAGCCCAAGGCCAATGAGTGAATCAAGTTTGAGGTGCTGGGGGACATGGGACCTCCAACTGCTCATCAAATCCAGAACCTTCATGCCGTTGTTCAGTGTTTGACCATATATATCACTGATGACTGATATGGCTTTATCATCAATATGGGTAACAAGGCGAGGTTCTTTATAAAAGCCTGCATCATTATGTTCATTGGTTCTACTAAAAGGTTTATCTGAGAAGAAATCTGTGGGAATCCTGCGGCATCGTGTCTGCATCCCGGGACCAGAGGTTATAATTTCCATCCAGTCTGTACAGGATCCACCGAGTATTCCGCTATTCCTCCTTACATCTTTTATATCCATGGTAAGGTTGCCATTCCATGGCGAAAGCGGATGATTAAAATCCACGGTAATGGTTGTATCTGATATCCCCGTACATCTGAATGGCTCAACGTTCCCTTGAAAGATGCCCGGAATCGCCTTAAGCAAGCCTTTTGGATAGAATCGTCCAAAGCGAGGCTCTGTCTGTACAGGTGCAGCATAAAGCCGGTCAAATTGTCTTGGTTCAATAGAAAACTCATAACCCTGTGCATAGGGCGATACAATGTCCTTCAAAATGCTTGGAATTTCTATTGTATCTCCCTTTGATTTTCCCATAAGTGAATCGTTAATCTTCCGCGGAAAGATATCCCGGTAAAAATTCACTTTCCCTGCAAAAAAGCAGTCGGTGTGAAGTATATCGGAGCTTTGCCAGCACAGTGAGAACTCAATACTTGCTACTGATTTTTCATGTATGATCATTACTGTATATTCCTGTTTTTCGTTCTGAAATGACTTCTCGGTCTATGTTTAGTAGGCTGGAATTCTGCATTATTCAGACCATTTTTTCTGGAATTCAAGCCATATAATATAAATTATCATAAAAACAACCGAAACCGTTGATGGCAATGCAGTCTTCGTATCAAAAAAGGAGAGCGCTAAACCACCGGCCAGACCATAATTTTTCAAAGTTCCAAGAAGCACAATGCTTGTGGTTTTTTCTTGTCAAGACGAGCAATCTAACCAAATAACCCAATAGTCCATCCCAATAGAAAAGTACTTGCAAAAGAAATGATGGCAACCGGCAGCAGAGACAGCGTTTGCGTTAAGAACACTTGTTGGTTCAAGCCAACTATCGTATAACTTACCAGGAAAAAACTCCAGTTTGTAATATCTCCCTTAATCGGTTCGATCAAACGGGCTATCCCTGTCATCATAAGGATGCGTGCAAAAAGAAGGGGAGCAAATATCAGTTCAATGGTTATGATTATCAGTCTTAGAGGGTCAACAAAACTTGTGCCAATAAATAAAAGAACCATGAGCGGAGTAATAAGCAAAGCACCCAGATATGCGCTGATGGTCCCAATAAGGAGATCTTGTACTTTGATCATCTTCAATTAACTTTCTTTCCCTCATTTTTCTTCGTGGCTGCAATATACTCTTGGAATCATTTATATATGGCCTCGCAAAGTTTATAACGACAGAATTGCCATTAAAAAACAGCTTCGCCAAGTAGAACAATGAGGCGCTATTTGGCAATTAATTTATTAATTATATATAATTATTAATCAGTATTCATAGAAGCAGATAAAAAGTCCGGGTTTTTCGATGAAAGGAGGTTTTCATGAAAATCAGAAAAGTATCTAAGCGAATTTCATTGACCTGTAAATGCAAAAGCTCCTGTTAATGAGCGCATGGAACAAAGACGAAAAATGGATCGATATAATACTACATCAGGGTTAAAAGCATTCTGTATTTTATCCATAACTTCAATACTTCTATGCATGATAGGATGCACTAAGATGTCGAAACAAATATCCCCCTTGCCAGTTGTTCCTTATGTAGATTTAAACCGCTACACAGGGGTGTGGTATGAAATTGCGAGATATCCGCACAACTTCCAGGAGGGTTGCGTGGGAAGTAAGGCAACGTATTCTCTGAGAGATGATGGGAAGATCTCTGTTCTCAACGAATGCTATGACAAGTCATTTAGCGGTAAGATAAGGGCTGCAAAAGGTAAGGCATGGGTAGTTGACAAAGAAACAAATGCCAAACTCAAGGTATCTTTTTTCTGGCCTTTTGCAGGAGACTACTGGATAATCGACCTGGGTAAAAACTATGAATACGCTGTTATAGGCCATCCGGGCCGGGAATACCTTTGGATTTTAAGCCGCACCAGAGATATGGATGGAGAATTATATGAAGCGATTCTCTCTCGCTTAAAGGATAAGCAATACGATACATCGACGCTTATTAAAACAGACCAACAATAGGAGAAACATGACACTGAAAGAATACTTTGACAGCGTAAATGGTACAGGAGTTTTGTCTACGGCTGATTCAACAGGCAAAGTAGATGCAGCAATCTACTCTATCCCCCATATTGTTGATGGCGGGACGTTAGCTTTTGTCATGAGAGAACGGCTGACCCATCTTAACCTGCAGTCAAATCCCTATGCGGCATTTCTTTTTATTGAGAATGTCTCGGGTCACAGAGGTGTAAGACTGTTTTTGAAAAAGGTAAAAGAAGAGACTGACTCAACCTTAATAGCAAAAATGACCAGACGTAACTTGACTCCAGAAGAGGATAGGCAGAAGGGGCCAAAGTTTTTGGTATATTTTACCGTTGAAAAGATACTCCCATTAATTGGAGGGGGAGAAAGCCATATCAGCTTGTCCTAAAGTTACAATTCTGAGTTCGATTCCTTCTGTCAGTTGCTAAAAACTGGCCACGAAGGTTAGGCCGATGAGCGGTGCGATATCGGCCTTCGTACTGAAAAGCTCATTACCATCCTGATCCTCGATATATATCTTGTTGACAAAAGTGGCACCCCCATACACATCGATACGTATCTTGGGAGTGAACTTGTGGGAAATTCGGGCGAAGACCGGAACGGTCTTATACTCTCCAATGCCATTCGGGATCGGACCATCCTCTTTAAGGCGGAAGCGATGGGATCGGTATGCAACGGGGAAATTGGTAAGGCCTGAGAAGTCGTAGTCATCATACTCATAGGCAAGGCTAAGACCGAGTCGAAGATCCCTGCTCACCCTGCTCGACATGTCTAAGGCGGCATTGTAGCGCGCAATATTCAACTTTCCGCCACCATCAACAGGCGCGTTAAACTGGTAGAGAGTGCTTGCGGAGAAGGTGTATTCTTCCATCCGAACTGCACAATTTTAATTTTTGCTATAATGGTTATTAATGCTAATGCCTTTCAACAATAGTAATGCTCAGAAAAGAGTCAAAAGGCAAAAGACAGGTTAAAGCAATCAGAATCGAACTGGAAGCATAAAAAATGGAAATACGATATTTCTTATGCATACGATATTACCAGCTGCAATATTTTAAGGGGCAACCATGAGATCATTAAAGGAAATTAAGGACAATTACAATTTTACTTCTGATGACGAGCAGAGACTTATGAGACTGAAGCCGATTATGGAAGGCCATGTTGAGGAGATAGCAAGCGCTCTTAGCTCATATATTATGAGCACAAAAATTGGGGCCAGACTATTGACGGAAGATATAAGAAAAGCACATTTATTCGAAGCGCAGAAGAGTTGGTATCTGGCTATGTTTGAGGGAAAATATGATAATAAATATTTCGAAAGGCTCATTAAGATCGGAATTGTACATGTAAAGAGAGAAATAGATGCGCATTATCTGAACAGAGCTGTCAACATAATCAGAACCCTGGGGGTGGATATTCTCTATAACCAGGAAGATGCAGAGGAAGAAATCATTGCCAATTTGCTCGTCTTCGAAAAGATTCTTGATATCAATCTTGATATTATGACGTCATCTTATATTGAGGAAGAGATCAGAAATTATTCTTCAATCTACCGCATTAAAAGTACCCTCATAGATTTTTCGGAGAAATTTCTTCAGAGTGCAAATCTCATTCTTATCCTTGCACTGATTGGACTAACTTTGGGCGCTATTGGACTATTTATAACAGATGCACAAAAACTTTTTACAGGAGACCTTGAGAATGGCATCATCACTTCACTCGGTTCCCTGCTTATCATATGGGTGATGATAGAACTGATGAACACAGAAATATCCCATCTTAAGGGAGGAAAATTTCGGATCAGTGTATTTGTGAGTGTAGCGCTTGTCGCGGTCATAAGAGAAACGATGATTGCAACACTGAAACATGAACAGTCAGAAATGATGATGTACCTTATTGCCTCTATTTTGGTGATTGGCTTTGTTTATTGGCTTGTGATAAAAGGCGAGGAACAGCAGCGGTAAAGAAAGTTTTGCATATTGTATCCCAAGATCAGAATACACTTGCCCCGGGGCCTACTGAGGTATAAATTTCTATATGAAATACCACTATGCGACTGCTGTAAAATTGTAGCAGAAAATATCGAAAATATAGGATAGAGTTCAGAACCAATCTCAACATCTCTTTAACAAAAGGTGACTAAAACGTGACAAAACATATCTAAAAATTTCTCAATATATACAACTATCTATAAAACAAAAATAGCTGTAGATGCTTGTCTGGTAAGGATTTATACGGTATTTTCAAGCACTTATGAAATCCCGTCAGCCGTTTTCCTAAATCCCGAAGGCGTTCGGGATTCAATTCCTGCAGGGGGTACCATATTTATCAAGGACTTACAGGAAGCTTCCGCAAGCGATTTTAACCAAGTGTCCATACAGGTGTCCGTCCTTCCTTCCAGTTTCTTCACCTCCTCCTTTCTGAAACATTTTATTAAGTCTTCTTTTTATATTTAGATTTGTATAAAATAAATACAGGTATTGGAGGAGGTTAAATCATGTCTGGATACAGATTTTCCGTGGTAATTGAGAAGGATAATGAAGGTTACTATGCCTTTTGTCCTGAACTCCAGGGTTGCTACACCCAGGGCACCACATATGAAGAGGTTTTGCAAAACGCCAGGGATGCAATCCGCCTTCATATTGAGGATCGCTTAGAATCCGGAGAGGAAATCCCCCAAGCGGAATCAATCAGCCTTACCTCTTTAGAAGTTGTTGTATGATCAAAGAGGAAGGCTAACAACCGCATTAAGATACCTTGCTGTCTCTGCCGCAGGGTTCTTCATTCCTGAAACAACTTAATCGATTCGTTTCAATAGACACACCGCATACGCTGCTATGCCCTCACCTCTTCCAATAAACCCCATCCCCTCATTGGTCTTAGCCTTGATATTTATCATGCCGGACGGGATACCGGATTGCGACAGAACCTGTTTCATATCTTCTATATATGGGGAGAGCCGTGGGGTTTCCGCAATGATCACCGAGTCCACCCATGAGACCTCATATCCATTGAAGCGTATAAGTTCAATAATCTGCCCGAGCAGCTGAATGCTCGACACATCTTTCCATTGCGGGTCATTGTCCGGGAAATGCTTCCCTATATCACCGAGCCCAAGTGCTCCGATCAGTGAATCCATGATGGCATGGCAGAGCACATCCGCATCAGAGTGGCCGAGAAGACCCTTTGCAAAGGGAATCTCGACTCCTCCGAGAATCAATTTCCTCCCCTCAATAAGTTTGTGAGAGTCATATCCAATGCCGACACGCATACCGTAAACCCCCAAATCCTAAATTCTAATACCTAAATTCTCAATAAAGCTTCTGCTATGATGAGGTCCTCCGGGGTTGTAATTTTGATATTCCGGTAAGACCCCATGATGATCCTTATCCGCCCGCCGCATCGCTCCAGCAGTGAAGCGTCATCTGTTGCATACTGTCTCTTCTCTATTGCCTGCCTGTATGCGTTCAATATTTTTTCGTACAGGAACATCTGTGGCGTCTGGACAGCCCAGAGATCATCCCGTTTCAAAGTCCCCCTGACTAAGCCCTTCTCTGCCTCTTTTATGGTATCTTTCACCGGGACACCGGGAATAATTCCGTCACAGGTCTCCTTGCTCCTGATCATCTCTGCTATCATCCCCTCAATAAACTCCTTTTCGGCGAGGGGTCTTGCTCCGTCATGGATAAGCACGATACAGCGCTTATCCTCAATAAGCCTGAGGCCGTTATAGACAGAATCCTGCCGCTCTTTTCCTCCCTGTGCTATCCGTTTTATCTTTGAGATGCCGTACTCTTCAAAAATCTTCTGCCCGCTTCCGGTATCCTCTTTTCTGAGAACCGGGATGATCTCCGTTATCTCCGGAATCGCCTGCAATGCTTCAAGGGGCCAAATTATGAGCGGCTTGCCGCCAAGGTACTGGAATGGTTTATCTTTTCCGGGACCAAATCGCTTGCCTAATCCGGCCGCCGGTATAATCGCAGTGACCTTACACTGCCGATACGTTTTCATAGGGCATCATTATTAAAAAATCTCCTGTAAAATACCCCTCTTTACCAAAGATGGGTACACACCCCTTAACCCCCTCTTCATAGAGGGGAATTATTCCTCCCATTGGTAAAGGGAGGTTAGGAGGGATTTTATAATGAGTATCTGTCCGTAAAGTCTATTTCTGATCATTGTCCGGCTTGACCGGACAATCCAGAAGCTATTGAAAATACTGGATTCCCCGATCAAGTCGGGGAATGACAGACTATAAAATTTTTCATTTATGAACAGACTCCCATTAATGTTTGTATGCT
>JADDYB010000378.1_pt1 | contig 14065 bp, 14 predicted proteins | sample 8641941 | NCBI WGS metagenome assembly JADDYB01 (sample SAMN16275377, study PRJNA637457) | freshwater sediment metagenome | isolation source: Lake Kineret sediment | place: Israel: Lake Kineret | collected 2013
AGCTTTATAGCAAACTACCCCATTATTCTAGTGAGCTGCACCGAAATGGCGACCGAAATGTTAGAAGTCCGCGATGTGATGACCCCCCACGTGATTGCGGAGGACGAAGCGACTCGCGTTACCCAGCTTGCCAAGAAGATGGAGCTGGCGGGGATCGGGAGTATCGTCATCACGAGTAAGGGAAAACCGGTGGGAATCGTTACCGATCGCGATATTACGATAAAAGTGTGTGCCCTCAAGAAGAATCCCGACGACGTGAGGGCAAAGGAGATCATGTCCACTCCTCTGCTCACCATTGAGCCTGACGCACCGCTGGAGAAGGCCTGCCAGCTCATGGCTGAGCGGGGAATCCGAAGGTTGCCGGTGGTCGAAGACGATCGGCTCGTGGGCATAATCAGCGTGAGAAACCTCATTACCCGAAGCCCGACGTACGTGAATAAGCTCTTCGCAGGCGAGTGGCGATAACCGCGGGAGTAGCTGGAAAGCTACTGAAGCACCTATGCTGCGCGAGGAGTAACTCCGCCCTTTATTTACCCGCAGGGCACCTTACTATCAACCAAGCAGGAAGTAGAGAGGTGAACGAGCGTCGATGAAGGTAAAGGATATCATGAGTCGCCCCCTTATTACGGAAGATGAAGAGACCCCGGTAACGAAAATAGCAGAGGATATGGCGGAATTGGGGATTGGGAGTGTGGTGATCACGAAGGAGGGGAAACCCACGGGCATCATTACAGAACGCGATATCGCCTTAAAAGCATTGCTGAAGAATAAACGAGCGAGCGAGGTGAAGGCGAAAGAGATCATGTCCTTTCCGCTGGCCACCATTGACCCTGAGGCTACGATCGAGCAGGCCTGTCAGCTCGCCGCGCGGAAGCGGATCAAGCGACTGCCGGTCGTTGAGAATGACATCGCGATCGGTATCGTGAGTATTCGGGATCTCCTCACGCGGAAACCGGAATACGTGCGGGAGTTTTATTTCTGAGCCGCTCTGGCTGCCTGCTCACAGCAACCCGCGCTCGGCCATCGCGCTACTCGTCGTTGCACAGGCAGTCGTCGCCTGCGTTACCGCTGAGCCAAACGCTTCCAAAGCCGCTGAGAACTCCTCGGCTACTATGCCCCTTCTAATCAGCTCGAGCTTCTCAGTCAGCACGGTGAATTCACGTCTGCCCGTTGCGTACACCGCGAGCCTGACCTCGGTATCCAGTGCGTCGAGGAAGCTGAGCATCAGCTTCTTCGCCCCTGCCTGCTCCTCACCCCTGAGCGATTCCAGGACGAGCAGCAGCTTCGAGCCGATGATCAGGGCGGCCTTGATCCGCTCCCCGAGCTGGTAAGTGACGAGCAGCCTGGGATCTCCCTTCATCACGTCATCCTCCCAGTAACCTTTTAGTCAGACCATAATAAAGGGTTAGCCATGCCAGCCACAATTGTAGTGGGGGGTTTTTTCGGTGACGAAGGAAAGGGGAAGATCATTGCGTATCTTGCGAAGCACGATAGGCCGGTGATTGTGGCACGCGGCGGCGTAGGACCGAATGCGGGGCACACGGTTGTGGTGGCGGGTAAGAAATACGCCTTACGGATGGCCCCGTCCGGCTTCGTGCAGGAATCAGCACGGCTCCTGATCGGCGCCGGCGTTTTGGTTGACCCGCGCGTGCTCATGCACGAGATTGAGACCATCGGGCTGCAGGGCCGGATCGGTGTGGATCGACGCTGCAGCATCATTGACGAGGTGCACATTGTAGCGGACCGCGGCGATGCGTATTTGAAGAGCAAGATCGGCTCTACGGGCACCGGCTGCGGGCCCGCTAATGCCGCGCGCGTCTTACGGAAGGCGCGGCAGGCGAAGGACCTGCCCGAATTGCAGGAGTTGATCTGTGACGTGCCACGGGAGGTCAACGCGGCGCTGGACCAGCAGGAGATCGTCTTAATCGAGGGCACGCAGGGCTTCGGCATCTCGCTCTTCTACGGCACCTACCCGTTCGTCACCTCCAAGGACACTACGGCTTCTCAGATGGCTGCGGATGTGGGCATTGGCCCCACCCGGGTGGACGACGTGGTGGTGGTCTTCAAGTCGTTCCCGACACGCGTGGGTGAAGGGCCGTTCGAGACGCAGATGAGCGAGTCTCAAGCCGCTGCGTTGCATATCGAGGAATTTGGTACCGTAACGGGGCGCAAACGGCGAATCGGTGAATGGGATGGTAACATGGCGGCCTATTCCGCGATGATCAATGGCGCCACGATGATCGCCCTCAGCGGGGTGGATAAATTAGATCCCGCCTGCCGCGGTGTGCAGGTCTACGATGAGTTGAGCGCGCAGGTGAAGGAGTTCGTCGCCAGGGTGGAGCGAGACACGCGGGTACCCGTGAAACTGATCTCGACCGGTCCGGAGCTCTCGGAGATTGTGGATTTACGATCGGAAGGCTAAGAGCAGTAAGCCCAGTCGACCGCTCGCTGCGCTGGTATCGGGCAGAACGCGTACGGTCGGTGCATCATCAATCCTGTAGATAGAGTGATGCCGAAACGAAGAACGCCTCCTCGGGCTTACCTTTGAAATCGCCATGCGGGAAAATGGCCAGTTCATAGCGCTCATTGCTATACGTATAGAATGCAAAGCCCCATTGATCATGACCAAAATACCGGAGCCGGCATAAATGTGTGGGCGTGGTTCGGAGTCGTTCAGCGTATTCTTCACGTGTTTCCGGCCAATCCTCGGGAGGCCAATTCTCGTCCAGCCTCGGTTCAGTATATGCATCAATGTAGCAGAATTGAGCTCTGAAACGAATAGCCAGGCGGGTATATTTCCCCTTAAAGTGCTCCTCCGCAAAATTCTTTAGTCGCATCTCAACATCATGCTTCACCATTTCAGGTATTTTCTGGCCGCCTGAATCCGGACGGAATGACCATACTTTGCGTGCTGGCATGGTATCATCTACCTGTGCGAGGGTGCATGAAAACGGGCATGTCCAAACTCATCACATCAGGTGTCCTCCAGGGCATATTAATAAAGTATCTCATCTGTATAGTGGTCCTTGTGCCCTTTTTTTACACAATCGGCACATAAATACACTTCTCTCCCTTTATCCCCTGAGCATTCGATGCAAATCAAGGTTGCTCGTGTCTTCCTCCCTTCATTCTTGCAGTGCTCACAGTAGAGATACCTCGGCTTATTCTCGGCAATTACACGGGGATATTCAATCCCCGGCTCTGGTGCTACAATTCCTTCCAGAGTAACTACGTGGTAGATTTCATCACCGAAATCATAGATATAGCCCAGTTTCTCGCCTTCAAACAGACCTAGCTGCTCAATCCGGATCTCAGCACCATCACCTTCTCCATCAGGATTGATTTCGCCAAAGCCTCCTTGTGACCAGCGTCCTCTAAAGAATTCGCTGAGATGATCAAACGTATCATGATCGAAGGCAAGACGAATGGCATGATCAAACTCAGCAAGTGTCTGATCCCCAGTAATCTCAATGCGGCGCCAAAGTCCTTTGCGATGCTTCAAAGCCACCTTGAATAGGTATACCCGCTCCATAGCTAGCCCCATGTACATGCTGACCAGCACTACGTAGATAAAGCATGTGCGCCTATCATTTTTTCTCATGCAAAAATCACCTGGAGAAGTGCGTGCGGTGAACGAACACGATGTATCCCGAAAATTCATTCTGTATCTTCGTGGCAGAGCTGGTCATCTTTAGTTTCGGCTTCATTATGCTCAGTCTGCTCTTCCAGCTGCCCTATGTCGGCTGGCTCATCCGGCTGCTCGCACTGCGCCTGGGCGTTGGCACGATCTTCTACTGCGCGCAAAAGAACTGGCCGCGGCTCACCGCGCCCACGGCTGATTCCGCAGTACTCTGAGTGTCGCCCGCAGTACGTTGAGAAGCTCAACTACTCATGGTCTCTACGCTAAGGTAGGGGCACGGTGATCAACGTGGGTCGCAACCGGCGAGCATACGTCCACGGCTATTCAGATCGTGAAGTGGTCCGGTTATTCGATCAGGCGAATACCTTAGCGGAGCTCCTGCATGCGGATACCCGCTATGTACCGGGGAGCAGGGTATTAGAGGCCGGCTGCGGCGCGGGCGCGCAAACGGTGATCCTGGCACGGGCCAGTCCCGAGGCGCGGATCACCGCGGTCGATATCTCCAAAGCGTCACTCGACAAAGCACGGGCATTGCTCAAGCAAGCAGGAATCCGGAACGTAGAGCTCCAGCAGGCTGATATCTTCCACCTCCCGTTTGAAGACAACTCGTTTGATCACCTCTTCATCTGCTTCGTGCTCGAGCACGTGCCCGATCCCCTGCAGGCCTTGAGGAGCTTACAACGTGTACTGAGGCCAGGCGGCTCGATCACCGTGATCGAGGGCGATCATGGCTCCGCCTACTTCTACCCGGAAAGCGCGGAGGCGATGCGGACCATCCAGTGCCTGATCGAGCTGCAAGCGCGCTTGACGGGGAACGCGCTGATCGGGCGGCAGCTCTTTCCGCTGCTCACCCAAGCGGGATTTACCGCGGTCCAGGTCTCGCCTCGTATGGTGTACGCGGATTCCAGCAAGCCCCACCTGGTTGAGGGCTTCACGAAGAACACCTTTATCGCGATGGTCGAAGGCGTCCGAGACGGGGCCGTAGCTCAAAAGCTGATCGATGAGCAGACCTGGTCGAAGGGTATCGCCGATCTTTACCGAACGGCCGAGCAGGATGGCACCTTCTGCTATACCTTCTTCAAGGCTACGGCACGGAAGCGATAAGTTTTTCTTCTGGCCAAGTGCATAGAGCATAAAGCCAATTCAGAGCGGCATATGAGTAGACGAGCGAAGCCACGGCGTTCGTGGCGTGAGAAACTGGCGGATAGCAAGGATCTGCCGCGGGTCGAGGAGATCACCGAGCAGATGAGCAAACGCTGGGGCACCGGGACGGTGGTCATCCCAGCCCCAAAGGAGGTGGACGAGCTTATGGCACGGGTTCCTTCGGGGAAACTGACCACCATCAACGAGATTCGTGCAGCGCTGGCCCGGAAGCACGGTGCCACCATCGGCTGTCCCATGACCACGGGCATCTTCGCCGGGGTTGCGGCACACGCTGCTGAGGAGGCTGCAGCGGAAGGAGCGACTGCTATTACGCCCTACTGGCGGACGTTAAAAGCCGGCGGCGTGCTCAACGAGAAGTATCCCGGCGGAGCGGAAGGCCAGAAATCGCGGTTAGAGGCTGAGGGGCATACCGTGCTGCCAAAGGGCAAGAACTACGCCGTGGCCGAGTTTGAGCGCCATCTGGTGGACCTGTGAAGTGTTACTCTTCCGCGAAGATAATCTCGATCTGCTTGCCCGTAATGCGACCCAGAGCCGCACGGAGCTCCTGCTGCTTTAACCTCTGCTCAGCTGTCATGATTTCGAGGCGGTTTCGTGACCGTTCGCTCTCCTCCTCCAGGTGTCTGAGCTGCGTCTGAATGGTTCCCCGAGCAGCTTCAAGCTGCTCCTTCTCCACGAGAACCGGCACGTCCGACAGCTCCGCCGTGATCGCAGCCCGCTTCGTGAGTAGCCGTTGCTGGGTATCCTTGAGCGCCGCGAGGTCCGCCTGGAGGAGCTTCTCGAGCCAGTTCAATGCCTGCTCGCGCTTGCGATCCTTAAGCACCAGCGGATCTGCCGCTATGGTTTGCTGAATGGCACGGAGCCAGTCCGGCAACTCATCGCCGAGCGACTCGAGTGGCGATGCAAGGAGCACGGTAACGGCCTTTTTCGTTTCCGGGCTGAGCGGATGCCGGCCTGTGTCGTCCTGCTTCTGGAGCAGTTCAAGCGGCTTGGTCAAGGGTACGAATAATTTCCGGACATTCGTTTCGAAGTCCGCGTATTCCGCTTCCACTGCCGCCAGGTCAGCTTCCAGCGCCTTGTACCGGTTCCAGTCGTCGCTGGCCTCGAGCATGCGCAGGCGGTTCACTTTATCCTCGCTTTCTCGCCTCAGCATCGAAGCGGTTTCTGCCCTATCATGGATGCTCTCCTCTTCCTTCACACGGGCAGTCTGGAGCTCCGTGAGGGCTCGCACCAGCACTGGCACGAGCTCCCAATCCCGAATGAGCTGCTCCTTGCCCTTCAAGGGTGCGATGAGCTGGTTAAGCGCACTTCGGAGCTGATTAAGCTCAGCGATCAGCTCCTTGATCTCGCCGGGATAGAGTGAGCGCACACAGAAGATGTTCCGCTGGGATTTGCCGAACGGGAATTCTAAGTTCGAGGTCGCCTCCTTATAAAAGGACAGGACGGTTTGATAATCCGTTTGGGTGGGGATCACCAGTTTCTCAGCGATTGTGGCGAGATGCTTCGCCATCTTCTCCCGGTAGAGCAGGCCGATCTTCGCTATGCGATCAGGCACCTGCTCGGTCGGTTCAGCGGTTTGCAGCTGCTCGATCCGGTCTTTCAATCGCTCACGTACCGCGTCGATCTCAGCATAGCTGTGTGCAGCGTTCTCGCTCAGCTCACGGAAGAGCGCCCCTGAGACCTGCTCCAGCCAAGCATCCAGTTCGGCGAAGGTGAGGGTGGTTGGGAATTCCTCTTCGTCCTTGCCCCGGAGTCGACTCAGCCACTTCACATGGGTACGTTACTGCCTGCTCCCTTAAAGGTTTTAGACGCGAACGTCAGCCCGTACGATAGATAGTAATAGGCGCAAGCCGCAAAGGTACTCAGGAGAGAGAACAAGGCGCGTAGCACGTTCAACGCCTCAGGATGTACTTGTTGTGAAATGAACCACCACGAACTCATCGACAATCTTGCGGTACAACTTTCCGCACTGGTCTTGGGCAGGTACAAATTCTTCAGTGCGAGTATCGAGAGTCCGCGAGTTGCGGACCACGTTGCAGCAACCAAGTTGCACCTGCCGCGAATCGAGGGTGCGGGGATGTACGAGGTGAGTGCCGGGACGCTCGTGGGGCGCCTCAGGCCGGCATTCCGGATCGTCCAGTGGCTGGGTGAGGAGTATCCCACCATTCTCTGGCACCACGGGAATGCTGAGCGGCCCTTTGAGCACCGGTGGTTCAGCCATACGAGCCTCAAGCAGATCTTCTTACGGGCGAGTAAGCCTTTTCCGGCAAACCTCGTCGCGCTTGCTGCTCCCTTTCATCGGCGCTCCCCGATCTTCTATGCGGAGCAGCTGCGGGACTTAGCGAAGTTCGCAGCGATGCTCGCCGTCTCGACAAGGCTCGTTGAGGCGCTGATCGCATACCTCAAAGCGCGAACGAATTCCCGCGTGATGGTCGCGGGCATCAGTCTCGGCGGGTGGGTGACGAACCTCCACCGGGCATTTTACAATACCGCGGACCTCTATGTGCCGCTACTCGCCGGCGCAGCGCTGGATGAGGTCTTCACCGCCAGTCTCTATCGTAACCTGACCGGACGCTTGGCGCGTGAGAACCCGGGGCAGCTCAAGAAGGTGCTCAACTTCGAGCCGGAGTTCGCCCGAATACGGGACGATAATCTCTTCCCCCTCTGGCCCGCTACGATCAGATCATCCATCTTGAGCGGCACCGGGTCTGTTATGGTAACCGGCCGATCACGATACTGGAGAAGGGGCATATCACGGCGTCACTGGCGCATCATGCGCTTCATACGCATCTGCTCGGGCAGGTGGCACGGTGCAAGCCCCCCTAGCTGCCCCGCGGGAGCGGCTGGTCCGCATCTCTACCAGGATGCCTCAGCTTTCACATCACCTGAGCTCGTCCGCTGGTAGCAGGTGAGCTACGCTGCCGTTCGCTGCAAGCCCTCGACATAGTGCCGTACCCACACGAAGGTCACAATTGTCCCCAGAATGTTCGCAGCCACGAGCCCCCACCAGACACCCTCCAGGCCCCAATCGAACGCCAAGGCGAAGAGGAGTGCAAGCAATGGCGTGAGGACAATTGTGCGTAAAAGGGTAACGAGCAGCGCGTTCATCCCTTTCCCCGTGCCCTGGAAGATCGCGGAGGAGAGCATGCCAAAGGATAGGGCGGGATAAAAGAGGCAAATGATCCTGAGAAAAACGGTCAAATCCGGTGCAAGGTGTGCTGCAGCTTCGGCTTGCGTAAAGACTGCCGCGATCTGGGGTGCGAGAACGAACGTTGCTATCGCGATCACCGTCTCCATCGCCACACCGATCTTGATGGCGTAGAGGTGCGCAACGTTGATCTTGCGATACAATCGAGCGCCGAATGCCGCGCCGCTCACAGGGACGACTGCGGTCGCGATACCGATCGCCGGGAGGATCGCGATGCTGGCGACCCGCCAGCCGGTTGAATAGACCGCCACGCCATCCGTACCGCCCACCATCACGATGATGACGGTGAGCACGAGCATGGTGAGCGACATGGAGAGTTGCATGGCGGCCGATGGCAGCCCAACGCCAAAGATGTCCCGGACTATACGCCGGTCACCGGTGAACTCGCGGAAGTTGAAGGCTACGTACGTGTCCTTCTTGAGGAGCAGCCAGTTGAGCATGACGAGGGAGGTGATAGCGAGCGAGATAACGGTCGCCCATGCCGCACCGGCAATACCCAGGCCGAGCGTATAGATGAAGAGGGGATCCAGGACAATGTTCAGACCTGCGCCCAGTGCCATCGCATACATGGCGCGCGTGGCATCACCTTCGCCCCGCAAGATGGCGTTGGCAATGTTGGTGAAGAAGAGGAAGACACTGCCGGCGAAGACAATCTGCCCGTAGGCCACGGCCAGCGGGAGGGTTTCCCCTGCTCCGATCAGCCGAAAGAGCTCTTCCGCAAAGATGACGAGCGGTACGCTGTACGCAATCGTGAGGAGCGCCATCATAATGATCGTATGGACTGCGACGTTGTCCGCGCCCGTTTTGTCTCCCGCGCCAATCCGGCGTGAGAGCGCGGAGCCAGTTCCGACCCCCAGGCCGTTGGAGAGCGCCATGGCGAAGAAGAAGAAGGGGAAGACAAAGCCGATACCCGCGAGTGCATCAGCACCGAGCCCCGCGACCCAGAAGGCATCAACCAGATTATAGAGCGTTTGAATCACCATCGCCGCGATCATCGGTAGTGCGAGTTTCAGGATCGCCCTGCGCGGATCACCGAGCAGGGTCCTTATGCCTTCCGTCTGCTTCTGCCGGTGGCGCTCGATCGCCTCCAGCGGGTCTACCTCTGCCATGCTCTCTCTTACGGATCCCCAGCGTTTCTTTTTACTTGGGTTGCAGTACTCCCCTCCTATTCCGGACGCTATAGCGCGTGGGAAGCAGGTAGCACTCTCGTGCTCAGCCCGGAGGAGTCAGGCATCCCGTAATCTAACCCCCACACCTAACTCGCCCGTGAGCCCCTCCTCCTCTTCTCGCCCGATTGGTCGTTCAACGGGGGGTCAAAGCGCAGGGGAGAAACGAAAGAAGTACACTCCCACCGGGCGTTACGAGAAGTAAGCGTTCATGAGGTACTGCTGGACCATGCGATGTGAATTGAAGAATGAGGCATTAAAGGCAATGGCGTAGCGCATGAGCTCAGCCCATCCGGTGGGATTGGTGTAATAGAGGGGCAGTACTACCTGCTCCAATTTACGGTATAAGTTCTCCGCATCCTCAGAATCATCTATCATGCCCCAATCACAGGCTGGCACGGCTTTGGCCTCGATCGCCCAGCCCGTGACGCCCTCAACGCAGCCCTCGACCCACCAGCCATCAAGGGTGCTCAAACTCGGGATGCCGTTCATGCAGGCCTTCATCCCACTGGTGCCCGAGGCCTCGCAGGGTATCTTCGGCGTGTTCAGCCAGAGGTCGACGCCGGAGGTCAGCCACTGCGCGATCTCCATATCATAATTCTCGAGGAAGACCGCCTTCACGTCGGATCGTAAGCGCTTGATGGCTGCGAAGATCTGTTTGATCAGCTCCTTGCCGCCGGTGTCCTTCGGATGCGCTTTACCCGCGAGGATGACCTGGATCGGGCCAACCTTCTTCGTGATCTCCACCAGGCGCTCAGGCTTGGTGAAGAGGAGATACGGCCGTTTATACCGGGTCATCCGCCGGGCGAACCCGATGGTGCAGGTGTCGTAATCCATACCCACGCCATACTTGGTGTAGATCCGGTCGATCAGCTGTTTCTTCGCTTCATGATGCGCCTGCCTGATCTCCTCCACCGGGATGGAGATCACGTACCGCAGATTGAACGGGTCCTTCCGCCATCCGCTGACATACTTATCATACAGATGCCGGAACGGCTCGCAGGTCCAGAAGACGTGGTGCACGCCGTTCGTGATCGAATCGATCGGGTACCCCGGGAACATGTCACGTGATATCTCCTCGTGTCGTTTCGCCACCCCGTTGATGTACCCGCTATGCTCCAGCGCCAGCAGCGTCATGTTCAACTCGCCCCCCTGACAGATGGTTTCGATCTCTTGCTCATCACAGTAGCTACTGAGCAGCTCCCGTACCAGGGATGACTCGAAGTGATCGTGACCCGCGGGAATGGGCGTATGCGTGGTGAAGACGCAGCGTTGGCGTAACAACTCGAGGATCTCCCAGTTCGGCAGATCGGGGTATTCCTTCCTGAGCCGCTTCAGCAATTCGACCGTGACCAGTGCGGAGTGCCCTTCGTTAATGTGATACTTCCGGATGTTGGTGTGCCCGAGCGCCGCGAGCATTCGCACGCCGCCGATGCCGAGCACGATCTCCTGCATCAATCGGTAGCGCAAATCACCGCCGTAGAGATGACCGGTGATCTCGCGATCCTCCGCACGGTTCTCGAAGATGTCCGTATCGAGGAGATAGACGGGCACCTGATGCCCTTCCAGGCCCGTGACGAGGTACCGCCATGCTTGCACCCGCACGTCCCGTTCTCCTATCTGGACCGCGATCTTGGGTGTCATGAGGCTTGCGAAGTCATGGATCCGCCAGCACATCGCACCCTCGGTCTGATTGCCATCCGCGTCCAGGAGCTGGGTGAGATATCCCTTGTTACTCGCCAGGGTCACCGCGACGATCGGGACATGCAGATCCGCGCAGGATCGTAAGATGTCACCGGCGAGGACGCCAAGGCCGCCGCTATACGTCGGGATCTTGGAATTCATCCCGATCTCCATGCTGAAGAGCGCGGCATGAAAATAATTCTCAATAAACGACCCGTGTAGTCGGTCCATGGTGACCTATCCCGTTACTCACAAGAAGTAAGAGATAGAGCTCTCTTATAAATGCTCGTAATCGCACTCCGGTTGGCCCGGTTTGCGCGCGCCGGCCGTACGAATGGGGCTAGCCCGAACCCGGACCAGCTGAGATCGCATCCTCATAAATTGCGAGAGTCTGCGCAGCGGCTTCATCCCAGCTGCGATAGCTCAGCACACGACTCCGAGCACGCGCACCCATCTCCGCGGCACCGGCCCGATCCTCAAGCAGGCGCAGCATAGCCCACGCGAGCTCGCGGGGATCACGACCGTCAGCGAGCATGCCGGTCTGATCGCGACCTGATGCGACGATATGATCGCAGCGCGAGCAGAAGACTTTCGTGCCGAGAATTACCGGTTTCTGCATCGCCATTGCCTCTAACGAGATGATACTGCAGGGGCCGCGCAGCGAGGTGAGAATGACCATCTCAGCGGCTCCATAATGGAGCAGTTGCTCAGCTTCCGTGATGGGCTCGAGCCGCGGCTTCACCTGCGCCTCCAGGTCGAGTTCCGTAATGAGCTGCGAGACGCGATGCGCACATTCGCCCCGGCCAAGGATGACGAGCTTCACCTCCGGATGCTGCTGGGAGACGATCTGCATGGCCTCGAGCAGGACGCGGAAATCAGCCAGCTGTGCAAGCTCGCCCACGAAGAGCAGCATCCGCTCTTCTTCATCGAGCCCATAGCGTCTCCGTAGAGCCCGGATCGCTTCTCCCGAGAGCCGAGCAGGATCATAGGTCGCCAGGTTGACGGCGTTCCAGCAGACCTTGAGCTTGGTGCTATCAAACCCGTGGCGAATCAGGTACTCATGGAGCGGATAGCAGACAGTGACGACCCGATCCGCGAGCTGAGCAGCGGTCTCCTCGAGGGACCGGATAACTGTCGCCTCCTCGAGCGTCATTCGATCTTCCTCGATCGCATGGAGATGGAAGACGAACGGCAAGCCTGTCTCCTCCTTGACGATGCTTCCCGCGATCGCGCTCTGCCAGTTGTGCGCGCAGAGGATATCAAACGCCTTGCCCTGCTTCTTGATCAGCTCGTTCACGCACTTCGCGGCACTGAGGATGTTGTAGATGAGCACGTCGTTGAAGTACCGTGAGGTCGTGCTCAATCGCAGCAGGTGCTGCATGGTGAGCACCTCGGGGAGTATCGTGCCGCCGTCGACCAGGAGCGGCCGGTGCACCGATACGCCGTTACGTGCTTCGCTCGTCCTCAGGGTGCCATCGTTCATGGTAAACACCGTGAGCTCGTGACCGCGGTTCTGGATCGCGCGGCAGATATTCTCCGCGTAGCGACCCAGTCCGCTGATGACCCGAGGCGGATATTCCGGGATAAAGAAGGCGATCTTCACGGCTGCGACTTCACCTCACCCAGCACCGCTTCGTAGATCCCGAGCGTATATGCGGCGATCTTATCCCAGCTAAAGTACCGCTCAGCTCGTTGCCGTCCTCGTTGCCCCAGCTCGCGCGCATTCGCCCTATTGTCAAGGAGCGCATTAATGCCCCAGGCGATATCGGCGGAATTATTCCCATCGACGTGGATCCCCGTCTGGTCTTCGCCCGAGGGGATCACCGAATCGCGAAAGCCACTGAGCCCCCGTGCGCCAGCGACCACGGGCTTCCCCATTGACATCGCTTCAAGCGCGACGATCCCGAACGGCTCGTAGACCGAGGGTGCGACGAAGATATCGCAGGCGGCGTAGTGCAGAATGCGCTCCGCCTCACTGACGAACTCGAATCGTGTCTTCACCTGCACCTCCAGATTCAGGACCGCGATCAGGTCATTAATGGTTCGGTCCAATTCACCCTTGCCGAGGATGACGAGCTTCGCCTCGGGGTGCTTCCTGAGGATCGTTGGCATCGCCTTGAGCAGATTGATCACCCCTTTCACCGCGGTCAACCGTCCAATGAAGAGGATCATCACGTCGTCCGGGCGTATCCCATAGCGGGCGCGCAGTCCGCTGATCTCTTCCTGCGTGAACTTGGCGGGATCGTAGCGATCCACGCGTACGCCGTTCCAGCAGACCTTGATCTTCCGGGGGCTGATGCTATGACGGATGAGATCCTCCTGCATCGGATAGCTGACCGTGACGACGCGATCCGCCACCTCAGCCGCGACCTTTTCAATGTGCGTGACGGTCGCGGACCCGCCATCGAGCGCGCGGCCCCATTCAGTCGAGTGGACGTGGAAGACGAAGGGCAGGTTCGTCTCCCGTTTCGCGATAATGCCCGCCATCGCACTCAGCCAGTCGTGCGCGCAGATGAGATCGAAGGAATACCCCTCTTCCCGGATGAGCTGGTTGGCGAACTTTGAGGCGCTGAGGATGTTCGAGATGAGCACATCGTTAAAGAACTTGATCGCGGTGCCCCACGCTCTCAGATCGTCAGTCATGCAGACCGGGAGGATGCCTGCGGCGTCCACAATCATCGGCCGGTTCACCTCCACCCCATAAAGGGTCTCGCGCGTCTTCAGTGTACCATCATTCGTCGTGAAGACTGCGACATCGTGCCCCAATTTCACCATGGTGCGTGTGATATTCTCCGCGTAAACGCCGAGCCCGCCGACGATATGTGGCGGATATTCCCAGACGAAGAATCCTATCCTCATCGCCGGTCCTCACGCCAACCTCGACTCATGGCCCCCCCCTACGAATTCCGCGCGCCCGCGAGAGGTACAAGGGGGCGGTGGTAGCTACTTCCGATACTCTTCGAGCAGAGGGCTACTTCAGTGTCACAGCCATGCCCCGGGTCTTTTTGATGAATTGCAGTTTGTCTTCACGGGCGAGCCAGCCGAGCGCCATATAGACGGAGCTCTGTGGTGCGGGAATTCCCTGGACGACGCTGGATATACTCAATTCGCCCCGCTCCTTGAGCAGACGCCAGATCTGGCCTGCAACGTTTCCTATTTCCTCGTTCATGCTTGTCGATTCACCTCCTTCTTCATCGTTTCTGCTCT
>JADDYB010000379.1_pt1 | contig 14031 bp, 12 predicted proteins | sample 8641941 | NCBI WGS metagenome assembly JADDYB01 (sample SAMN16275377, study PRJNA637457) | freshwater sediment metagenome | isolation source: Lake Kineret sediment | place: Israel: Lake Kineret | collected 2013
CGTTGCCAGGGCAGAGATGACCCCGCCGGCTGATGCGGTGTATACCGAAGGCGGCATTCTGGCCGATGGCGCAAAAAGTGTACGCAACTGGAAAGTTAGAGCATTTTCCAACCTTTTCGCCGCCATGGTGCCCAACCCATCCCTTCCCGCTGCGGATTGGACTGTGCTGCCAGCCCGGGGCTATCACGGAGTGATAGTGGATTCGCCCCATCATGGCAGCAGTCCGGCAAATTTCAGCACCAATCAGATGATGCTGATGCTGCAAGTCTACACAGATCTCTATTCTCGCTGTCGAGGCATGGCAGGAGTCAAATACCTCTCAATTTTCAAGAACAGGGGGGAAGCTAGCGGCGCATCACTCAGCCATACCCATTCTCAAATAATAGCCATCCCTCTAATTCCGCCGCCGATAGAAAGAGAGATGTCGGCATTATCCGGTGCATCCTTTTGTTATTACTGCCATATCGTAGAGCGTGAGTCGGCCTCGAACCGTTTGATTGCCAAGAACGATAGCTGGATACTAATTGCTCCCTTCTTCTCTCAGGCTCCTTACGAGATGTGGATCGTTCCCAGCGAGCACATAAGCAACCTGGAGGCGATGAGTGAGGATCAGTGCAAGGATCTGGCTTTCATCTTGAAGGATGCCCTGCAGCGTCTTGCGTCTCTTATGGACGATCCGCCTTATAACTATATGATTTTCCAGCTTCCCTCCGGCTATCACTTGAACATCCGGATTCAGCCTGCATTAGCTACAATAGCCGGTTTCGAGAGATCTACATGCATATATATCAATCCAGTCCCTCCAGAGCAAGCGGCTTTTGATCTTCGAATGCAATAAGAAACGCCGAAAGGTTAATGAATTATAAATCGCAAGAGCATTTGCAGAATGCTTATCTTTTGGCATGGTTTTTGATATAATGGCAGGATAGCTGGAAGAATGCCTCCAGCTGATCCGCAAGAGGAGATCATGTCGATGGAAAATGCTTAAGATTTGATTTGGTGAATGGATGCGAATTGGAATGCTCTCTTGGGAGAGTCTATACTCAGTAAAAGTTGGAGGCGTAGCACCTCACGTATCAGAACTCTCAGAAGCCCTGGCCAGAAGAGGCCATGAGGTGCACATCCTGACCCGCCGAGGAGACTTTGATTCATACGATAAGATCAATGGCGTTCATTACCAACGAGTAGATTTTGAAAGCAATGCAGGCATAGTCTACCAGATGGACAGAATGAGCGATGCCATTTATGATCGGTTCGGAGCAGTCCAGAAAATTTTCGGAAAATTCGATATAGTTCATGGTCATGACTGGCACCCAATTCTTGCTCAAAATCGCATCAAGAATGAATATAAGCTGCATTATGTCCTGACCATGCACAGCACTGAGTGGGGCAGGAATGGCAATCATTTTGGAGATGGCATATTCAAGGAGATATCTCATCGAGAGTGGTTGGGAGGATATGAGTCATCTCAGATCATAGTCACCACCAGGCGGATGATGGACGAGCTTATGTGGTTATACTCCATCCCCAAAAATAAGATCAATATTATACCAAATGGAATAATAGCCGGAAAAATAAGAAAAATCCTGGACGCAGGAAGCGTGAAGGAGAAATACGGCATCCATCCCTTGGATCCAGTGGTGCTATTCTGCGGCCGGATGAACGTCCAGAAAGGTCCCGATCTATTAGTAGAGGCCATACCCCGAATCCTCAGAAATCGACCGGATATGAAGTTCATCTTCATGGGCGAAGGAGATATGAGGCCTTTTTGCGAGAGACGGGCTCAAGAGCTAAATGTGGCAGGTTCTTGCCGGTTCTTGGGTTATACTTCTCCGGCGGTAAAAGAGGAGCTAATTAATGCTTGCGACCTAATGTGCGTACCCAGCAGGAATGAGCCCTTCGGCGTAGTGGTGCTAGAGGCATGGGATGCATGCAAGCCCGTTGTGGCAACAGAAGCCATAAGCATCGTCAGGAACTTCGAGGACGGAGTGCTGGCATACATACAGCCTGAATCCATAGCTTGGTGCATTAACCATCTACTTAAAAATCCTGCGGAGATGAAGAAGCTGGGAACGGCAGGCTATAACAGAATCGAAGCCGAATTCAGTTGGGATAGGATTGCCAAAAGGACAGAAGAGGTTTATGAAAAGGCCCTGAGCTAAATCATATAGCCGCCCTCTTTGGTCGTATATGTGTGTTACTGAAAATCGACAATAATTGACTCTTGAGGATTTTCCTGAAAATTAGCTGTTAGATATCGATTCATTTGCTTCTTTTCAATAGTATACACCCACGATCCCCTCTTTCATCGAAATCGAAATTAAGGCTAGTCGAGCTCCCCTAATATATCCAATATCAAAGCTTATATCTTAGCTCCTAAGGCAATAGATTTTAATGATAGTACAACGGAAGCGTCTACCGAAAACTACAAGAACTGCAGAACACAACAGCCATTTCGCGCCTCGATAGCTTAGCTCGGTATAGCGCGTCCTTGGTAAGGACGAGGTCGCGGGTTCGAATCCCGCCCGGGGCTTAATTAATTTTTTGTTTGGTATTATATTAGTCGATGATTGCCATGCTAAATTAGTTCCTATTGTGGGTAAATGCCATTAAAAATCGCCAAAATAGAATGCAAGAGACCCCTTTTAGTGAAAAACAACAATTTTATCACATGCTGGCCCTTTTCACTAACTCACGTATCCTGCATGTCTTCTCGAATCAGCGCTTTATAGCATGAGAAAGGCTTAACATATGGAGATCCAACAGAGAACCGTGCCACTTGTCAGCCTAGTAATACCAACCATGAACGAGGCCGAGACAATAGGTGAATGTATTATACAGGCCGAGGCAGTATTCAAAGAGATGGGAATAGTCGGAGAGATAATAGTGGTGGACAGCTCTGCCGACGATACGCCAAAAATTGCTAAATCTTTGGGCGCTGATGTGATTGTGCCTCAAAAGCTGGGCTATGGCAACGCCTACTTATATGGTTTTGATCATGCTCATGGAAAGTACATTGTTCTGATGGATGGAGATCTTACCTATGATCCCAAGGAGATCAAAGGATTGATCTCTATGCTCCTTAGTGGCGGTTTGGACATGGTCATAGGAACTAGATTGAAAGGAGCGATTAAGCCGGGAGCTATGCCTCTTCTTCATAGATATATCGGCAATCCATTTCTTACCGGAATTCTAAACACGCTATTTTCCACAAAAATCTCTGATGCCCATTGCGGCTTGAGGGCCATAACAAAGGAAGCCCTCGACAAACTGGACCTCAAGACTGGCGGGATGGAGTTTGCCTCAGAGATGGTAATTGAAGCCTCTCGAATGAATTTAAAAATAGCGGAGGTTCCTATCACCTATTATCCCAGAAAAGGGAAATCAAAGCTCAGCTCTTTCTCAGACGGATGGAGGCACCTGAGATTTATGATGCTCTACCGGCCAGCGCCCTTCCTCATGGTTCCAGGGACGATCGCTTTGATCTTGGGAATTGTGCTTGCTGCGGGAGTATCAATAGAAGATCAAACGAGGATGCATTCTCTGATTCTTGGAAGTCTGCTGCTAATTATCGGATATCAGATGCTTCTAGCCGGCCTCTACTTTGCAGCCTTTGGAGCGACCTATGGAATCTCCAACAGCTCCCGTCTGATCAAAAAATTAATGAGCTACCATTCTCTCGAGAAGGAACTGCTTTTAGGATTTTTGCTGCTGACCATGGGAGTGATCTTAGGAATTAAAGTCCTCTTCAGTTGGAGAGCAGGAGGATTTGGAATGCTATACCAGACCCAAAGCGCCATGATGGCCCTAATACTATCCATTTTGGGGATACAAACCATATTTTCAGGAATGTTCCTGAGCTTGCTGTTGTTGAACAATAGCAATAGAGCCGATTGATATTGAGGCATTGGATGAAGATCGCCTACGTTTATGATGCAGTATACCCCTGGATTAAAGGAGGCGCAGAGAAAAGAGTTTATGAACTATCAACTAGGCTGGACAAACGCGGCCACGAAGTTCACTGCTTCGGGATCAAATGGTGGGAAGGAGAGAATACAATTCAAAAAGACGGGGTATACCTCCACGGAATATGTAGTCCTAGAAGCCTTTATTCCGGGGATAGAAGGTCTATTCGGGAAGCTACGGCCTTTGCCCTAAAAGTGCTGTCTTCTTTAAGAGGAGACTACAATGTAGTTGACTGCCAGGAGTTCCCTGTTATTCCCTGTTTCTCAGCTAAGCTGGTTACTATGACCGGACGATCCAGCCTATTCATAACCTGGCATGAGGTATGGGGAGATTATTGGTACGATTATCTAGGCAAAGTCGGAATTCTGGGTAAAACAATTGAGACTGCTGCTTCCAGGCTCACGGACAACAATCTCGCCGTTTCGGAAAGGACTAAGAGACAGCTCCAGGAACTGGGGGCCTGCAGAGTTCAGGTAGTTCCCAATGGCATAGACATCAATAAGATCGCGCAGATAAAAGCCTCCGATAAAAAGTCGGATATTATTTATGTAGGGAGATTAATAGCTCATAAAAATTTGGATCTTTTCATTGAAGCATTGTCCTTGGTTAAGAGCCAATTCCCAGAGATCAAGTCAATAGTGGTCGGAGATGGCCCTGATGCCGGAAGACTAAAGGGATTGGCCAAGAGCCTGGGCTTGGCTGAAAATATTGAGTTCACCGGCTTCTTAGAGAGCTATGACCAAGTATTAGCCTTAATGAAGGCATCTCGAGTCTTTGTTATGCCTTCCACAAGAGAAGGTTTTGGTCTGGCTGCGATCGAAGCATTAGCCTGCGGCCTCCCTGTGATCACAGTTAATCATGAGATGAATGCAGTGTGTGACTTAGTGACTGATGAAACCGGAATTATCTGCAATCTCTCTTGCCAGGAGCTTTCCGCGGCAATTATCACAATTCTAAATAAGGGAAAAAGTAATATTAGCAGCAAATGCATAGATCTGGCAAGAGAATATGATTGGGAAGAGATTTGCAGCCGAATTGAGCGCATTTATGAAAATTAAGCTGGCCGTCTTGCTGAAAGGAGAGACTAAAAATTAAAATTAGAACAGTTCACGGATCACTTGCTCGGGCACTGGCAAGTATTTCCTGACTATTTGGGTAAATAGTGTCTCCTGCTGATGCCTATCCATGCCATAGGAGTCCTCGAGGCCGGCATTTTGAAGCTCCGTGGAGATCAGCCTCATTTGGACTTGAGTTATCTTTAGGCGCTGCCCTAGAGAGGCAATTATGTTGATATAAAAGCCGATCTTTCTTGGCTTGTCTGAAGAAAGGCTTTTTATCAAGCCGCATTCAACACAATAAGGATGTTGCTTAAGACCGCATTCCATGCCCCTATAAGTATGCGTAAGCCAAACCTTCTCGCTGCTTCCACAGCTCCGATGTTCGCAGCCCGTCATGGTACATTTCCTATAGTTTTAGCCTCGATTGCTCCTAAAATGAGAGTACCGATGGCTTAAAAAACTATTGATCGTTTAAAGGGAAGAGTAGAGATCTTGCCAAGAAAAGAACATACAGATGTGAAAGTATTTTAGACCTAGAGAAACCGGCGCATTCGCCGCCAGCCGCAAAATTTATATTCGTTGAGTGTCGTACCACGTCAAATGCCGTATGATTAGGCGGTACGAGCGGGTAAGAGAGTGGGACCGAGTCCACACGGCTGATGTGGACTCGGTTGTCCTTCGGGACATGTCGAAAAAATATGCTCAATTGATTGATTGGAGGTCTTCATTAGTCTGGCTCCTTGCAGTGAAATTTTGGCTCGAAATCATCCTAAAGTGAATTTAAAGAAAACGGCTTAAGCCAATGATATATTCCTGGCCTTACTGATTTTTCACCTCGCAGTTATTTCTTTCTCTAGCCTTCTTATGGTATCCCGAAGCTGAATAGCCCTTTCAAAGTCCAACCTTTCCGCTGCTTCGTTCATCTCCGCCTCAAGTTCGATTATCACATTGGGAATGTTAGCTTTGGGAATGTGTTTCGTATCAGTTATATCCACGACCTTTTCTCTAATCGGCTTCTTGATGGTCCTCGGCACTATGCCATGTTCCTGGTTGTAGGCCATCTGCATAGCCCTACGGCGCTTTGTCTCTTCCACCGCCAAGCGAATCGACCCGGTCATATTATCGGCATAGAGGACCACCTTAGAGTTGGCATTCCGGGAAGCCCGGCCAATGGTCTGAATCAGACTCCTAGCATCCCGCAGGAAGCCTTCTTTGTCAGCATCTAGTATGCCTATAAATCCCACCTCCGGAATGTCCAACCCTTCTCTTAGTAGATTTATGCCCACCAGCACATCGAATTTGCCCAGTCGTAGTTCGCGGATAATTTCAGTCCGCTCCAGGGTATCTATGTCTGAATGCAGATAGCGAGCCTTTATGTTGTTTTGCCCTAAGTAGTCGGTCAGCTCTTCTGCCAGGCGCTTAGTGAGCGTTGTCACTAAGGCACGATTACCACTGGCTACAACCAACCGGATCTCCTGCATCACATCCCTAACCTGGCCCTCAATGGGCCTCACCTCCACCTCCGGATCCAGGAGGCCGGTGGGGCGGATGATCTGCTCTACTACATGAGCTGAGCACTGCAGTTCGTAGTCGGCGGGCGTGGCGGAGACGAATATCACGCTTTTCATGTAGTTCTCAAACTCATCGAAGCGAAGCGGCCGATTATCATAGGCGCTTGGCAGCCGGAAGCCGAAGTCTATCAAGCTCTTCTTGCGGGCCCGATCTCCATTATACATGCCGTGGATCTGAGGCAGAGTCTGGTGGCTTTCATCGATCACTAAGAGGAAGTCAGCCGGGAAGTAGTCTATAAGGCAGTAGGGAGGCTCTCCGGGCTGACGGCCGTCGAAGTGGCGGGAATAGTTCTCGATGCCCTTGCAGCTGCCGGTCTCTTGGATCATCTCCAGGTCGTGAAGCGTCCTTTGCTTCAGCCGGTGGGCCTCGATCATTCCCAGCTGCGGCAGCCGCTCCTCCAGCTCTGCCATGATGGACTGATGTGCTCTCTTTTGCTCATCCTCGGAAGTCACATAATGCCTGGCCGGATAAATGTAAAAGCATCCCAGATCCTCAATCTTCCGACCCGAATGCCTATCTATCTCGGATATTTTGTCCACTTCGTCCCCGAAGAGCTCTATTCGGATAATGTTATTGAAATATCCCGGAACCAAGTCGATGGTCTCTCCTTTGACCCGGAACCTCCCCGGTGATAAGTCGAAGTCATTTCTCTCATAAAGAATATCCACAAGCCTGCCTAAGATTTCCTTTCTGGATACCTTATCACCCACTTTCAGCTCGAATCCCAACCCCTCAAAGTTCTCAGGGTTGCCCAGGGAATAGATGCAAGAAACGGAGGCCACTACTATCACATCGTTGCGGGACATGAGCGATGCGGTTGTGGCCAGCCTCATTTGTTCAATTTTGGGATTGATATGTGAGTCCTTCTCTATGTACTGGTCTTTGGATGGGATGTAGGATTCCGGCTGGTAATAATCATAATAGGAGACGAAATATTCCACTCTATTTTGTGGAAAGAACTCTTTGAACTCGTTGTATAGCTGGGCAGCTAGAGTCTTGTTATGGGCAATGACCAGTGTCGACTTTTGGATCTGGCTGATGACATTGGCGATGGTATAAGTCTTGCCCGAGCCGGTGACTCCCAAGAGAGTCTGGCATTGATTACCGTTCTTCAGGCCGCTAATGAGCTGCTTGATGGCCTCCGGCTGGGAGCCTTTAGGATCGAAATCAGAGACGAGCTTGAATTGTGCCCCCGAGGACTTTGACGAATACTTGGCAGATGGTATCATGCTATAGGATGTGAGTATTGGGGTTATCATGTAAGTGCTTTCTGCCTGAGCAGCCGATTGTACCTGATGGCAAACCGATGCGCTTCGTCCCTGATCTCCTGCACAAAGAGCGATGCCGCCTCATCTCTTTTTATCGATCGAGGCTTGTCCAGGCCAGGAACATATATTTCTTCTTCCCTCTTGGCAATGGAGATCACTGGAACTTTAACCCTCAGACTTCGAAGCTCCCGGAAGGCTGCAGAGAGCTGACCCGCACCGCCATCGATTATTATCAGATCTGGCAGCTCTTTCCCCTCATCTTTGAGGCGAGAATAGCGCCTGCGCACAATCTCAGCTATGGAAGCCAGGTCGTCGATGCCTTCCACTGCCTTGATCCTAAAGCGCCTGTAGTTGCTCTTATCAGGCCGCCCTCCTCTGAACTGGACCATGGATCCCACCATCGACGTTCCAGCGAGGTGGGAAATATCGAAGCATTCGATGACGTTTGGAAATTTGGGAAGCTTAAGTGCTTCTTGAAGTGCCAGTACCTTTTTGCGATCCCCGAAAAAGCCGATCTCCACGTTCTTTTTGGCCAGGTCGAGGAGATCCTTCTTCTCCCCCATTTTGGGAACGGTGACTTTGACCTTCTTGCCTTTCAAATGCGCGAAGAACTCTACTATTGGCTCATCCAGTGGTTGCTCTATGATCAGCTCTTCAGGAGGCACATTTTCAGAATAATACTGGACCAGGAATTCTTCAAGGAAATCTTCATCGTAGGCAAATACGAAGTCCTCTTTTCCCTCTAAAGTACCCTTGTAGACCTTGAAGAGCATAAGGTAGACATTGCCATCTTCGACCAGCCAGCTTATGATATCCTGGTCGAACTTCCTCTTTCGTTCAATGCTCTGGCGTTCCTGCAGTCTTTCCAGAGCGCCAATCTCGTCCCGCAGTTCTCGGGCCCGCTCATATTCCTTCCTGGCAGCAGAATTGGCCATCTCATTTTTCAGCGAGGTGATGAGTTCAGCGATATTTCCCTTGAGAGCAGCCTCAGCCCGCCTGACTTTTTCCAGATACCCGGCCTGCGTTATCTTTCCGATGCATGGCCCGCTGCAGGCTCCCAGATGGTAGCGAAGACAAGCTCTCTTGGGAAGCCTTCCACAGGTGCGAAGCTGAAAAGTTTTCCGGACCACTGAAAAGACATAGTCCCGCTCCCTGGCAGAGGTGAAAGGCCCAAAGAAAGTGCCTTTCCCTTGCCGGCTTCGGCTGATGCGAATGCGAGGGAGCGGCTCGTCCGTCAGGTGGATGCAGGCGTATCTAGAGGAGTCCTTGAGCTTTATATTGTACCTGGGCCAGTGCTTCTTGATCAAGGTGTTTTCCAAGAGCAAGGCTTCTACTTCGGTATTGGTGACTATGAAGTCCAAGCCCGATACTGCCTGGATAAGGCTCTTCGTCTTTGGGTCGTGGTCCTGCTTTTGGAAGTAGTTGCTCACCCGCTTCTTGATGTCCTTGGCCTTCCCGACGTAGATGACTTTTCCATCTGTGTCTTTATAGAGGTAGCAGCCGGGAAGGTGGGGGAGGGACTCGAGATTGATCATTCTTTAAAGGCACTTTATTTTAAGGCTATTTTACTGTTGCTTAAGTCCTCATGAAGGCCCGCAAACTCCAAATGATTAAAAGTTAAAGGAGTTGCCGGATATGACCGTCTCTTTGACTCTTCTGCTCGGCCAGGAAAGAGCTGGATAAACTGGACAACAAGAGCGCAAAGAGAATTATCGATCGCTTGGAGGATCTAAAGGCTGATCCTCTCAGGCCTCGACCAGGAATGGACATAAATAAGGTGGAGGGAGATCGATCGTAACCAATGTGTCCCAAGAGTCACCATGCGCGTTTGTTATGCTACCCTCTGAAGTAAAAGATTTGATTCATCGAGGGGAAAAGAACGGTAAGGTTTCTTACTGGCTTCAACCCAACTCATATGACAGGGACGAATTTCGTGAGGCGTGGCATCGCATTGGGGACGGCAAAAAGGTCCCTTGACTATAGTGTTTCATTTTGAAGACACAAAGAAAGAAGATCTGCCCATTCCAGATCCAGCTATCCCATATGCTAGACTCCGAATTTGATTTTTCGATGGGCGCCTGCGACTAAGGTCGCTTTTCTGCCTGGGAAAGATGTTTATAGAATTGTCTAAAGCTTAAGTAATCTTTGAATCTTGGTTGGAAATCGGAATGGTTGGATATGTCAGGCCTTCTTTACAACCATTTATTGCTTTCGAAATTTTCAGACCATCTATGCTCAAGTTCGCATTTTGGCGTGTCGTACCAACCATACCGAAAACAAGCCGCCCAACACCAATAATGAGCCACGCAATAATCATAGCATTTAACGCCCTGCTTGAACTCTCTTTGACAATCAAGAGCGCTGCACATCGAATTATCCTCCTATTGGCAACCCTGCGCCACCTCGCGCCGAAGTCGCGGCTGAAGGTTTCGCGGCTACCTGAGCTATTTTGGCCTGGCTCGCTGCCATATCTGCCAATTGCCTCTTTGGCTCGCATAGTTGCCATTAGGCTTTTCTCGAACTCGTCCAAAACGGCCTCTGCATCGGGCAGTTCGATCTTCGATCCAAAATGCCAACTAAAATGGGATTGGCGAACACGCAGACTCATGTCTGAATGGTCTGTTCCAGCGCTTAATAGAGAACGCATTTGCGTTCTCTTATGAGTACATTTTATATTTTAATGCTGCTTCTAGTCATTAGAGATCGATATGACTCAGGGTCAAGACGTAAAGATCCAGGTAGTCTATGAAGGCGGCGTTTTCAAGCCTCTGCAGGAGGTCGATCTGCAAGATGGCACCAAAGCTCTCGTCGTCATCAAGCCTGGAAGAATAATAGATGTAGCCAGAAGATATAGGACTAAGGTTGACCGAGACGCAATGCGGGAGTTTATCGAGGAGAGGCGATGATAGTAGTAGATGCCTCTATCTTCATCGACTTGATCTTCGAATACAACTCTCAAAGGACGCAGTCTGCAGAAGAGCTTTTCTTGATCTTGGAGAAAGATGGCATACCAATAGTGGAGCCGGATCTATTCAAAATAGAATTGGCTGGCCAGATCGCCAGAAGGATCAAAAAAGATCTTGCTCCCAAGATCTGCGATGAGATCTTTCAGGAACTCGACTTTGTCAGCTTCTCAAATCTCTTCGATGCGGCTTTCGATATAGCCCTCAAAACAGGTTCCAGGGCGATAGATTCGTTTTACATAGCTACGGCCAAAGTCAAAGACGCAATATTGATCTCAAATGATAAATTCCAGGTCGGAAGCGCCAAAGAATCCGGAATCGAGGTATACAATTTGCTTCAAGACCAAGAGCAGATTAGTAAGAGGTTGGAGGAAATCGCTTTATCATCATAATAAGCTGCCCTCTCGCCCTACGCCCCTTGGAAGGCATTAGCCGTCCAATCAGGCAACAGAGATAAATTTATTTCTTGATATTTCGCCAGCTCAATTGGCAGCAGAATCGCCAAAGAGCACAAACGCCTATGCCATCTTCAAAAAGGCCAACAGAAATATCAGTCGGACCAGCATGCTAATTCCCGTTGAGAAGACCACCACCGATAAGCCCAGCCGCGGCCCAAAGAGAGCAGTGTAGTTGGGCACCATTGACCTCAGTGCAAAGACCGGCAGCATAAACATGCTCCCTAGCATGAGGACAATCATGGCCTGTATATCCGAGAGGCTTCCGCTGTGGATCATTGGACCAAGCATTGCAAGTCCCATTATGGGGCTGGCCACATAAGTAGTCAAAGGCACGATGCTCTCTGACGGCACGCCAAAGACGGCTGCCAGAGGAAGGACGCTTAGTGCTTCAAAGGTGCCTCGGTCCATTAGCCAGAAAACCAGAAAGGTCATTGCCAGATAAACAACGGCAATTCTGACAAAAAATTTCCTCTGGCCCAAGAATGCTTTGGAAACGGCTTGGGCCAATGGCACCATCTCCAATCGACCGTAATCAAGCCCATGATACGATCGCCTTTCCAGCAAGATTCTGCCCAGGATGACCACCACTCCAATCTTGACCATGGCCGTTATGAGGAAGATGAATCCGTAAAGGCTTCCGGCTGCCAGCCCTAAGGAAGGGAGAACTATTGGTATTTGGTAGGTGAAAATCTCCCTTATATAAGCAGGGATGCTGTTGACCATAGCACAAAGAAAGGCTTCGCGCTCTTCCATCAAATTGTCCTCTCTAAATCTGGCAATCATGCTATTAGCGGCGACCGTTGATCCCAAGGAGACTACAAAGGACGAGGCACACACTTCAGGAAGATGGGCCGCGGATACCAATGGCCGGGATAGTAATGATACCCTATTGAGCACTCCTAGCTCTAACAAGAGGCCAGCAAAGAAAAGCCCTAAGAAAATGGTCACAAGCACAGGCAGGGCAAACTCCAGGCTCCTGATGAGAAGGTGCATCATCAATGGCAAATCAACTCTAGAATAGATCAAGCTATGCCAGCTATGCTGAACTTACAGAAGAATTTTGGATAATCAGTTCTCCTTCTTCAGTGGCATAAATTTCGACGTCTTGAAATAAGGCTCTCTTTTTAAAAAGCTCTGGAGCCTCTTTCCTGAGCCGGTCAATTATATCCAGAGATGTCACTGGTAACTGAATTGATTTTTCGTCCGCTGCTGCAAATATCATAGCAGGAATGTCAAATACGTCCGTTCCTTTTGGCACTTTCAAGGAAACAGGAGCTTGGATAGCCATCCATCGATGCAGCGTATTCCGAGCCCTGGCTATGTTCTGATGAGCACGCTTCTCAAGGATACTGATATTCGACCTAGTGGTACCTAAGTACTCAGCCACTTCTTGTTGAGAGCAACCCTTGTGGCGCAGCAATAGGACTTTGATCTGCCTTTCCGTCAAAAAGGTTCCGGCCTCATCAGTTTCATTATGGTCCTTCATCATCTATTAAATGCTAGTTGAACGCTTGAGATAAAAAGCTCTGCCTTAATAATTTCTTATCATACGATTTCTCAATTAATAATATATTTATAATTTACTTTCATAATATTTGAGACCAGACTTTGTGGTTAAAGCACGAGTCAAATTGAGGTGGCACACCCCGCAACAGAGCTGCGGGGTATTCAGATAAATAATGATTTTATGAGTGCCCGAAAAGTGGTTGCTGTAAAACCGTAGAATTAGTGTAAATTTAAATCAAATGCTCGATCAGGAAGCCAAACGACCTTTTATACAAACCACTTCATTGTTTCAATGAGATGCAGTTTAAAGAATGGATAATTTTATCAATGGAAAAGTCCACTTTGATATGTTTGAGTCTCTGCGGTTATATCTTATTAGAATAAAAAAGCTATGAAATTGATAACTCGCTCTGTATCTGTTTAAAGTTATCTAAGAGACTCAAACCCCGAGGGGTTGTCTTATATATTATTGTTTGCTCTTTTTTGACATTTATTAAGCCATTCTTCATCAATAGCTCTAAATATGGATTTATAGTTCTGAAGTTGAGATTTGCCTGATAAACTATCTTAGTCTTGCTAGCACCGTCGATGCATATATCTAGTATCTGGGAAATAATTATGTCTCTGCTTCTTTTCATGACTGTCCCCTTTCTTGCTATGCATCTCTTATATCTTATTTTAAGATCACTTATGACTTCGCAGCGTACTTTAATTGGGGGTTTGTTATCATTTTCAAATTGAAATGCTCCTGGCAGCTATTATCTTTAATAAAGACTTAGCTGATTTTCCCCAATATTGAGCACTTGAAATTTGCCTTAATTCGACAATATTGTTTAGATCTACAATACAATATAAGTTTATCGTATCTAATCTACTATATTAAAATTCTAATTTAATATTTTATATTTATATGAGTTTTATAATATAACATTAACTAATAATATAGACTATATAGACATAGGATTACTTTTTAGATGAATTTCATGAATTATTATATAAATAAGAGTTATTTGAGATCTCATCATTGGAAATTATAGTCAAAAACCTAAAGATTAGTACTTATTTGCCAAGCTACTGATCCCAGGCATGCCTATTGATAGTATTGATCTTTAGGTGCTGCACTATAATCTCTCTGTATGTGTTTAGCTCATCATAATCAGTATCTACAGGCCTAATTTCACGATTTCCTATGTTGCTAAATAGTTAGGGGCGTTTTAAGGCTCCAGAAGTCACCGATGTC
>JADDYB010000380.1_pt1 | contig 14016 bp, 11 predicted proteins | sample 8641941 | NCBI WGS metagenome assembly JADDYB01 (sample SAMN16275377, study PRJNA637457) | freshwater sediment metagenome | isolation source: Lake Kineret sediment | place: Israel: Lake Kineret | collected 2013
TGCTTCGGCTGACTTCGCCAGCCTCGCAATGACACAGGGGTTTCGTCGAGATAGCTTCGTTGCTTTGCTCCTCGCCATGCCATGGGGAAAGGACTCGCAACGACAGAGCAAAGGTTAAAAGTTTTGCGTTTTGAGTTGTCATTTTGATTTTTCACCTTTGATTTTTAAATAACCCTCACTTATTGACCTAACTGACCATATATAGAATACATCGCTGAAAACATGGATACGACAAGAAACAAAATTACTAAACCTAGAAGTACCGTCACCGCCGGCTGAATAAGCGCCACAGCCGACTTGGTCTTATCACTACCCTCCATCTCAAAGTTATCGGCTACAGTAGTCAGCGTGTTCTCAAGGTTACCGGTTTCTTCACCAACTCTCACCATCTGCGTCATCAAGGGCAGGAAGAGCTCTCTCTTAACCATAGGTCGAGACAAACCTTCACCTCTGATTAACTCCTGCTGGACTCCGGTCAGATTCTCAACCATGACCATATTGGTGCTGCTGTGAATAGTCATAGCCAGGACTTCCGGTAAAGGCAAGCCAATCCTGACCAGCATTGCCATAGTCCGGCAGGAGCGGGAAAGCTCACCGAGGTGGATAATACGCCCGAATACAGGCAAACGAAGCAGTAGCCCATCCAAGCGGTATCTCCCGGTCGGCGTCCTGATATAGAGATAAATTACAGCCACAGCAATCAGGAGCCCGAGCAGAACATAAAGCCCATAACGGCCAGACCACTCAGTAATGCCGATAAGGATTCTCGTAGTTAAAGGCAACTCAGCCCCAAATTGAGAGTACAGGCCGGCAAAGGTGGGAAAAACAAAGGTGACCAATACCGCTATCACGACAATAGCGGCAACAACAATGATAACGGGATAGGTTAGGGCACCTTTTATCTGCTTCTGGGTAACGACTGCCTTCTCTGTATATTCAGCCATTTGCCTCAGCACCACCTCCAGATTACCACCCTGCTCACCGGCAGCTATCGCCCGGTAGTACATTTGAGAGAAAGCCCGGGGGTGCTTGCTGAGAGCTGCCGATAGTGAACTACCACCACGAATATCCGAGGCGACCTCACCGATTATATTCCGTAGCATTTTATTAGTTATCTGTTCCTGCAACAAATCTAAGGAGGTAACAATATCGGTGCCGGATTCCAGGAGTAACGCCAGCTGGCGGGAAAACATGACTATTTCTGACGGCTTTATCCGGGAAAATCCGGTTAGCAGTTTTTCTTTATTAATAAGGGGAACAACTTTCTTAAGGCCAATCACCCGAAAGCCACCATAACCCAACAGCTCGGATGCCGCCTCTTCACTGGTAGCCGAAACCCTGCCCTTAACTAATTTTTTCTCTTCAGTATAAGCTGTATAAGCGAAATCCATTTATAACCTCCAGACAATTAAGTTGTAACGTAGGCATTACGCAGCACTTCAGCGGGGGTGGTAATACCTTCCTTCACCTTACGCATACCATCGTTCCCCATAGATGTCATACCCTCTTTAAGTGCCTGAGCTCGGATAGCACTACTGCTGGCTTGATTACAGATCATCCCTCCTATCATATCGCTCATAGTTAGAATCTCAAAGATTCCCGTACGCCCCAGGTAACCGGTATGAGCGCAGGACTTACAGCCGGTACCGTAGAGGAACTGGGTCTTCTTCTCACCCATTTCCTTTTCATAAGCCATTTGCTCAACCAGGGGGGCCTCAATAAGTTGGCTACAATCAGGGCAGACGCAGCGCACCATCCGCTGAGCGACAACACCAATAACCGCTGAAGCTATCAGGAAGGGCTCCACCTTCAGGTCAATAAGACGGGAGAGCACACTGGCGGTATCATTAGCATGGATAGAAGATAGCATGAGGTGGCCGGTTAAGGCTGCCTGAGTAGCTATGTTAGCTGTCTCGGCATCACGTATCTCACCAACCAGTATTACATCAGGGTCAAGACGAAGAATAGACCTCAAGCCGCTGGCAAAGGTAATGCCCGCCTGGGTGTTGACCTGAATCTGGTTAATATCCTTAAATCGGTACTCAGCAGGGTCTTCAATAGTAATAATGTTTCTGCCCTGAGTATCAAGGGAATTGATTGAGGCATATAGAGTGGTAGTTTTACCAGCTCCGGTAGGACCGCTAATCAGAATCATACCATAGGGGACCTTGAGCATACTTTCATATTTTGCCAGGCTATCAGGTAGCATACCAAGCTCTGCTAAACCCAGAGTAGCCATTGACTTATCCAGAAGCCGCAGGGTTGCTGTCTCACCCGAGACAGTGGGAGCGGTGGCGACTCTGACATCTATCTGTCGCCCTTTAGCCTCGGTAGTGAATTGACCATCTTGAGGACGAAAATGGTCAGCAATATTCAGTTGAGACAGAATCTTGATTCGTGAAATGAGTGCTCGATGTACACTTAACGGTAACGACATTGTATCCTGAAGAGTGCCATCTATACGATAGCGTACTCGTACTCTATCTTCTTCCGGCTCAATATGAATGTCGGATGCTCGAGCTTTGACTGCTTCTTCAATTAGCCCGTTAAGAGCCTGAACCAGAGGAGTATTCGTAGAAGCAGTAAGAGCAAGCTTCTCATCATTTTCCTCTTCAGGGATGGAGATATTAGAAACCTGCTTTTCAATTTCGCCATAGGCTTTATAATTGAAGTCAATAGCGTCCTTGATTTCCTGGGCAGTGGCAGCTACGGGCTTAATCCTCATGCGACTATGGGCGGAAAGAGCCTCCAGGGCAAAGATATCAGTTGGGTCTGCTATAGCTACTTCCATTGTCTTACCAGAGATAGTCAGGGGGATGGCATTGTATCTCCTCGCTATCACCTCGGGAATCAATTGTAATGCCTCGGGCTGGGGCATCTGCCTCAGTAGTTTGGTCTGAGACTGAACTTTAACTAGCTTCCCTACCGGCAGAACAGGCAACTCCTCAGTCGCCACAGGTTCAGGTACCAGTTTTTTACCCAACTTAAGGACTTTTATCTGCTGGTGCTGGGCAAATTGCTCTGCCTCGGTACTGAGCTTCACTGGTATCACAATAACCTTCTCATCAACGCCAGCTTCATAGGCTTTAGTGTCAAATAGCATTACCTGCTCCAGGCTCACTTCCTTCTCCCCATTCAGGAAATCTATGGCCATCCTGTGCTCAACCTGACCGTCTTCAGTATGAGCCAGTATGTCAAAAGTATATTCAACTCCAGACCGGCCTTTAACTTTAGCTTTCTCTTTTACTCCATAGCCCCGGCCGGCTAAAGATTTGGCCAGCTCCTCCTTTGTCTCAAACCTGACCGGCTCCTCAGGCTTTACTGGCTGCGTGGGTTTCATGGGTAATAGTTTCTCAATTTGTTCTCCATCAATAACCTTTATTCGCTGTTTGCCAGCCAGCTGTTTCATCTCCTGACTAAGTCCAGGGATGGCAATAAGAATCCTGTCCAGGACGTTACAATCATAGGCTTTATTGGCAAGGCTGAAAATAGTACTCGCTTCAATCTCCCTATCACCAGTAAAAGCAATGCCGATAGCTATAGTGTAGCTGGTAAAACCATCGTCTCTTTGAGCCAGCATATCAAACACATGTTCAATCCCTGATTTCCCGCGGAGCTTGGCTCCCTTGGTTACTTTATACCCTTGCTGCTCCAGATACTCTATAACATGTTTCCTTAGCTCTGGAGTAATTTCTATCTGACGTACCTTCGTATTCATTTTCTGCAATCCTGGTAAAGTGTAATTCGCCGATTGACTAGAGTCAAGATTATTAAATATATCTTAACTCAAGCCAACCAGAGCGTAATAATCTACCATTCCCAGAACCTAACTACAATGTAGCATATCTCATTAGTTTGTCAATAGGACTTTTGGGGGAGTACCCTGGGGGCTTCCGCGAAATGGCATGGGTGAGTTCCACCCCGGCAAGTGTTGTTTTAGTGTCAGCAGTGCTTGTGCGCCCCGACTTGTCGGGTGTAGCAATCTCATACCCCGCCAGGAGATTGCCTGTCGCCCCGATACATCGAGGCTCATCGCAATGACAAAGGGAGATGAGATTGCTTTGGCTGCCTTCTTCGACCAGGCAATGACTTTTCTGTTATCATATAAATCAAATGTGTCCGCGACATGGTTGTCGATGAATCAGCAGCCTGTATCTTTATTAAACAAAAGGCCGGTGTCAGCAATATGCCTGGCAGGTGGTAAAGCTTATTACTAAGGAGCTTAAAAATGAAAGAGGAATTAAGGGTCGGCATTGGCTGTGATAGCCATCCCCTGGTTTCGGGGCGAAGGCTGATTTTGGGAGGCGTTGATATCCCTTATGACAAGGGTTTATCAGGTTGGAGCGATGCTGATGTGGCAATCCATGCCGTAATAGATGCTTTGTGTGGCGCTGCTGACCTGGGCGATATTGGCACCTTATTCCCTCCTCAGGAACCGGAATATAAAGATATCTCGAGCCTGGTTTTGTTAAGCAAGACCAGCGGACTGCTTAAAGCCAAAGGATTCAAGGTGGCCAATATCGATGTTACCATCATGGCGCAAAGCCCGAAGCTTGCCACTTTCATCCCCGAAATGAGAAAACGCATAGGTCGGGCTTCAGGTGTAGATTCAACACAGGTGACAATCAAAGCCACCACCAACAACAGTTTGGGTTTCGTCGGCAGAGGAGAGGGAATAGCTGCTCAGGCTGTGGCTTTAATCTGGAGAGAAGGAACGTCCAAAGCTAGGAGAGGACAATTCCCATAACTGATTAACAGTGAGAACTCATCTCGCCCCTCTTTCCCGGCGATCGGTTTAATCCAGCAATCAAACTGGGGTAACTAATTAATAACCTGATGCCATGCCGCCGGCTATTAGCAACTAGCGGGCAAGGTGCCCAGTATTACATTAAGCATCTGTTGCACACAGCTATGAAACTGCTGATGTTGTTTAATACCCAGAGCTATAGCCAGATTAAGCGTTAAAATTGGCACCAATGGCTAATCCAACCCGACCATTAATCGTTGTGTTTTTACCCTGGTCGGAATTTCACCGGGGAGGTAGTCACAGGCAACATTGTAATCGGCAAAGACCACCACCGCGCTAATGCCACCGCATCTGACTCCAGCACCAACCCCAATACTACTGAGGCCTTCGCTTTTCTTTGTAGCCTTCTCTTTTTACTGCCTTCGACTATTAAGCTGGCCTGGTTAATAATCTGACGGCCAGTGTTCTAGTCATGCCTTTAGGCAAGTTGGAGGTTTATCCCCAACCGGCACGGGCACCGGCTCCCAGTTCAAATGGCCCAGCTGGCCAATTGAAGCCCAGTTTCATGGCAGTGTCCACATCCTGCGGAGTGGCAACACCTTCCTCAACGACTTTTCTTGCCTCTGCTCCAACGCCGTGGTAGAAGATGCGATTGGCTATATGGCCAAGGTCACCGGGTACGTCCTTGACACGGACAGGGGTCTTACCCAATCTTTTACTTATTTCCTCTGTTACCTTTATCACATCTTCTTTGACGTCGGCGGTATATATTACCTCCGCCAGCTTCATGATGTTGGCAGGACTGAAAAAGTGCAGTCCAATAAATCTGTCCTTACGTTTTGTGGCTGCTGCTAAGTCAGCTATGGTGAAGAACGAGGTATTGCTGGCAAAAATAGCCTCTTTCTTGACTATCTTATCTAGTTCGCCAAACACCTTTATTTTCATCGGCTTATTTTCCAGTTGACCAGGACCACCACCTATTGCTTCGAGAACGAAGTCGCAGTTTTTCAGGTCCTCAACCTTTGTAGTCAGTTTAAGGCGTGCCAGAGCTTGGTCAACCTGCTGTTGAGTCTGTTTGCCGCGTTCGATACCGCCCTTGAAGCCAAATCGACCATTAATCATTGTGTCTTTTGCCTTGGCCAGGATTTCGTCGGTGAGGTCGCGACAGATAACGTTGAAGCCAGCCAGGATCGCCGTCTGGCTAATGCCTCCACCCATGACGCCAGCACCCAGAACCCCGATAGTCTTGATATCCTCGATTTTCATTTGTCACCTCCTTTTTTTATATTGTATTTGATAGCATGCTAAAGAGCTGGCATCTCTTACACACTCCTTGAGAGGGAATCACATGCGGGCTTTATGATAACATGGCTGCCAAAGTGTGTCAAACAGTTTGCAGGATACCCACAATAAGCGATTGAAATAATTTTTTCTTTTTGCCATTTTTATCTTCTACGTGATTTATCTTTCATCATTCGGGGCGATACAAAGAACGAATTTTTTGCCGGTGAAGGATACCAATCGGTAATTGTTGGATAATGGAGCCTGCTGGGGTTTGACATCATACAGCTAATATGCCATAGTCTTTGGGGCCCACAAAGCTTATATCAGGAGGTTAACCAATGGTCGGCATCAAGTCTTATGGAGCTTATATCCCACGGTATCGAATGAATCACAACACAATCTTCATGTCTGTTGGATTCCTAGGGACGTTCCCACCGCCCGGTGAAAATGCAGTCGCTAATCATGATGAAGATGCCCTCAGCATGGCAGTGGCCGCAGGAATCGATTGTTTAGGTGATATAAAACGGGAGATGGTTGATGGCCTATATCTTGCCACCACCAGCCAGCCTTATATGGTAAGGCAAAATTCAGCCCTTATAGCTACTGCCCTTGATTTACCGTCAAATATGAGAACTGCTGATTTCATAGGCTCTATGAAGTCAGGGACTACTGCACTGCTTTCGGCATTTGATACTGTCAAGGGGGAGATGTCAAGTAATATTCTCGTCTGTGCTTCTGATTGCCGTTTAAGTAAACCGGGCAGTCCTCAAGAGTCCCTCTATGGTGATGGCGCTGCGTCACTTCTTGTTGGCAGTGATGATGTGATTGCTACTTTTGAAGGTTCGTATTCTGTTTCCTACGATTTCCCCGACCGATGGAGGGCAAGTGGAGAAAAATTTGAGCATGCCTGGGAAGATAGATTCATTCGCGATTCTGGCTATAGTCAATTTCTTCAGGAAGCAATTTCTGGATTATTGAAGAGATACAACCTGAACATCAAAGACTTTGCCAAGATAGCTTATCCCGGCCTGTATGCACGAGAGCATGGAGCTATAGCCAAGCGATTAGGTGCTGACCCTGCCCAGCTTCAGGATACATTGCTTGGCACAGTCGGTGAAACGGGGTCAGCTTCACCCCTAATGATGCTGGTAGCAGCACTGGAAGATGCAAAACCAGGCGACAAAATATTGGTCGCCAGCTTTGGGAATGGGAGCGACTCACTGTTTTTCCAGGTTACGAATAAAATAGAGAAAATAACGGGCAGGAGGGCGGTGAAGAAACACCTGAACTCGAAAAAGGAGCTTACCAGCTATGAAAAATACCTTGCCTTCAGAAATCTAGCACCGATGGACTTAGGTATGCGTGGCGAGATAAGCATTCGCACACCGATGTCGGCGTTGTTCAGGGAGAGGAAAGTAGTTTTGGCTCTGTGTGGCTCGAAGTGTAAAAAATGCGGCACACCGCAATATCCATACCAGAGAATATGTGTAAATCCTGATTGCGGAGCTGTTGACCAGATGGAAGATTATCGCTTTTCGGATAAGAAAGGCATCGTATTTACATATACCGGTGATAATCTAGCTGCCAGTATCGACCCACCTTCAATATATGGCCTGGTGGATTTTGATGGTGGCGGCAGGTTCTGGTTCGATTTCGCTGATTGTGACCTGGAAACCGTTAAAGTAGGCATGCCGGTAGAGATGACCTTCCGGAGACGATATGTTGATGAGTCAAGTGGTGTTCACGGTTATTCATGGAAGGCAGCACCAATACGTGCCTGACCACAGCGGGAAGTAATAAATTTTATAGAGGGAGTAAAAATGGCAGAAGGTATTAATGACAAAGTAGCTATTATAGGGATGGGTTGCACCAAGTTTGGAGAGCTATGGGATAAGAGTGCGGATGACCTCATGGTAGATGCTTTTCAAGAATGCATCGAGGACGCGGGTATAGAAAAAAAGGACATCAATGCAGCCTGGTTTGGCGTGCATTTTGAGGAACAGAGTGTGGGGAAAGGGGCTACATCTCTGGCTTTAGCATTGAAATTGCCTTTTATTCCGGTCACCAGGGTGGAAAATTTTTGTGCTACCGCCACAGAAGCTTTCAGGGGGGCCTGTTACGGTGTAGCTTCAGGAGCTTATGATATCGCCATGGCCCTGGGTGTAGAAAAGCTCAAAGATACGGGATATGGTGGGCTTCCAGGCGGCCCCGGTCTCATGGGGACGAAAAGTGCACTGATTATGCCCAAATTGACCGCCCCCGGGGCTTTTGCTATGATGGCGACCAGATACTTTTCTGTGTACGGCCTCACCCCAGAGGAAGGCAAAAAAATGCTGGCTAAAGTGTCAGCCAAAAGCCACTATAATGGAGCGCGGAACCCGAAGGCACATTTGCGCCGTGAAGTAACTGAGGAACAAATACTGAATGCGCCTATCATTGCCTGGCCACTGGGGCTTTTTGATTGCTGCGGAGTCAGTGATGGCGCAGCGGCTGCAATCGTAACCAGGGCTGACATGGCCAAGAACTTTCGGCCCGACCCCATATATGTTAAGTCACTACAAATTGCTCTTAGTTCGGGCGAGGAATTGATGTATACTAAATGGGATGGAGCTCATGTTGAGACCGGTTACCGTGCTGGCGTTCTGGCTTATAAGGAGGCGGGGATAAAGAACCCACGTGAAGAGATAAGCATGGCTGAGGTGCACGATTGTTTCTCCATAACTGAGGCAGTGACCATGGAAGATTTACAATTCAGCCCCAGGGGGAAAGTCAAGGAGGACATCGAGGCTGGCCGTTTCAATCTTGATGGACCTCAGCCTATACAGCCCGATGGTGGATTGAAGTGCTTCGGGCACCCTATTGGTGCCTCCGGTCTCAGAATGCTGTATGAAATGTATAAACAATTGCAGGGCAAGGCCCAGTTGCCAGAACGGCAACTCAAGAATCCCAAGCTGGGGCTAACCCATAATATGGGCGGCTTTCCAGCTATGAACATCATTAGCGTTGCTATTGTAGGATTGTAGAAGAAATTAAATCTCGGAGGCTAGTTATGCCTGGAGGTAGTTTGGTTACTGATGAGCTGCATAAGATGATAGGCGTGACTCTAGGGACTGTCATCTTCAAGGTTGAAGAGGGAGCAATCCAGAGGTATGCACAGGCTATAGGTGACCCGAACCCTCTTTACAATGATCCGGATTATGCCAGTAAAACCAAGCATGGTCGTCTATTGGCTCCCCCAGGTTTCACCGGTTGGCCAGTCAAGGCTGGGCGTCCCACGGAAAAACTGTTTGAGTCTCTAGTAAAAGCTGGAGCGCCTCCAAGGGTTCTCGATGGGGGTGTTGAATTCGAGTTTATTGAACCTGTTGGCGCTGGAGATGTATTAACTGCCACAACTAAAATTGCCAGCATAACAGAGCGCGAAACGAGACTGGGCAAGACTATGTTCACCACGACAGAGAGCACTTTTGTGAACCAGAAAGGCAACGTGGCGCTAAAAAGCCGGGCGACGTTGATCCAGTTTTAATTTGTTTCGATTACTTTTTTGAGAGGAAATATGGCCAAACAGATATATTATGAGGACGTTGAAGTAGGCACTGAGATAACACCATTGGCTAAAGTCGCGACAACTCGCATGTTAGTCCAATGGGCAGGGGCATCGGGAGATTTTAACCCTTTGCATTATGAAGATGATTTCGCTAAAGCTATGGGTGTAGGTGCCCCCATTGTACACGGCGCGCTTAAACGTGCCTGGTTAGGACAATTGATAACTGACTGGATTCGGGAGGAAGGGAAACTCAAGAAATTATCTTGCCAATACCGCGGTATGGATTATCCCCGAAAAATGAAGACGATGGAAGAGCCACATGATGGCGAGACCTGGTGGTGTCAAGGCAAGGTGACCAAGAAATATGAGGAAGGTGGTGAGCATTTCGTTGAGTGCGAGATTTGGGTGGAGAATGGCAAAGGAGACAAGACGACGCCTGGTTCAGCCCTGGTCGTCTTACCCACACGAAGCAGGAAATAAGCGAAAACACTGGCTTTGATAGCTATTTGAAGACAGTTTCTTGAAAATTCTGAATGAGCCTATATCTTTAAAAAATAAAATTAAAGGAGGTAAAAATGAGCGATAGACTGAAAGGCAAGGTAGCTATAGTTACCGGTGCAGGACGAGGTATTGGACGAGGAGAAGCTTTAGCTTTAGCATCGGAAGGGGCTAAAGTAGTGGTAAATGACCTGGGAGGCTCCGTTGATGGTTCTGGGGCATCAAGTTCACCAGCGAACGAGGTGGTAGCAGAGATTAAAAAACTCGGTGGACAGGCAGTTGCCAACCATGACTCTGTGACCACTATGAAAGGTGGCGAGAACATTATAAAGACTGCCCTGGACAAATTTGGTAAGGTTGACATACTGGTCAACAATGCCGGCATTCTGCGTGACAGAATGGTATTCAACATGAGCGAAGAAGACTGGGATTTGGTGCTCAAAGTGCATCTTTTTGGTCATTTCTATACCATCAGAGCAGTGGCTCCCCTATTCCGTCAGCAGAGGTATGGACGAATAATAAACACCTCATCTATAGCAGGTCTCTATGCCACTACTTACGGGCAGGCTAATTACGGAGCAGCTAAAGAGGGAATCGTTGGGTTAACAAGAAAAGTGGCGAGGGATATGGGAAGGTACGGTGTAACGTGTAATTGTATTCGGCCTACCGCCGGGACCCGGCTTACCCTCAGCGAGGAGATGAAGAAAGCCCGGGCAGGGGATATGACCAGGCTTGAGGCGCTGAAGCCTGAGGAAATTGCTCCTCTGGTAGTATGGCTCGCCTCCGATGACGCTGCTAATGTCAATGGGCGGGTATTTTATGTAGAAAGAGGCCGAATCGGGCTCTATTCAGAGCCAGTAATAGAGAAGCAAATGGTTAAAGCTGGCAGCTGGACGATTGATGAGCTATTCAGCTTCATGCCAGTGACGATGACCTGGGAATTGGTAAATCCGGACCCACCCCAACCAACAAAGTAATGGCTGGCTATATACTATCATCGGGCTCATTGTAATTCGTCGCTAGCGATATAACAATAGCAAAGGCGTTACATCCTGGACAATTAATTTCTGGGAAGGTAAGAATGGACTTTAGACTGGGCGAAAAAGAACTGGCCTTAAAGGAAGAAATTCGCAAGTTCGCCGAAGCCGAGTTGCCTGCGGACTGGAGACGCAGCACTATAATCGACGGAGAGTGCAGAGATTTTGAGTTCGAAGTATCCATATCCAAAAAACTAGCCCAAAAGGGTTGGCTCGTCATGAACTGGCCGAAGGAATATGGTGGACGTGGTGCTTCTCTCTGGGAGCAAACAATATACGAAATGGAGATAGCTTACTGGGGTATACCAGGGGCATTGATGGGCATAAGCGGCACACAATGGGTAGGACCCTGCCTGATGATGTTCGGTACCGAAGAGCAAAGGAAAAAATATTTGCCGTTAATTGCCTCGGGGGAAAAAGATGGTGTCTGGTGCACGGGTTATAGTGAACCCAATGCTGGCTCAGACTTCGCGAATCTTAAGACGCGGGCGGTGAAGGATGGAGCTGGATATATCATAAATGGGCAGAAGGTGTGGACGAGTGCTGCTCACAAGGCAAGATGGTGCTGGCTAGCTGCCAGAACAGACCCCAATGCCGTTAAGAAACACCGGGGAATCAGTATCTTTATTGTGGACATGAAGAGCCCGGGTGTTACAGTTAATCCTATTTTGAACTATTACGGGCGGCATCACTTTAATGAAATATTTTTCGACAATGTGAGAGTGCCGGCTTCCGACCTGGTTGGGGAGGAACATAGAGGTTGGTACCATCTTATGCAGGCACTGGCTTATGAGCGACGTAGCTTAGCGCCTACTACCTACGGTGGTTTTAAGAGGATTTTAGAGGAATTAGCCAGATATGCTGCTCAAACCGAGAATGAGGGAAAGCCGTTGTCTCAAAATCCTGTGATTCGTGCCAAGTTAGCTGATCTGGCTATAGACCTGGAAGTATTGAAGATGTTCGCTTTTCAGATTACCTGGCAGATAAGTCAGGGGCAAATTCCTGTCTATGAGTCTTCAAGGAACAAGATAATGAGTGACATGGCGATGAGACGGGTGGCGATGACTGGGGCGGAGCTTTTAGGAATATATTCTCAGGTTGATCCGGATTCTGAATGGGCTAAACTCAACGGCACCATACAGGGTGCGTATCTGGGATTTCCTGGTCAGTCAATCGCGGCTGGCACTGCTGAAATCGAAAAGAGCATCATTGCGCAATTCAGACTGGGATTACCCAAGTCATATTGAAGTTTTTTGGAGTTTGCTTGATAACATGGTCCTGTCATGGTGAATAGAGTGAATAATCTAAACTTTCCACTATGTTCAGGGTAATAAATAATAAAAGGGAATGTTATTAGGGGTATCATGAATTTCAGTTTTACAGAAGAGCAGGAGATGCTGCGTGTCTTAGCCAGAGATTTTCTGGCAAAGGAATGTCCCAAAGCTAAAGTCAGGGAGATGGACAAAGATGAAAGAGGCTTTGACCCGCAGGTGTGGCACCGTATGGCAGAACTGGGCTGGATGGGACTCACCTTTCCAGAAGAATACGGCGGCATGGGTGCCAGCTTTATGGAGCTGGTTGTCTTGATGGAGGAGATGGGAAGGAATATCCTGCCCGGTCCCTTCTTTCCCACTATCGCCCTTTGTGCGCTGCCTCTACTTGAATATGGAAGCAGTGAGCAAAAAACTAAGTTTCTGCCACAAATAGCTAAAGGTGATGTTATCTGGACCTTCGCATTAACCGAGTCGTCAGGCAGATATAAAGCCTCCGAGGTAAAACTTCGTGCTGTATCGGAGGGGACAAATTATGTTCTCCAGGGATGTAAGCTCTTTGTTACCGATGCCCATGTAGCTGATTATATCCTTGTAGTGGGCAGGACCAGAGAAGGAAAAAGAGTCGAGGATGGAATCACACTGTTTATAGTGGATGCCAGAGAACCAAATGTGAAGATGGAGGTGATCCCGACTATAGGTGGTGACAGGCAGTTTAAAGTTAGCTTTGATAGTGTAGCGGTGCCAAAAGATAATATCCTGGGCAAGATAGGCAATGGCTGGGATATAGTGGACTTTATATTACAGCGGGCTGCTGTGCTGAAGTGTGCCGAGATGTCCGGAGCATGTCAGGCTGTTTTAGACATGACCAGCAGCTATGCCAAGGAACGGATTCAGTTTGACCGGCCAATCGGCTCTTTTCAAGCGATACAGCATAAACTGGCTGACATGTTAATTGATGTGGAGGCAGTTCAGTATCTACTTTATCAGGCAGCGTGGGGAATAAGCGTCGGTTCACCATCCCCCGGGCAGATTTCCACAGCTAAGGCTAAAGCCAATGAGGCTTACCAGCGAATTTGCATTGAAGCCATAACTGCTCATGGGGCTATCGGTTATACCATGGATCACGATATTGGGCTCTACTACCGTCGTGTCAAGGCGGCAGAGTTTGCCGCCGGCGACACCGACTGGCACAAGGAAGTGATAGCTATTGAGCTGGGACTTTAGTTTTACCAGATAACAAGAGCTCCTAAACCCAGTTAATCCAAATCCATTCTTTCTTTTACAACACTTGTGCAAGAGCTATTCAATGATCTCAATATTTTAGCTAAGGCAGCTTTGACCTGATTGTCATATATCTCCTTCCTTTCCGATATCCTTCTACAAATTTTTCACTCTAAAACTATGAACATATGAACCGATTGAAGTTGACAATTGGTTGAACAATTTTATAAGCTTTTATCTTGCATTCACCTTATTGGCGGCATATGGCTTGTTGATGTCGTATACCAGCCGAAGTCTAAAATAATAAAATCAAAAAGGAGGAAAAAATGACTGATGTAGCTATTGTGGATGCTGTGAGGTCACCCGTTGGCATTCGGACACAGCGGAGATATACGGATATATGCCGGGCAT
>JADDYB010000381.1_pt1 | contig 14002 bp, 6 predicted proteins | sample 8641941 | NCBI WGS metagenome assembly JADDYB01 (sample SAMN16275377, study PRJNA637457) | freshwater sediment metagenome | isolation source: Lake Kineret sediment | place: Israel: Lake Kineret | collected 2013
AGCTCTCGGGTGGACAGCAGCAGCGTGTCGCCGTCGCCCGCGCGCTCGTGACGGACCCGTCGCTCATCCTCGCGGACGAGCCGACCGGAAACCTCGACAGCAAGAGCGGCGCGGAGATCGCGGCCCTGCTCCGCCGCGTAGCGGACGAGTGGAACCGCGCGATCCTGATGGTCACGCACGACCCGCGGGTCGCCGCCTCTGCCGAGCGCATCGTGTTCATGCGCGACGGCCGCATCGTCGAGGACGCCAAGGTCGACGGCATGGAGTCGGCGAAGGCCGCGATGGAGCGGGCAGGGCTGCTGTGAGCATCCAGCTCATACTCGCCCGCCGCTACCTCGCCGGCCGCAAGCTGCGCACGGCGCTCACGACGCTCGCGATAGTGCTCGGCGTCATGCTCATCTTCGGGCTGAACGCGCTGATGCCCGGCATGATGGCGGCGATGCAGCAGCTGATGCTCGCCTCGGTGGGCCAGGTCGACCTCACCGTCACCAACGTCGCGGGCGGCACCTTCACCCCCGACGTCCGCGACGAGCTCGAGGTCATCGACGGGGTCCGCGCGGTGACGCCGGTCCTGCGACGTACCGTGGCCCTTGCGCCGGAGGCCGGCTACGACGTCTCGTCGCTCGTCGTTGTCGGCATCGAGCCCTCGACTGCCGAGCGCGTGCAGCCACGGCCCCGCGCCGCGGGCCGCTCGCTGAAGGACTCCGACGCGGGCCTTGAGGTCGTGACGATGTCGACGACGGTCGCCGAGAAGCTCGGGCTGCGTATCGGCGACACGCTGAAGATCCCCTCGGCGTCCGGCTCGGCCGAGCTCAAGCTCGTGGGCACGCTCGAGGCGCCCGCCGTGCCCGGCAGCGACGAGGTGTTCGTGCCTCTCGCCACCGCGCAGCACATGTTCGCGGCGCGTGACCGCGTCACCGAGATCGACGTCGCCTTCGAAGCCGAGGCGGACCGCAACCACATCGAAGCCGCCGCCCGCGCGCTGCTCGACGACACCTACACCGTGGGCGCGATCTCGTCGGAGTCCGCGCTGGCCGCCGGGTTCAGGATCGGCTCGGCGATGATGTCGATCTTCGGGCTGTTCGCACTCGCGATGGGCGGCTTCATCATCCTGAACACCTTCCGCATGATGGTCGCGGAGCGCCGGCACGACATCGGAATGCTTCGCGCGATCGGCGCCTCGCGCCGGATGATCCTCTCGACGTTCCTGATCGAGAGCCTCCTGCAGGGGATCCTCGGTACGGTTATCGGGCTCATCGCCGGGTGGGGCCTCGCCTGGCTGGCGAACAACGCGATGGGCTCCATCGTCAAAGACCTCATGAACATCGGTGGCACGCGGCCGGTGTTCACCGCGAGCAACTGGGCGCAGGCGATCGTGCTCGGTATCGGCATCACGGTGGGCTCGGCGCTCGTCCCGGCCCGGGCGGCTGCACGCATCACGCCGCTCGACGCTCTCCGCCCGCAGATGGGCGACGCGTACGAGAAAGCCGCCACGCGGCGTGCGTGGATCGGGCTCGCCATGATGGTCGGGGCGCTCGGCGGGCTGCTCTCCGGGGACATCGGCTTCGTGGGCCTGAGCGCGCTGCTGCTGCTCGTCGGCATGGTGCTCGCGGCCTCCGCAGCGGTCCGGCCAATCACGAACGTCTTCTCGAAGGCGATCGAGCTCGTCTACCGCAGCGAGGGCAGCGTGGCGCGGGCTAACCTGCAGCGCAACCCCGGCCGCGCCGCGGCGACCGCCTCCGCGGTGATGGTCTCGATCGCGCTCATCGTGGCGCTCGTGGGCACGATCAGCTCGATCATGCAGGGCTACGGCTCCTATGCCGAGAAGAGCACCGGCACCGACTTCCTGATCCTCCCGCAGAACCTGCTGCTGGGCGCCGGCACGATAGGCGCCGACCAGGAACTGACCGAGGAGATCCGCCACACGCCGGGCATGGGCAACGTGGCGACGCTGCGGTTCGGGCAGAGCGTCTACAAGGACACAAGCATCCAGGTGGTCGGCATCGATCCGGTCGCTTACCCGAAGATCGCGAGCTTCGAGTGGGCCGAGGGCTCCTCCGACGCCGACATGCAGAAGCTGCTCCGCGACGGGACCATGGTCATCAACGGCAACTTCGCGGGATCGTCGGGCGCCGCCAAAGGCGGGCGAGTCGACCTCATGACCCCCTCCGGGACCAAGTCCTTCCGAGTGGTCGCCCAAGGCAACGACTACATCAACGCCAAGTTGCCCACCATCTACATCTCACAGCAGTCGCTCGAGCGCTGGTGGAACGTGACCAGTGACGTCGCGGTGCTCGCGAACGCGAAGCCGGGAGCCAACCAGGCGACCGTTCTCGCGGCGCTCCAGGAGACGATCGAGAAGTACCCGTCGTTCCAGATGTACGACGCGGCCGCCTGGCGAGAAGTGCAGACCGACATGTTCGCGCAGATGGAGAGCATGTACTACTTCATGGCGCTGCTGCTCGCCGTGCCGTCGCTCCTCGCGCTGCTGAACACGCTCGCGATGGGCGTGCTGGCCCGGACGCGCGAGATCGGCATGCTGCGCGCCGTCGGCTCGACCCGGCGCCAGATCAAGCGGATGGTCGTCGCCGAGTCGCTGCTGCTGGCGGCGCTGGGTGTCGCGGCCGGGCTCGTCGCCGGAGTGTGGATGGGCTACGTGCTCATCAAGGCGATAGCCGCGTTCGGCCTGGTGATGCCGTACGTGTTCCCCATGACCGGCATCGTGCTCGCCGTCGTGGTCGGCCTGGTGTTCGCAGGACTGGCGGCGCTGATCCCCGCGCGTCAGGCAGCGCGGCTCGACATCATCCGCGCCCTCAGGTACGAGTAGGGCGGTCCCCGTCACGGCGAACCGCCCCCCGCCCGTTTCTTGGACCGGCTACTTCACGAGCACCGTGTCGTACCCGCTCGACCAGGCAGCGGCGTGCCACGCGTCGGCGGGCGCATATGCCCGCAGGCGCCAGTAGCCCTTGTAGGGCAGCCGGACGCTGGCGAGGTACTTCGTGTACGTCGAGTAGTCGTAGGCCTTAGCCCACTGGTAGCCGTAGGCAACCCACTTCCCGCCGTAGTAGCGGTAGCGGTAGATGCGCACGGGGTAGCTCCCCGCCGCGTGGCGCGGCTTGAGGAATCCCGCTACGACGTAGGTCTTGGTGGAGTACATAGTTGCCGGGGCCACCGGGGTCCCGACCCACGTGCGAGGCAGCGCGTAGCGGGCGGCGCTCGTCGATGCGAGGTACTCGTCACCATCACCCACGAAAGCCGCGCGGTAGTAGCGTTTCCAGTACGGCTTCACCGCGAGCGAGAAGGATCCTGTCGCCGTGGTCGTGGCCGTCACCGAGGTGTTCGACCACGGCCCCGACGCGCTTGTGGCCTGCTGCAGCACCACTCTGCGCCCGACGACCGGAAGCCCGGTCGCTGTAGGTGAGGTCACGAGCTTTCCAGCGAGGGTATAGGTGGCTCCGTACGTCGCGAGAACCTGCGAACTCGACAGGCCGGTGAACCCGGTGGGCCAAGGCACGCTGGCCGACGCCGTGACCGGCACGCTCCAGTTGCCCCCCCAGTCGCGTGAGAACGCGGTGTAGTGGTAGCGCCCGGGAGCGAGCTGCTCGGAGAGCGACATCTCGTGGCCCTCGTGGACGACCGTCTGCCCTGCCTGCAAGGGATCCGCCGCGTACCCCGTCGTCGAGCGCAGGACTCTGGTGCGATCCCAATCGGGGTCAGTCGTGTTCGACCACGCGATGGTCACGGTCGAGCAGACGGATGCCGCGAACAGCTGCCGCGGCGGAAGCGGCGGCTCGTCAGGCTGCGGCGGCGCAAATGGCGTGAGCAGCGCGTACTTCGAGAAGTGCTCGGGGTGGAAGTCAACCGCGTTGTGCTCCGCATCGATCACGAAATCAGGCACGGTCTCCCACGTCGCCGTCGCCGTGTCGTACACGGACGGCACGCACGCCCCAACCGGCACTCCCTCGACCGCCTGAATCGACACCCGCAAGCCTGCTGGCAGCGGGTTCGGGAGCGGGACCGTCTCCAGTGTCGGGGCGCTCTCGCTCGTCATCTCGCTCAGCGCAGGAGTCTGAGTCACGATGCTTGCGCTCAGGTCGTAGACCGGGCTGGCGTAGTCCACCTCCTCGACTCCGTTCCACGCCGACGGTTCGTAGACCGCCGGCACTTCTCGGATTGAGAACTGCAGCGTTGGCCCGGGTACCGATGGCGTCCCCGGCACGAGCGGCGCCATCGCGTAGACCCTGATGTCGGGAGCCATCCCGGTAAGCTCGAACTCGTCGTCGCCGCTCGCCCACCCGAGGTGGCGAGGGGTCCCCCGCGAACCGAACTCGGGGTCGCAGTAGACGTCGAAGAAGCTCGTGACCTGCGCATCCGGATCCTCGTCATCGTCGCCGTCGATGTCGGAGTCGACCGGCGGGCGTGTGATCACGCGCGGGGTCGTGGAGGAGTCGTTGCTCTCGTCATCCACCGGCGCCGTCGACACGGTGCCCTCGTACGAGGTCGCACAGTCCAGCCCGTCCTCGTTGCGGATGCCATCGCCGTCCTCGTCGGCGTTCATGTACGTCACGACCGCTGGGCAGGCCCAGTTCGCCAGCTCCGCCGTCGTAGTGCGGTCGTCCTCGTTGCCGAGCAGGTCGGCGGCGCTCGTTGTGTGTCCGCCGGGAGCATCCGGCGGCAACGCGGTCAGCCCGTCGATGAGCGCCTGGGTCAGTACGCCGTTGTCGATGCCGCGCTCCAGAGCGAAGTCGTCCCAGGCCGCGGCAGCGATGAGCTCGGCGTGCCCGGGGCGCAGCGGCCGGCCGGCCTTGTCGGTGATGCGCTGGATGTCGTTGGTGAAGCTGCCGGAGTGACAGCAGTCGAGGATCACGACGATGGTGACCGACTCGGGGAAGCCTGAGAGCCATTGCACGACGGTGTCGTCACTGACCTCCACTCCTCCGCCCACCATGATCGAGTCGTCGATGCCGACCATGTCGTCCTTGTCCCCGTCGGCGTTCATGTCGACGCCGCCGTCGTCACCGTCGACGTCGCCGTCACCGTCCTCGTCGGTGCCGACCACGAGCCACGTTGGCGGAGGGTTCGGGTTGAGACGCCTGACGCTCACGGTGCCCGAGGCGTCCTTGCAGACCCGCGTGTCGTTGGTGCCGTCGCCGTCCATGTCGTACGCGCGGTACCTGTAGAAGCCGGGATCGGCGGTGGGAAGCGTGCTGCCGCGGAAGCGCCCGAAACCGGACTCCGGCACCTGGTTGGCGACCTCGTCGCCGTCGCCGTCCACCCACCCGCCGTCCATCTCGCCGTCTTCGCTGCTCCAGCCTCCCCCGTGACTCGAGAAGTAGAAGACGAACTCGTCACCGGGCTTCGAATCGGCCTTCGCCGCATCGATGGCGGCCTTGATGGCGGCAGGCGTCGCAGCGGCGCCCGTCAGTTGGGTCATGTCGGCCTCGTCCCACGACGCCTCGTGCTCGGCGAGTGCCTCGGCCATATCGCCAGCGTCCTTCTCGGCGTGCTTGAGGGGTGGGTTGTTGACGCCTACGAAGACGCCGCGGAACCGGGTCGCCTTCGTGTTGTCGATGAGCTTCGACTCGGTCTCGTAGATGTCGGTGTCGTCGACGTCGCCATCTGAGTCGTAGTCCCACCAGACATCGTCGTAGAAACCGTCGTTGTTGCGATCGATCGCCACGGTCTCGCCGCCGCCGGCGAGCTCCGTCCCCCTGACGCGCATGCCGGGCCTGCCCCAAGGCGAGCGAGAGTCGTCTCCGTGGGTGTTGTCGACCTCGACCCGGTCGATGACGCCGTCCTCGTCGTCGTCGTACCACCACTCGTCGATCTCGCCGTCGTCGTCCCAGTCGACGCCGTAAGCCTCGGGCTTGCCGTCCTTGTCGATGTCGCTCCACGCGAAAGCGGTCTGACCCTGGCGGGCCGCCTGGGCGACCGGTGACGGCAGGAACGCCGCCACCATGACCGCGGCGAGGAGCGTCCTCGCCATTCTGCCAGCCTTCATGGCTCTCCCCCTCCGAAACGCACGGCCGGCCCGTCTCGCGAAACCCTTCGCGAAGCGAGCCGGCCGCATCCCCTAGTTCCTACTTCACGAGCACCGTGTCGTACGCGCTCGACCATGCGGCCGCGTGCCATGCGTCGGCGGGGGCGTATGCCCGCAGGCGCCAGTAGCCCTTGTAGGGCAGCCGGACGCTGGCCGCGTACTTGGAATACGAGAGGTAGTTGCTCGTCTTCGCCCAGACGTAACTGTATGCGACCCACTTCCCGCCGTAGTACCGGTAGCGATAGATGCGCACGAGGGACCTGTTGGCCGGATGCCACGGCTTCAGATAGCCCCAGACGGTCGCGGTCACGGTCGTACGCATGGAGGCGGGGGCGACCGGGGTGCTCGCCCACGCACGCGGAAGCGCGTAGCGGTAGGCGCTCGTGGCCGCCAGATAGTCGTCGTCGCCGGCGAAGCGCACCCGGTAGTAGCGCTTCCAGTACGGCTTCACCGTGAACGAGAAGGCCCCGCTCGCGTTCGTCGTCGCCCCGGTGCCCACATCGGTATAGGTCCCGGTGGCCGTGAACGACTGCTGGAGCACGACCGTCTTGCCGGACAGTGCCGTCGCTCCGCTCATGAGTTTCCCGGAGAACGTGTACGAGTCCCCGTAGGCGGTCAGCACCTTCGACGCCGAGAGACCCGTGAACGTGGTTGACGCGCGGGCCTTCCACTCCTCCCAGGTCCGGTCACCGTCAGCGTCGATCTGGTACGCCTCGCCGATATCGCCCAGCCTGATATCGTTGGGGGAATCCCCGTCGTCGAAGTCGACCTCCCACGTCCCCGTCGAAGTCGCCGTGGCATCCCTGGTCGGCCCCTCCCCGAACTGCTCGGGCATCCACACCCGCACGTGAGCGCCAGCGCTCGCGGTGCCCGCGACGGTGTTGTCGTCCGCATTCACGCCAGTCACGTGCACAGGGGCAATGGTGAGCACCCGCTCGATGCCGCCGCCCGAGGCCGTGATGACGTCACCGACGAACAGGTCGTATCCCAGGTCCTCGGTCTCGCCGTTGCCGTCGTGGTCGACGGTGAGCGTGGTGACGAAGTTGGGCGCCGTTCCCGCATCGACGGTGTCGACCGAGAACGTGATCTCCTCAAGCGGGGGCCATCGGTTCGCCCGGAGGCGGTCGCCGGGTATCGCGGAACACGCTGAGACAGTCGGGTCCGGCACGTACCAGTCGCAGATGGTCTCGTCACCGTCGGCGTCCGGCAACGCGGCCTGACCGTAGGTTCCAGGCACGAGATCGATCGCGTCGCTGCCCCAGTCGGTTCCGAACGGCACCGAGAAGTCCGCAGTCCACGTGCCCGCACCGCTCGCCGTAACCCCTCGGCGCCCCTCGGGATCGGTCCACGTCTGGACCCAGAGGTCGCGTCCGGCGGGTGCCGTGCCGTGGACCAGGTCTGTGTCGGGATCGGGGAACGTGACAGCGAGGTCCTCGACCAGCAGCTCCCGAATCGTCGTACCGTCAGCACCCGTGACCGTGTCGCCCACCTCGACGTCGGGGACGCCATCGGGAGCGCTGACACGGAAGCTGCCGTTCCAGTCGCACTTCACGTCCATCGTGGAATCGGGGTTCTGGGGGGTACCGGGCTTGTCGAGTGTCACGGTCACGGTCGCCTCGCGCGGCCACTCCTGACCTGACAGCGAATCGCGGTGCGGATCCGCGCCGACGCGCGTCGCTCGGACACTCCACTCAATCTCCGTCGAGTCATCGTCCTCGTCGCGCTGTTGCACTGTTCCGCTTGAGCCGCGGGTGATGTCGCCGCCCAAAGCGCCGTAGTCGATTGACCAACGGCCGTCGACGCCCGCCGAGCCGTCACCGCCGGGAGCACCCTCTCCGCTCATCCAGTGCGAGAACGTGCTCGACGGGGCCGCCGTCCCCGAGACCGTGTCCGAGCCCTCATCGATGACGTCGACCATGAGCGCCGTGACAGTCGTGGTCTTCGTGATGTTGCCGTCGGTCGCACGCACGACGTGACCGGCCTTCACGTCCATGCCGGCGTAGTCGACCTCCCACCAGCCCTGATCGGTCTCGCTCTCGTGCGTCGCATCAGGCGAGGCGGGAGTCGCGGGGTCGTCGATGGTCACGGTCACGAGCGACGTGCCGTACCACTCGTTGCCGCGAATACGATCGTTCAGGGGATCGGCCATCACCACGCAGTTGTCGATGCGCCAGTCGATCTGGGTGTGGTCTCCGTCATCCGGAACCTCGTACTGGGTCGCCATACCTGAGTCTCCACGCTTCAGGTCCCACGTGCGGCCCCATTCGTACTCGCTGGCGACCTCACCGAAGTCCGCTACCCAGACTCCTACGCCGTTCGCCGTCGCCCATCGCATGGGTTGTTCGCCCTCGTAGTTGATGACGACGTGCACGACGCTGCCCGGCGCGGCGGTGCCCGTCACGAGGTCCGACTCCGTATCGAGACCGTCCAGCGTCAGCGGCAGCACCGTGTGATCCTTCGTCGACTCACCGTCAGTGACGGTCACGACCATCCCCGTGCGGATGTCGAACTCGCCGCCGGGACCTTCGGCGAGGGGGCGCTGGAAGATGTTGCCGTCGCGGTCGGACTGCAGCACGACGCTGTAGTCCACGCCCCCGGTCGTCGTGTCATCGATGGTAACGGTGACGTCCGTACTCGGGAGCCAATCGCTCCCCCAGACCCCGTCTTCCCGCGAATCGACACCGATCGCCGGCCTCGGGATTCGCCAGCCGATCTGGGTCTGGTCGCCATCCGGATCGAACTGGTTCACGGAACCGTCGTCACCAAGCCGCAGATCGTATGGCTGCCCCCAGTCGGACTCGTTCACCGTCTGTGTGAAGTCCGCCGTCCAATTGCCGCCGGTGTTCGAAGCCTCGATGAAGCGCATGGGCTCCTCGTCGAGTCCGTCGGCCTGGATGCAGACCTGAACGGTCATGCTGGGCTCGGCGGTACCCGAGATCGTGTCCGTACCGGTATCGAGATCGGCCACGACGATGTCCGCGACCGCCAACTCCTTCTCGGAAGAGCCATCGGACACCGTGATGATCATGCCCGGCTGGATGTCGTACTCGTCCTCGCCCTCGAACGTGAAGTCGAACCACCCCGATCCGTCACATGCCACACTCTTCGTGCGGTCGACCCCCACACCCGTGTCGAGGTCATCGATCTCGATCAGCGCCGATGCCGGCGCAGCCGCCCACTCCCAACCGCAGACACGGTTCTCATCAACGGTGGCCTGGAAGCACGGGTTGGGGATGCCGAAGTCGTCGTGGGTCACGTCGCCGTCGTCGTCACGCTGCTCCACGTATCCGCTGAGGCCGGGACCCAAGTCGTAGGGCTGGCCCCACGGATCGGGCGAGACGCTCTCCGCGAAGCTCGCCGACCACACGCCCTCGCCGGTGGCCGTCGCCTCGCGATGCGGTCGGTCACCTTCGGTCTGGAGCCAGACGCTGACCTGTGTGCCCGGGTCCGCCGTCCCCGTCACGACGTCAGACACCACTTCGACGCCTCCAACGTGGAGATTGCGGGTGATGTGCTCTCTTACGTAGATGCCGTTCGATACGGTGACCACGTCTCCCGCATCGACATCGAATCCGACGTCTGGAACGCCGAAGTTGCCGCCCTCGTCGCACGGCTGATAGGTGGTGTGGTCCACGCCCACTCCGTTCCCGGAGTCATCGATGGTGATGGTCACCGTCTCCTCTGCCGGGTAGCCGCCTCCCCAGACGCTGTTGTTGATGGGCTGCACGCCGAAATTGGGATTGAGGATGTTCCTTATCGCACGTGTAGTGTCGTTGTCAGCGTCGAAAACGAAGGCGTGAATGGTGCTGCCGTACTTCAGGTCGAAGTCCGGGCCCACTCCATCGATGAAGTCAACCATCCACGAGCCCATGTCGAGGTCCGCGGTGGCCTCTCTGTGGCCCGAGCCGGATCCGCCCTGTTCGTATGCATTGACCGTGACCGTCGCGCCAAGTCCCGCCTCGCCCCACACGGTGTCGGCGGTCATGCTGAAGCCCTGGATGCGCACGTCGCGCACGTAGTGGATCTTCGTTGTGGCGCCCGACACCGTGACACGGTCCCCCACCTCGATGCCGAATCCCAGGCCCCGATCAGCCAGATCGAGGCCGAAGAACCCGCCACCGTCCGCGTTCGTGAAGGTGGTGAACTCATCCGCGTCCCCGGTGCCGTCACCAGCGTCGTTGATGCCGATCTCGAGATACTGACCCGCACCCCACGAGCCACCGCCGATCTCAACGGCACCGGGGTCGACGTAGAACGAGGGTGCCTCGACGCCGGCAGCCGCCTCGGCCGACAACAGAGCCGCCACCGCAAGAATCGCGATGGCGGCTACGAAGACCACCCACATGAGCACCGCGCCGCGATGCCCGGAATCGACGTGCGTGCCTGCCGCGTGCGAGCCCATGGCCCCTCCTCCCACCGGAACCGGGACGTCGCTCCCGGCATCCTCCGGGTCCCGGAGGCACGCGAAGTGCGGCTCGCCCCCGCGGCCCACAGAGTGACTATGCCCCCTCCACTAGCGGCGAAACAGCCGCCGTCAAGGCGGCCGCGATGCATTCGGATGCATCGTTCGCACGCCGGAGTCGCCATTCACCGACGTTAAGGAGCCAGGCCGCGGACTCCGTGCGAAAATGGTCGCGACCGAAGTCGCGGACCAGTTGGGGGGACTCGTGCAGCGTCTGCGCAGTGACGGGGGATTCACCGTGATCGAGCTGATGGTCGTCGTGCTCATCATCGGCGTGCTCGCCACGATGGCGGCCGGATCCTACTGGTTCACGACCTCGCGGACGTATGCGGTGACCTGCAGATCCAACCGCGCCACGTTCGAAAGCGCCGTCAGCATGTTCCGAGCCGCTCACGAGCAGGTCGACCCTCTCGTGATCGACGACCTCGCCCCATACGTCCAGAACTTCGACCACTCGGTGAAGTGTCCCGAGGATCCGAATGTGCGGCTCGAGCTCGACACCGCTACGATGAGGGTCGTCTGCCCCAACCACCCGGACTGACTTAGCGAGCGACGGACCCTCACGAGGAGGACCGATGAAGTACCGGCACTTCGAGATACTCGTCGCCGTGGTCGTCGCCGCCGCGGTGCTTGCGAGCATCGCCTTCGTGAACCCGTCGACCGCCGTGAGCGAAGAGTCGTTCGCACAGGTCATGCTCGTGCTGGTGCTCATCTCCGCGCTCCACTGGGGACGCAACGGCGGCATCATCGCGGCTTCCTTCGCATCGCTCACCTACATCGCCCTGCGGATGCCGATGCTTCGCGAGTCGCTCGGTTCGGAGAGCGACATCCTCTCGATACTGGGAGTGCGCGTAGTCACCTACCTCGTCGTCGGAGCGCTGGGCGGCGAGATCTTCTCGCGGATCAAGTACCTCTTCGCGCGCCTTGAGGATTCGTGCAGCGTCGACGAACAGAGCGGCGTCTACAACCAGCAGTTCATCACGCACGTGCTGGAAACCAGTCTGGGCCAGCACGTCCGGTACGGGACGCCGTTCTCCATCGTGTTCATCAGGATCTGCGAAGCGGCGACGGCGGGTCTCGGCTCGAAGCAGTGCGCGAGGCTCACCAAGAACGTCGCCGACTACCTGCGTAACGACCTGCGCATGGTCGACGAGGTAGGCAGGCTCGACGACGGACGATTCCTGCTCGTGCTGCCCAACACGCCCGGAGCCGGCGCGGCCGTGGTCGCCGCGAGAACCGCCGAACGGCTCGCCTCGCTGGTCGAGGCCGGCGAGGGAGCGCTCGAGGTCGCTACGCTTTCGGCTCCCGAGGAACTCGCGCGCGTCACCGCCGCGTACCGCGAGCTGTCCGGCTCGAACGCGATGCCCGCCGCGGTCACGCCCGCGACTGAACCCAACGGAAACTGACGCGCGAAGAGGCCCCGACCGCATCCGCAGCCGGGGCCTCTCGTTTGCATCAAGACCGTGCGAGCAGCGCTAGGGGTTGATCACGATCTGATCCACGCCCGGCGACCACGACGAGGTGTGCGTGTCGTGGGTCACGTGAAAAGCGCGCAGACGCCACTTGCCCTCCATCGGAAACGTCATGTACGCGCCGTAGGTGCCGTCGGCGTTGTAGCGTGCGAGGACGTAACCCTTCGGCGACCACGACGAGCCGTTGTAGAACCACTTGTAGATGCGCACCGGATACGTGCCTGCTGTGTGGCCTCCGTAAATCTTGCCGGTGACCCTGGTCGGCGCATCCTTCCTCGCCGAAACCGGTGCGATCGGATTCGTGACCGGCGGGATCACGTTGAGCTCCATGCCTGACGAGTAGATCACGCCGTGCTCGACCGTTGCATCGCCGGGATGCATGGCGCGCACGATGAGCTTGCCTGACCTCGGAGCTGTGTAGGTCGCGACGTACTTCTTGGCAGTCTTGTAGACCGTGGCCCTGACCGAGCCGGCCGCCGCGTACGCGCCGCCACTCGTGGGCTGGATGAACCCGAGAACGTAAACCGGCGTGGCCACGCTACCGGTGACACCGGTCAGATGAGGCGAGACGAGCGGACCCGAGTACACCGTGGGAATGCCCTGCCACACGGTGTACGTGCGCAGAAACGCGTCAGGCGGCATCGGCGCACCCGTGAACGTCGGCGGCGTCACAGAGGCCTGCACGTTGGCCCATGCGTCAGAGCCGTTCGCCAGATAGAATCCCGCCTGCAGCAGGACCGCGCAGACCGCGATGATCACCGCGGCGCGCCTCAACACAGTCGACTTCCTCACGCCTGCCTCCCTCACATCGTGATGACCGATGCCCCTGCGCGCAGCGTAGCACGCCGGCGACGGGCGCAAGAGCCCGAATCGGCGAGCGCGCGGTCTCACCTCAGCGCGCTGTTCGCCTCGTCGTACGCGCTGACCCGATCGGGCGAGGCGGCGCGGGTATCGACCACCGAGCGAAGCTCGGACTGCGTGAGCCTGTAGACCCGCACGGGCTCCTCGTCGCGCACGGTGAGCCGCCCGTAGGAGTAGCGGACCGGCACCTCGAACGCGTCGGCCTCCGAGAACCCCGCCGCCAGACGCTCGGACACGAGCGGGTAGAAGAGCCGCATCGCGGCATCGTCGATCACGACCACCGGCTTCTGGCCGAGAAACGCCTGTGAGGTCGCCCGGTTCGCCTCTGGTGCGACTCCCCACGTGGGAACGCCGAGGTGGTGGTGGAGCGGCCACGGCAGCGCGGTCACGACCACGTCGCCCTCGCGGACGGCTGCGCGTGCGCCCATCGCCACCTCGCGCGGGTAGTCGGTGCGCAGGTGCGCGGTGTCGGCAACTCCGAGCGCCAGTGCTGCCTGCCACGCCAGCGCGCATGCAAGCACGGTCGCCACGATGGCACGCGCTGCGCGGGGCGCACGGCCGGCGGCGGGCCCCTCATGCCACGCGAACGCGAGTGCACCGCCGGCGAGGGGCACCAGCAGCGGCAGGATGTGGATGAGGTAGCGCGACTCGAAGGACTCGACCGCGAAGTAGACGCCTGTCATCGCGATGGCGGCCGCGAGCAGCGCCGCGACGACCCGGTCCTTTCCCCGGCCCCAAAGCGCCCAGACGCCGGGCGCGGCAGCCAGCAGCACCGCTACGTCGCGCGGAGCGAAGCGCCCCCACCCCGAGAACCACGGCTCGGCGCCCAGCCACACCGGCGCGCGCTCGGCGAGCCACAGCGCGAGGAACGCGCACGCGGCAACGGTCGCGACGGCGCGTGCGCGCCCGGGAGCAAGAGCTTGCCGCGACATACGCGCGCGCACGGCTGCGGCGGCGAGCGCGACAGCCAGCGCAGCGATTGCGAGCAGCAGCGGAGCGAGGTTGCGTGCAATCGAGGCCGTGACGTCTGCGGGTGGGAACCACGCGGCGGCGACGCCGGAGAGCACCAGCAGCGCGGCGACGCCCACGGTCAGACCGCGGCGCCACGTCCAGCGCCACCCACCCGCGCCGCCCCAGATCACGAATGGGATTGCAGCCACGTACGTG